>Ga0307424_1001255_pt1 | contig 13450 bp, 21 predicted proteins | sample SalMarWE160320MG_FD_202157 | JGI IMG/M metagenome (GOLD analysis project Ga0307424, IMG submission 202157) | Salt marsh sediment microbial communities from the Plum Island Ecosystem LTER, Massachusetts, United States - WE1603-20 | ecosystem: Environmental > Aquatic > Marine > Intertidal zone >... | reverse complement strand
GAGGTTATTTGTGCATATCTCGAAGAGGTTATTCCTGAAGATGGGTGGGTTAAATTCTATAATAACAATCAATTCATTGGTATTGGTCGAAATTCAGTTCTCTATGACTCTACAAAAGCTGATGATTACCACTTTGAAACGAGAATTTCAGAACAGCATATAGACTTGATTCAAAGAATAGGAAGAGAAAAAGTGGGTCAAGTAGAATCTAGGGTGTTATCGATTGGAAGCCTGCGAAGATTGTGCACTTCAGAAAATGAAACAGATGCTATTCTTGCTCGGGAATTGCTAAAGGTTGCTTTAGAAACCCCCGATGCATTGCTATTTGATGAATATCAGATAATTGATAGATTAGGAATTACCTGCAATTTCCCATTATTAGAGGGAGTATATTGGTATGAAAAAACAAATCGAGTGTCTGCAGTTTGGAAACTTACGGTCACAAATCAAATTGCCATAGCAATGTGGGGTTTGCTATCTCTCCCTAATGATATTGTGAAACGAAGGAAATTCATCGAATGGATGAAAAGAAAATTATCTGTAGTTTCAGAAGCAGAGGAACAATTGAGAGTAAAAGGATTAGTTCCCAAAAGAATGGATTATTAACTAGAATGTATCGAGTGACTCCTATACCAAGGTGAATCGTATGACCACTCCTCAGAAGCATTTTGCAAGACACTATTTGCGTGAAGAGGCACTGCCGCACCCATTTTGCCCCTCTTGTGGCAACGGGATTACCATGAACTCATTCATTAAAGCAGTTCGTGACCTCGGTCATGACGACTTTAGTGGGTTTGCTTTTGTGTCTGGTATTGGCTGTGGTGCATGGATTCCATCACCTCATTTCAAAGCTGATACACTTCACACAACTCATGGAAGAGCTATTGCCTTTGCAACTGGTCTGAAACTATCCAATCCCGAGTTGAAAGTAGTTGTAATTAGCGGCGATGGTGACCTTGCAGCAATCGGTGGCAATCACCTTATTCATGCAGCACGTCGAAACATCGACATGACTGTAATTTGCTCTAACAACTACATCTATGGAATGACTGGTGGGCAAGTAAGTTCCACAACCTTCACAGGAGACCGTACCAGTACATCACCTTACGGTAATCCAGAGCGTCCCTTTGATCTTGCTCGATTAGTTGCAGCAGCAGGTGCTAACTACGTGGCCCGCTGGACAACAGCACATCCTATTCAAGCATCACGCGCAATGAAGACTGCTCTTGAGAAGAAAGGATTCTCATTTGTCGAGATGGTTTCACAGTGCCCAACTGCCTATGGTCGCAGAACCCGATCTGGTGATGGTGTTGATATGATTCAGTGGTTCAAGAAATTCCCCGTACGCAAGAAAGGCGACCCTGTGGAACAGAAAAATCCTACACGAGATGGAGTGGATCTTGGAGTCTTTGCTGATAGAGATGAGATTTCGCTTATTGATTCTATGAAGGCAACCTATGCTGGTTTGGAGGACTAGACGATGAGAACTGAGATTCGGCTTGCTGGTACTGGTGGTATGGGTGTAGTTCTTGCAGGAGTTATCCTTGGTCATGCTGCAGTTACATACGGTGGTCTAGAGGCTATCCAAAGCCAAAGTTATGGTTCAGAGGCTCGTGGAACCGCTGCAAAGAGTGAAGTAATCATCAGTGATGAACCAATCCACTATCCAGAGGTTCGAGAATCCGACTACTTCATCGTTATGTCGCAGAAGGCGCTTGAGATGTACTTGAGTGGGGCTAAGAAGGGAAGTGTTGTTTTAGCAGACCCAGACCTTGTGAAGACCGATAAGATTGAAGGGTACGAAGTCGTAGAGGTTCCTGCAATGAGAACTGCAGATGAAATGGGTACGAGACTTGTATCCAATATGGTCATGCTTGGAGCCTTTGTAAAAAAGTCCGGGCTCTTTCCAATTGAAGTCCTAGAAAAGGCACTAGCTGAGTTTGTAAGTGAGAAGTTTCTACAGTCTGATATTGACGCAGTTCGCGCTGGTGCTAATCTGGTCTAACCACCATGAACCAGAGGTAGGATAGTCAGAATATCTCCATCTTTCAAAATAGTTTCGAGTCCGCCTATGATTCCTATATCTACTTCGTTACAGAGAATCATAGAATCACGATCAATCTGTGCAGGTTCTTTCCATATCCTCTGCAGATATGAATCATGTTCGATCATTTTGGCAAACAGGTCTCTAAGGGTAAGCCCCTCATCTAATTGGACTTCTACGATCCCTCCCTCTATCTCTCGCGCGATTGGTCCTCGAAACCTGACAGAAATCTTCATAGTATGTCCCGCTCGTTTTGCTTGAGTGAATGCTTGATAAAGGACTTGTTTTATGCTCTAGTCTTAAGCTCTATATATGAAAGCGATTGGGTGAAAACTATGACTGCGAATTGTGAAACTGAGACCACTCCAGAAGTGGCATCAAGCAGGTATGCTCGTCTTTTTGGTCTGGAAAACCCGACGCCTGACGCAGTGCGCTATGTCAAAATCCTTTCAGTCTTACTTCCTGCTTTTGCCGCTAGCTTTCAAATCAGCACTACATTCTGGATGATTCAAATGGCAGAAACTCTCGGAGGTGGCAATTACTATGATGGTCTTACTCTCGTAGGGATTCTCGTTGTTATTCAAATGGCGGTTCAAACGTCGCTGGATTATCCCACTGGTGCGCTCGGAGATTGGATTGGGCAACGATATGTTATTGCGTCCGCATTACTCTGCTATGCTTTAGCTTTCTACCTATCCTCCCAGATTGTTATCGGTAGTCCATTCATCATTTACGTGGCCATTTATGCTCTCTTTGGGTTGGGATCATCTCAGGAGAGTGGTGCGTTTAATGCTTGGTTTGATAATAATTACAAAATTGCGATGCCTCATGATAAGGACCGAAAGCAGTATGGAGTATTCCAAGGTCGACTGGGTATGATCTGGCAGGTGTCCTCAACACTTGTATTGATTCCTGGTTCTTGGCTCGCATGGTTATACAGTCGTCAATTTGTATTCGGATTCCAAGCGATATTTGCTGTTCTCCTTGCTTTTGCAGTTCTCAGACTTGTCAAGGATTTACCTGGAGTTAAAGAGGAAAAGGAAGAGAAACCTTCTATCAAAGAATACGGAAGCCTTCTGAAAGATGGGTTCAAGTTCCTTGTGTCCAACAGGTTTGTCACTCTGCTAATTCTCGGTGAAGTGGTGATGTTTAGCACGGGACCGGTATGGTGGAATATTCTGTTGTTCCCATTATACTTCAGTTTCCTGGTTACCATGGTAGCAGTTTCAGCATTTCGAACCCTTGTTTTTATTCCTCAGGCTCTAGCAAATGAGCGAAGTGGTGTTCTTGCTAAGAGATTCGAACCTAAAAAATGGATACCACGTTTCAGGTTTCTTCAGTTTGCTAGTGTGGTATTCTATCTGCTATTGGCAGCAATTGTCTACCTCTTCCCCGGAATTCCACCTGAAACTGATCCAGAAACTATTGAATTCCTTAGCGTAACGATTCCTTTCACCAATCTTCCCCTGATTGAGATACCAGTTGCAACAGTGATTCCTGTGCTCCTCCTTTTCATAACATTCGTTTCATTGAATCTCTTTGGTGGAATTGCGGGAATACTCACTCAACGGGTCATGTTAGATGTCATTCCAAACAGAATTCGTAACTCTATGTATTCACTACAGCCAACTTTAGTCATGTTGATTTCAATGCCCCTCATCATGTTCTTTGGGTGGTTTATCCCGGTTTCAGGAGGATTCACATGGACCTTCGTCATCTGTGCTGTCATTTCTTTAATTGCTGTAGTGATGATTCGACAAGCCTTCACGTATCCAGTACCCAAGGCTGAAGCAGTTGTCAAGGCGGATAAAGAAGAGAGAGAAGAGGTCCAAGAGATGGATATTACCTAGGAAGTCTCATTTACATTCCAAATGATTGTTTGAGAACTTCGGGATTGAGTTTCCCGGCATGGTACACTTTTCCAGTTTCTATATGGTTGATTGTAACCTCTGCAGGACTGAAGAGGAGAGGGTCCACCTTGTAGAAGTCAAATTCAACACTCTTGAAAATATTGTAAAAGGGTTGCCCATATTGGTCTGAGGTTGACGATGGAACCTTCTCCACTATCTCTTGAAAATTATCGTCTTCTGACTTCACAAAATAGAATGTTCGTCCACCATAGAGAATGCAATCGTTGGTTGTCCCCATTGCTTTACTATCATTCTTTGCAACAGGTGCAACAGGCGCAACACCATATCCTCTTCTGACCTTCTCTGGGTCAAATCCTATCTCATGGAGCTTGTGCATGCCCACTTCAACAATTCGAGATGAAATTTGAACTGAACCCGCAAGACTTGCTGTTGGTACTACAATGCAGTATAGGTTTGAGGAGGAGATCCCACATTTTTCAGCGATAAACTCTGTAACCTCGTCTGTAGGCTTTATTCTACTCTCCAGAACGATAACTCCCTTCTTTGACCTATCTTTGTAATCCAACTCTTCATACAGTTTCTTTTCCACTTGAGCCAACGCTCTGGCTGGGCCTGAGCCCATTGCAAAGTATTTTCCAACTTTGATGGTCCATCCAGCATATTGTGATGCTAGGGTAGCAATCTTTGGATAGTCTATTCCCACAATTACAGCAGGTAGTTCGAGGTCTCCAATATACATCGTGTTGAGCTTGACCGAACCGAGCCCTCCTAAACAGACCTCTCCAATGAGTCTTCCAAGTTCTGCGCTCCCTACACACTCTATTCCTGCATCAATAACCGTTGTGCCATTCTTGCTTTCTGAAATCTGACAGTCTAGAGTATCCTTGTCATCTAAAATCGTTTTGACAAATTCTAGAGCTCCTTTGTTCACACTGTAATCCAACTTCTGCACAATCTCCACTGGATTTCATTCATTTCTTGCTAAAATAGTGTTCCAGTCGGGATTGTAGTGCTTCTTATGTGTTGGACCATACCACATTATTAAGCAAGGAGTGTGTTGGTCACATGGATGTTTCACAGATGGAAGAGATAACAATCTGGAGCGAGACCAAGAAAGGTACAAAAGTGGTTGAACGATTCCTACCAAATACGACGGCAATCAATCTTAGTGACAGGCGTATCGGTTCTACCGACCTCTCACCATTAGATCAATTTCCGAATCTTGAAGTCTTAATCATATCAGGTAATGAATTGCAAAGTATCGAACTCGAATATTTGAAGACGTGTGAGAATCTACTAGAACTTTCACTCGGTAGTAATGAGATGGAAACAATTGACCTCTCTCCCTTGGCAAATTGTAAGAGTCTGATGCATCTTGATATTTCGTATAACAAACTTCGAGATATCAATCTCACACCTCTTGCACAATGTAAGGACCTCAAGGCACTTCATCTCTATGATAATAAGCTTGAAACCATTGACTTGTCAGTTCTTAGTAAGTGTAAGAAACTGCGTAATCTGTCTCTCAATAACAATGGCATAAAGTCACTCGATATCTCGGCTCTGTTTAAGTGCCCGAATTTCATGCAATTCGGTTTGGATGACGATGTCAAACTTACTGCTGATAAGAAACTCAAAGAAGCAAATCCGCCTCGGGCACTGAAGCCATTACTTGGGAATATTGATTGGTACTAAGACGAAATCTTTCTGACCTATGTCTAACAATTGATGGTTCGTGAACCACAGCTGAAAGTAACTTCTATGTTCCACCCTTCTCCTGCCAGTGTCACCACTTTGCAAATTCCATAGGAATTCACAATTAGCAAGAGCTTCGTCAACGTTCATCGGGATGGAATCCCTCCTGAAGACCTGGCTTCTTTCTCCTGTCTTGATACTAGAACATCACTTCCAGTAACAGTGAGCGTTTCCACAGTTCTTACCACGGTGGGGCCATTATCACTCTCACCAATTCCATCGCTGAAACTAGCAAGGTCCGATTGGACATGGTGAATAGCCGCGCACTCTCCAGAACTCGATGTCAGTTCCTTCTTGGAGAGTAAGGACTTCTCTCTGGAAGAAGACTTCTTCTTTCGGGCTTTCAGTCGTGAGTATTTCCCTGCTTGCACAGAGTATTCCCACTTACCTAGTCCTATCTTACTATTCTATCATAATCATTACATATGAACTCCTACAATTGTATAACTTCTTTGAATCTCCAATTACAACCAAATCAATAACTGATTCAACGAAATCTTTATCTCTAATTCTCAGGGCAAATGCGAATGACATGACTTTAAGGAATGTCAAAATGCCCCAGTAGCTCAGCTGGTTAGATCGCATCCTTGGTAAGGATGAGGCCGCGAGTTCGAACGAATAGGGATTTCCCCGATTCGGAACAAATCTCGCCTGGGGCTCCACTTATTTTAATCCTGTAACTTTTCAATCTTGAAAACAACTGGTTTTACACCATCCCCACAGGGCTGGTATGTCACACCAGGTTCCGGATATTCCATATCTCCTCCAAGTAATAGGCCATTAGAGTAGTGTAGAGATCATGCCATGCACGTCCACAAAATCCTGCAGGTCGATCGCGGTGGTCATTAACGATGAATTCTTGACCTAGTTTCAAAAAACAAGGTGGGATCTCTTCACCACTAAAGGTGATTCCATGGTCAGGCCCGAAAACGTCCTCGGGAGTAAACATCTTGACTACAGTCACTTTCAAACTCGTCGTCATAATTCAATCACACTATCTTTTTGGATAGAGTATTGCTTCATTATGACTTGCTTTCAGCGCAACCTGCTATGATGTGTATCAATCGGAGTTCTGATGCTCTTCTAGAAAACAGGAAATGTCTTTGCATGAATCTCGGAGTTTCTCATTCTTTCTTAGTTTCTGAAGAGACTGGATGACAAGGTATGCCCCAACTGAAGCAAGAGCAACTATCCCAATCACGAGACCCGCAATAAACGATAGAACACTATCGATTGAGTAATAGTTTGAAGTCGCGATAAGAATTGTCAACAATGACATAGGAATAGTAAGTATCCCAATTCCCGTTCTAAGCTCTGCAAGGTGTGTTCGTTTTTCAGAATCAATCGTTCGAATGAGTGCAAGTGATGTTCTCATTTCACTCTGAGAAGTCTGTTCGTCAAGGTCGTTCGAATCTGGAGTCAATGTTGTCCCTTCGTTAATCTTCGAGTAGCTGATCTTTGGGTGATAATTTTCCACCATGTTTTCGACGTTTAGCAAATAATCGGGTAGCTTCATCAGGACCAACCAATTCTGATACTCTTCTGAGTGCTTCAGGATCCTCTTCCCGTTCTAACCATCGCTCAATCTCTTTTGCTACAGCAGGGGATAGATCCTTTGCCAGCTTCTTCTTTCGTCCCTTGCTATCCAAATCGAAATCATCTGGTCCAAGTAGACTCATTGTACTCACAATCAAATATTGAAGAACTGTTATGACCTTATCCATTCCCTGATAAAGGAGAGAAAAGAAAAGAGGGAGATGTTACACAGAATCCGAGAGGATTCTTTAATGCCAATTCAAACAAATGGTGACTTACAGTGGTGGAAAAGGCTTACCGTGTATCAGGTCTACCAAAGAAGTTTCAAAGATAGCACTGGTAACGGAATTGGCGACATTCCCGGAATTATTTCAAAGTTGGATTATTTGCAAGACTTAGGGATAGAAACAATCTGGTTCTCCCCCTTCTTCTCTAGTCCACAGGCAAACCATGGATATGACGTTAGCGACTTCCGAAGCATTTCTTCTGAATATGGGACAATGACCAACTGTGACAAACTCATAGAGAACATTCACAATCGAGGGATGTATGTTGTATTTGATATGTTCCTCAATCATACTAGTAGCCAACATCCATGGTTTCTAGAATCTAAATCAAGCAGAAAAAATCATGGAAGTTCGAAATATTGTTTTAGGGGGTACAGATGACAAGTCGAAGAAAAGAATCATCATAGTGAATGGTTGGGCGAATCTCGAGAGTGCTACTCTGAGTCATATTGAGGACCTAAAACAGACAGAGATTGAAGACTATGAAGAGGGATTAGAACCTGAGTATGAAGAGCGGATGGAGGCAGAAGTTGAATACATCGAGCTTGACAACAATGAAGATTAAGAGATTGACCTCTCTAGCGAAATTCGAATAAACATGAATTCATTCTATGATTCTGTTGACTTGTCATTATCAGTGCTTAGTTCCTTGAGTGCAGCAAGTATCTCTTGTTCATTCTCTTCATCGTCATCATCTTTCTTGAAACGTTTTAAGAGGGGTGTACTTGTATAGAGAATTGCAAAGGTAACAATGAACCCTATCACACCTAGACCAAGGAAGAATAACAGGATAGTATTAGGTGGGGGTTCACCTGTATGCACAAGGACTTCAACAACTACTGTATCCATTGTATTCTGTCCAAGGACATCATAGACAACAATGGAGTAATTGTAGATTCCAACATCATGACCATCGACGACAATGATAATCTCAGAACCGTTCCACACTCCTGATTCGTGCAGTGTTCCGTTCAAGTAGACTTCAAAGTAATCAGGATACGCATCTGCTGGGGTCCATGTGATGTTGTATCCCACATCACCAACCACATACTCGATATCTGGGGGTGAGTTGATCACCGGAGCCTCTGCCTTTGCAATCTCGACCGATACTTGATCTATTGCATAGTTGCCTTTGGCATCCCAGATTTGTAGTAAATATGAATAAGTTCCGGGAAGCAGATTATCTAATTGTATACTGAATATCGGACCACTCCAGGTTCCAGTCTCAATTATCTCACTGTTTCTCTCGATCTGGTACCTTAGAGGGTAGAATAGTAATCCAATTCTATTTTATCATGCAGTGCTAGAGATACTCTTATATCCAATTTCAGAGTGCCTTCACCATCACGGGTCGGTGGTCTAGATTGGCTTCAGAGAGCCATCCGTGACTCTTTGCCAAAAATGATTCCTGGTTTGGGTCTTGCGGACCCTTTGTCCGCTCGCAAGGCTCCAGGGGATCGGGAGTTCAAATCTCCCCCGGCCCACCACTTTTCGATGCCCATTTCCTACATGTCTTAAGTCTTCTAGCAGCAAGACTCGTAATCAATAAAATTGGCACGGTGAATTACGATTCCTACTATAATCGACTATGATTGCTGTGATGGTTGCGGGACGTGTGTGAAAACATGTCGATATGGGGTCTATGAGAAGATAGACGAAAAGCCAACCGTTGCACATGTGCAATACTGTAAAGAATGCGGGAACTGTATAGAGGAATGCCCGAATGGTTGCATCTCTTTTAGAGTAATTATCCCCAAGAAACAGACATAATCCCTTTTGAACGCTACATCCTCTAGACATCGTCAATAGTCGAAATCCTTATGTTCAACATGCTCAAAAAATCGTGTAATGTCGTATCAGTCCTCCGTTCGAGACCGCCTTGCTAGACGCATTGCTGGTGAGATTGCCCTTTCCGAGAGTCCAGGTCAGGCTATGCGAATCTGGCGGGAGCGGTTTAGATTGCCACAGATCGTTCTTGCAGAATATCTTGGTATTAGTCCAAGTGTTATCAGTGATTATGAATCTGGAAGAAGAAAGTCCCCTGGAACTTCAACAATTCGACGTTTTGTTATGGCTTTACTCACACTTGATGAGCGTAATGGGGGACAGACTGTAGCAGCATTTGTTCGATTGATGGATGTTAGTCTAGTTGACCTGAACATTGTACTTGCAATGAGTGATTTTCCCACTCCAATTACGGCTAGAGATTTCTGTAAACGGATGAAATGTACAGTTCTTGCAGGTGACAAGTATCTAGATAGGGAGATTTTCGGTTATACCCTCGTTGATGTCGAGCGTGCAGTGAAAGAGCTTAACAGTGACGAGTTTCTCAAGCTCTTCGGTGCGACTACTGAACGCTGCTTACTCTTTACAAAGGTGAGCACTGGACGGGCACCCATGATTGCTATCAAATCTCAAGAATTCAAACCATCTCTGGTTATTCTTCATGGTGTCGATGAAGTAGATCGCTTAGCTCTAGAGTTAGCAGAGCAAATGAGAATCCCGATAGCCTTGAGTAAGTTTGGATCTGTTGATTCTCTCACCAAAGAACTTCGAGATTTTGAGCCAGTCTAACCTAGAATCATTTTCAGAATTGCCATTCTAAGAATTACACCATTATAGACCTGATCAAAGTATTTTGCTTGGGGTAGGTGATCGAGGTCTGAGCTCAGTTCATCCACTCTTGGCAAGGGATGTAGGACAATAGCATCTTCTCTCAATAGATGTGCTTCTGCTGCTCCAATCTTGAATTTACCTCTGACTTCGTCATATTCTCGAATATCAGGGAATCTTTCTTTCTGGATACGGGTCATATAGACAACGTCAACATCTTCTACAGCATCTTTCACGTCATCAACCTGCATGACCTCTACACCTGCCTTCTTCATTTCAGCAATGATTGCAGGTTTCATCCTAAGCTGTTCTGGAGCTGCTAATTTTATTTTGACATCGTAGTGTGATAGACCCATACCTAACGAATGGACTGTTCGTCCGTACTTTAGGTCTCCACAAAGTGAAATTGTAAGTCCATCAATCTTACCTTTTAGCTTCTTAATCGAATACAGATCTAGGAGTGCCTGAGTTGGATGTTCTTCAGAACCACTTCCAGCATTTATGATAGGTATACTTGAGAATTCGGCGGCAACTCTTGCAGATCCATCCAGAGGATGTCTCATCACAATAACATCAGCATATCTTTCGACGGTACGGATAGTATCAGCGAGTGTTTCCCCTTTTCCACCAGCGCTTGAGGTTCCAGCTTCGGCAAATCCTAGAACACTTCCTCCAAGACGTAACATTGCACTCTCGAATGAAAGACGAGTTCTTGTAGAAGGTTCAAAGAATAGAACTGCCATAATCTTTGATTCTAAATCCTTACTTCTTTCTACAGCTACAGACTCCATCTTAGCTGCAGCATTAAGAATCTCATCAATCTGTTCCCTATCAAAATCATGAATACTAATTAGATTGCGAAGCTTTCCCATGTGTTTCAGCACACCTGGGTTCGATTGGGGAAATGATTTCCTCTTTAAGCTTTCCAACTTCTAGCTATTTTGCTGAATTTCGACCATATTTTCTAGGAATTTCTACTTTTCTAAGAATAAGACTGGATTCCTTCACGAGTTGAGCCGCTAGTTCATCATCATATTCCTCAATATAGATGACTTCTAAAATTCCTGCATTGATTATCATTTTTGTGCAAATGCTGCATGGTAACGTTGTGCAGTACATTTTTGCTCCTCTAACACTTGTACCATGATATGCTGCTTGAATTATTGCGTTCTGTTCAGCATGAAGCCCCCTGCATAGTTCATGCCGTTCTCCAGATTTAACTCCCATTTGATCTCTTAGACACCCTACCTCAGAACAGTGTGGTAGATTCTTTGGAGCACCATTGTATCCAGTGCTTAAAATTTGGGATTCTTTCACAATCACAGCGCCAACTTGATTCCTTAAGCAGGTGCTCCTTGATGACACGAGGTCAGCAATTTCTGCAAAGTACACATCCTTGCTCTTTCTCTTCAATTTGCTTTTCACCCACATTCCATTACCCATTGGTCCCTTTGTACTGCTTAAGAATATCCCCCCTCTTCGCTATGAAACATGACCCATGGGAAAGGTAAAAAGTGTAGCAGATTGAGAATGAGTATCAGACCAGTGGTGTATGTTTAATGAGAAAACATGATGGAATGCTAATCTTCTGGCCCGCATATTTTGATCAAAATTTCACTAGATCCAAGGGCCGTAAACTTCCAAGCAAACTATCTGCTCCTGATGTCACACTTGATCTTCTAACGAAAGCAGCAGAATCCGCAGGTTTAGAGTACGAAATTGAACCTGAAAAGCGATATCCAAAAGACTGGACTAAACCTAAAGGATACATCATAATAGAAAATGATGAGGGGCACAAAAAGAAGAGGCTCATGCTTATGCTTGCAAAAGGTGTTCGTAGAGCGGCAGCCCAGAGAGAAACTGCACGTGTAGCTGCAGAACAGAAGAAGGGAAAAGGAAAGAAGAAAGGTAAGAAGAAAAAATAGGATCGATTTGGAGTCGAATTATTTGCGTCGTTTAGGAAAAGTGCTCCACATTTCAAAACGTGGTTCAATCATCATTCGTACTGAAAAAACACCTCCAGTGGGAAGTAAATCACTCATAATGGATAAGAATGCACAAGAGGTGGGTACAATCATCGATGTCTTTGGACCTGTAAAATATCCCTATGTTGCAATCAAGCCAGTCCGTGGATATGATCCACAAAAATTAGTCGGTCAGATGCTTTATCTATACAAAAAGGGATGAACACTTGTGTACATGTATGCTATTTCTTATACGACGTTTGCCGTAAATGATTAGCCCCTTCCGATTGTTTAATATCTATCCGTGCAGTTCGTTCAACGTTACCATGTGTCTTATCAAAGGTCATATCAATGAACGATGCAGTTGACCGGATTCTGAGCGAACTTAAATCCGCTAAAAAGGAAGGTCTAGGCATCAATGAACTGGTTGAGAAACTTGGTATCGATAAAAAACAGATCACGTTAGCTCTAACGGCTCTGATGTCCGAGGGACAGATAATGCAGACACAAGAACAAGAAGACAAATACATGATAAAGCAAGTAATCACTGAAGACAGCGAGCCCAGTGGTCTAACAGACATGAACGGATGTCCATGTTTCCATTGTTTACGAATAGGTAAATGTGGTATCAGACAGCCCGATTCACCTGCTGATTGTAATGAATTAGAAGAATGGATGGGTTCAGACATTAGGTAGTCTGATCATCCGATTTCTTATCACTTTGCGCTTTTCTGCGCGGCCCAATAGCTAGTAGATATATCTCTGCACTAGTCTTACGTGATGCCGCTGGTTTGATGAGCTTTGCAGAGTTGAATCGTTTTCGTGTTTCCTGCAGAAATTCTTGAAATCCTGGTCCTTGGAATACTTTAGCCAGAGCTTTCCCATTTGGCCCAAGAACATTGTGCGCAATATCAAATGTTCTTCCTGCAAGTTCAAGCTGTCTAGCTACATCTAGTTCCCATTGTCCTGATACCTTGGGAGAACAATCTGAGAGTACCAAATCGAATGGGTTTCCAATTAGTTCCTGAGCTTGTGCAATAACATCATCATCAAGTATACTGCCTTGAATGAAATGAGCTCCTTGAACAGGAGGCATAGCATCAAGGTCTATTGCTACTATCTTCAAGCTACTATTGAGCTCGTGTAGAATCTGGGTCCAACCGCCGGGAGCACTACATAGCTCCAGTACAATATCAACTCCGTGTAGAAGTTTATGATTCTTAGCCATCTGTCTAATTTTGAACGCTGATCTGCTGCGATATCCTGCCTTCTTGGCGGCTTTATAGTAAGGATCTTTTCTACGTCGTTCTCCTTCTGAGCTCCTTGGCATTTCTTTTCATCTTCCTATTAGTTGCAAAATTGCTGACTTTACATTAACAA
>Ga0307424_1001252_pt1 | contig 13467 bp, 8 predicted proteins | sample SalMarWE160320MG_FD_202157 | JGI IMG/M metagenome (GOLD analysis project Ga0307424, IMG submission 202157) | Salt marsh sediment microbial communities from the Plum Island Ecosystem LTER, Massachusetts, United States - WE1603-20 | ecosystem: Environmental > Aquatic > Marine > Intertidal zone >... | reverse complement strand
TTCGCGCTCTGGCAGCGTCGGGGCGACCCACCAGCCACAGCACCAGCCCCGTCTCGCCCTCGATGTACAGGTCGGGATTGTCCATCCACGCCGACAGGAGAGCTGCGTGTCCGTCCGGATCGTACAGCGCACGGAACCGATCGTAGTGCGCCAGGGCTTCGCCGTGGCGACCTCGATTGGAGGCGTTCACTCCGAACCACGCGTGGCTCATCGCCTTGAGCGCGGCGGCGTCCTCGGCATCGGCCAGACCCAGGCACTCCTCGAGGAACCCTCGGGCCTCATCCTGCCGCGCGCGATAATGGCAGATGGCGGCGAACCCGGCCGAGATCCAGAACCGTTGCGTCCTGTCACCCAGCCGCTCCGAGAGCTCCCGCGCCCGCTCGAGGGCGCCCTGGGCCTCGGAAACGCCGTGATCCTCCACGCCATACCAGATCGACCCGAGGGCCATCTGCATCTCGAGCTCCGAGTGGTCCCGTTCCGGAGACCGCGGCAGCGTGCGCATGAGCTCCACAGCCCGCCGTAGGTGACCTACTGCCTCCACATGCGCCGCCGCGCTCAGGGCCCGGCCGCCGGCCTGGTGCAGGTAGGCCGCCGCCTTCTCGTTCAGGCCCGCCTCTTCGAAGTGACGCGCCAGCGGAAGCGCCACCTCCTCCGATCGCTGGCCGTACAGGCTCTCCACCGCCTCGCCGATCCGTGCGTGAAGGTGGGTTCGCTCCACGGGATCGAGGCGATCGTACAGATACCGCTGATACAGGATGTGACGGAACGTGTACTCGGACAGCTCCCACGCTTCGGCACGGCGGACGCCGTGTGCGCACACCAGGTGATGGCGTCGGACCAGTTCCTCCCCGACGATCCGACCGAGATCCTCCTTCGTGCATCCCAGAGCGGACGCCACGACCTCCAGCGTGAATCGCTCTCCCTCTACGCTGGCCACCGTGAGCGCACGAAGCGCGTCCCTCGGGAGCCGCCCGATCCCCTCTGCGATCACGGCCTCCACCCTGGGCGGCAAGGCGCCCCAGTCCACCTCTCCACTTCGTGTCCAGTGCCCGGAATCGTCCCGAACGAGCACGCCCTTCTCCTGCATTCCGCGGAGCAACTCCACCGTGAAGAGCGCGTGCCCCCGCGTGTGCCCGAACAACGTGTCGGAAAAAGCCGCGTCGAATCGGCTCGGCATGGCGCCGAGGACAGCGTCCAGGAACGCACGGCTCTCCCCCTCGCCCAGTGGCACTTCGATGGCTCCGCTTCGCCTCACGAGCTCGTGTACCACCGGCTCGAGTGGATGCCGAGCATCGTTCCTCCCCAAGGCCACTTCCGAGGGCCGGTACAGGCCCAGGATCAGGATTCGGCTCCCGCCGAGCTCACCGGCCATGTGGAACAGCAGATCGATCGAGCCCGCGTCTACCCACTGGAGGTCGTCGAGCACGAGGAGGAGCGGCCTTTCCCGGGCTACGGCTCGGAGCACGCGGGTGTACTGGCGGAACAGGGCTGCCTGGGACGGAGAGGGTTCCGGGGATGCCTCTCGAGACGCGACCAGGTTCGTGAACGCGTCCCGCCAGGGCGCATCGCCCGCCTCATGAGCCGAAACGCGCTCGAGGAGGTCGCCGGTGGGCACGAAGGTGCCCACCAGATCCCCACCCACGGTCACGAGCGCTGATACGGTTGTGGGAAGCAGATTCCACAAACGTCTGGCGTGGCCGCTGGAGATAGAGCCGGCCGCCCAGCGGGCTTCCACATCTCCCGTGAGGAGGCCGAGGACATCCCGGAAGACAAGATACGGATCGCCCGCACCCGTGTATGCCCTGCCGTTCCCGGTCGCGACGACGAGATCCCCTCTCCCCTCCATTCCCCGACGGCAGAACTCCTCCACCAGGGCGGTCTTCCCCGTACCCGCCTCCCCGGTCACCCAGCCCAGGCCCCCACGGCCGGCGAGGGTCTCCTTCAGGAGGTGCTTCAGCTTCTCCAGCTCGGGCTCACGCGATACGAAGGGGAGGGGGAGAGGCTGTACGGGCACGGACGGTCTTCGTCCGTGGAAGGGGCGATCCCACCTGCTCGACGCCGGGGGGAGTCCCGTGGCAGGTAGTGCCTCCGGCTGAGGGGCGGCATGCCGCGGGGAATCCCCTGGCGTTTGGAGTGTCTCGAGGAAGGCCCCGAGCTCTGCGGGCGGCTCAATGCCCAGCTCGTCTCGAACCAATCGTTCGTGTCGGCGACCGAACTCGACGGCGTTCGCCCGGTCACCCGCCACCGTCAACGCATGCATCAGATGAAGGGCGACTCGGGAGTTGATGGGATCCCTGGTGATCAACTGCCGCCACCACTCCACGGCACGGACCGGGTCGCCCCCGGCTTCGGCCCGCAAAGCCAGCGACTCGATGGCCTTTTCCGCCTCCAGCGAAAACCGAGAGCGCTCGGCGTCGAGCCAGCGTTCGAACTCCTCACTGCTGCCGGGCAGATGGAATCCGTCCATGAAGGGGCCCCGGTACAGACTCACCGCCGACTCCAGATCCTCCGCAGCCACGGCTTCCGAGAAATCCTGCGTGTCAACTCGGAGTAGGGTGTCGTCCACACGCAGCGTCTCGCCGTCGCTGGTCACGACGGCATCGCCCAGCGCCTTTCGGAGGCGGTAGACCGTGTCCGCCAGCAGGTGGCGAGCTGACTGATCGGACCGTTCGGGCCACAGAAGGCCCACCAGCTTTTCCCGGCTGAGCCCCGCACTTCCCTCCGCCCCCAGCAGGGCCAGGAGCGCCATGCGCCGGCGCGGCACGACGCGGCTCGATAGCGGCCCCGCGGCACTTTCGAGCGTCACGTTGCCGAAGAGCCTGAGGAAGTACATGCGACGACACCCGGATGCGTGCGGATAACGTGTCCCTCGCAATGTCGAGTGTGGCCGGAGGCGCGACAAGACGGCGTCGACGCCGGGGAGCCAGCGGGGTGTTGGCGCTTCGCCCTCCGCTACTCGACACATGACGGGGCGGGTCGCCCCATCGCCTTGCTTGCCACGCGCCCGCCTGCGTTGGTCTGCCTCTCGATTCTCGAGCAACGGCAGGGGGGAATCGTGTCGGGCGTCGGCGCCCCGATCGAGGGCCGGCGTGGTCCGGTCGGTTGGCGAATCGCGCAGCCGCAGGGTATCGTCGCTCGAGACGTCTACCTTGGCGGGAGGTTGGACGATGTCGACTCGTGTCGGCAGGCAGGCTGTCGTCGTGGGCGCAGGCATGGGCGGGCTGACCGCCGCAGGCGCGCTCGCGAACCACTTCGAACACGTCCGGGTGCTTGAGCGCGATGTGCTGGCGGCCGACGGCTCGGCCCGGAGCGGCATCCCTCAGGGGCGGCACGTGCACGTGCTTCTGGCAGGGGGGCACCGCGCGATCTCGGAGCTGTTCCCGGACTTCGAGGCCGATCTGCTCGCGGCCGGCGCCGAGCCCGTGCGGGTGGACCGGGACGTGCGGCGGGAGTCCCCGGGCGGACGGACGTTTCCGCAGCGCGATCTCGGATTCGACTTCTACGCGCAGTCGCGGCCCCAGCTCGAGGGGACGCTGCGAGGGCGGGTGCAGGCCCTGCGGAACGTCACGTTGGAGAGGGAGTGTCGGGTCCGGGCGCTCACGTCGAGCGACGGCGGCCGCACGGTGGACGGGGTGACGTATGTGGACGCAGACGGCCGGAGCCACGAGCTGCCGGCGGACCTGGTCGTCGAGTCGTCCGGCCGCGGCAACCTTACGTACGCCTTCCTGGAGGAGACGGGGCAACCGCTGCCCGAGGCGACGACCATCGGCGTGGACATGTGCTATTCCACCGCCGTCTTCGAGATTCCCGAAGACGCCCCTACGGACTGGAAGGGCGTGTTCGTATACTCGAAGCCTCCCGACAGTCGCAGCGCCATCCTGATGCCCCTCGAGGGAAGACGCTGGATCGTCAGCCTGGGCGCACGCCTGGCCGAGGAGCCGCCCGGGGATCCGGACGGGTACATGGAGTATCTCGGGGCTCTGCACTCACCGACAATCCACGATGCGGTCTCGAAGGCGAAACGCGTCGGTGGGATCGCGCGGTACCGGTTCCCGGAGAGCATCCGTCGTCACTACGCGCGGTTGGGCTCGTTTCCCCGTGGGCTGCTGCCCACGGGCGACTTCGTCTGCCGCTTCAACCCCATCTACGGCCAGGGGATGAGCGTCGGCGCCCAGGAGGCTCGCGCCCTCGACCGTCTGCTCACCGAGCGAGCCGGCGACGCCGATCCTCTCGACGGCCTCGCCACCGCCTTCTTCGAGGCCGTCGAGGATGTCATCGAAACGCCGTGGATGAGCGCGGCCCTTCCGGACCTGGCCTACCCGGGTACGCGGGGAGAGCGACCCGCCGACCTGGAGGCGCAACTGAAGAGGGCCGCCACGCTCAACAAGCTCGCCGCGGAGGATGTGCGCGTGAACCAGGTGCTCCTGGAAGTGCGTCATCTGGTGAAGCCCCACAGTGTCCTCGACGAGCCGTGGCTGGCGGAGCTGCTGGACGAGGCCATGGCGGGCGCCTGAGGGAGAGGACAGTGGGATCCGACATCACGACCACGCACGTCGAGACCAACGGAATCAGGCTGAGGGTGGCCGTCGAGGGTGACGGTCCCCTGGTGATCCTCGTCCACGGGTGGCCCGAGCTGTGGTATTCGTGGCGGCACCAGATCCCGGCCCTCGCCGCGGCCGGCTGGCGGGTGGTCGCCCCCGACGTGCGGGGCTACGGCGGGAGCGACAAGCCCCACGAGGTGGAGGCCTACGGCATGCGGACGCTCACCGCGGACGTCGTGGGGCTGATCGACGCCTTCGGGGAGGAGCGGGCCGTGCTGGTGGGGCACGACTGGGGTGCGCCCATCTGCTGGCACACCGCCCTCCTCCACCCCGGGCGCGTGCGGGCCGTCGCGGGACTCAGCGTCCCGTTCTTCCCCCGCGGCCCCGTGTCCCCCATCCAGATGTACCGGACCCTCTACGCGGACCGGTTCTTCTACCAGCTCTACTTCCAGGAGGAAGGCGTCGCCGAGGCCGAGCTGGAGGCGGACGTGCGCACCGCGCTCCGGAAGATCTACTACGGTGCCTCGGGCGATGCCGAGGGGCCCCCGCCGGTGGGCGGCGGCAAGCATCCATCACAGAGCCTGCTGGAGGGCAGGATCGATCCGGATCCCTTCCCCGCCTGGATGTCGGAAGACGACCTGGACTATTTCGTCGCGGCTTTCGAGGAGGGCGGCTTCCGGGGCCCCATCAACCGCTATCGGTGCCAGCAGCGGGACTGGGAGGAGCTCACCGAGCTCACCGGGGCGAAGATCCGGCAGCCCAGCTTCTTCATCGCCGGCAGCCGGGACCTGGTGCGTAATCTCATCCCCGGCACGGACCTGTACGTCGACCCCGGGGCGCACTGCACCGACTTCCGCGGCCAGGTCGTCATCGAGCGGAAGGGCCACTGGATCCAGCAGGAGGCGCCGGAGGAGGTCACGGAGGCGTTGCTTGGGTTCCTCGGGGAGGTGTGACTCTAACGCGCCTCCCACACACCGACGCCGTCCCTGATCACGATCCGCGTGCCGTAGATCTCCGACATCTGAGCGAAGCGCTCGAGGATCTTCCGCCCGAGCTCCGGGTCGGCCAGACGCGGCGTGCCCTGGTGGGGCCGCGGCACCCTGAACCCGATGTCCACCGGGTAGAACACGATCCGGGTCGCCGTGTGTCCCTCGAAGGTGACCACGGGAACGACGCTCTCCCAGACGGCCGGATTCGCGGGATGATAGGCCGTCGGGAACCCCGTTTCAGGGTCCGGCTTGGACCGCGAATCGTAGTAGTCGGCGGCGAGCGCCTCGATCCCGAGTCCCTGGCCCTCGATCATGTCGGTCGGCACCGGCTCGATCGTCTCGTTCTGCATGAAGAAGTCGCCGAGACTGTAGAAGATCGGTTTGCCGTCGTAGATCTCGACGCCCCTCAACGTGTGGGGCCCCGAGATGACGAACGCGTCCGCCCCGGCGTCCATGCACTTCTTGATGAACGCCCTCAAGTGCTCGGTCGCGGGTGCGGTTTCCCGCCCGATGTCGTGGGAGTGGGAGTACACGATGACGTGGTCCGCCTGCCGCGCCCCGTTGCGGACCGAGCGCAGGATGCGGTCCTCGTCGATGGCGTTCACGCTGCCTCTCGTCCCGTTCTCGGGCCCCTGGACGAAAGTCGCGCCCCCGAACCGAACCGGTTGCGTCTCCGACTCGGGAACCGTTCCCCCGGTCGCTTCCACGAGCTTGCGCAGGTCCGCCATCTGGGCGGGCGCGAGCACGTTGGTCTGGCTCGTCCTCAGGGCGTTGAGGCCGGGTCTCCCCCTGACCTCCGGTCGAGGGTCCGACGCCCGCGACATGGGCGTGAACGACGTCGCCATGCCGATCAGCGCGATTCTCCCGTTCGGCGTTTCGAAGTATTTCGCCTGGGCCGCCTCCCCCGCGGTCATGCCGACGCCCGCGTAGACCAGGTTGAGCTGGTCGAGGAGCCGCATGGTCTCGAACATGCCCTCCACGCCGTAGTCGGTGGTGTGGTTGTTCGCCATGTTGAAGAGGTCGAAGCCCATCCCCTTCATGTCGGTCGCCGCTTCCGGCGGGCCGAGCTCGTAGTTGCCGCCATTCTCGGCCTGCGGGTATCCCTCGAACTCCCACAGGCGGAAGAGGTTGACCTCGAGGTTGACGACGGCGACATCGGCAGCCCGAATCGGCTGGACGAGCGCCATGAACGCGGGATCGTTCCCGAACATCCCGACCTGGCGTGTGATGAGCGCGTCCCCGGCGGCGGCCATCGTCCACGTCGTGCCGGGAGGAACCGGGTCCTTTCCCTGTGCGGTCGCGGTCGTCGTTCCCGCGACGTTGGCGAGAATCAGCAGCGCGATGGACCACAACCCGCCGCTCGCTCGTGCTAGTCTCATGACCATCTCCTGACAGTCGAACCAACAGTGTGCAGGCAAACGTCACTTCGGTGGACGGAGCGCGTGGCAGGGGGCGCGTAGAAGATCCGTACGTGAAGAACGCGCGCGAAGCTTCTGCGCGAGTCTATCCGCGTCTCGGGGTGGGGGCAACACGTCCGAGCCCCGCGACCATCAGGGTTTCTCTCTAGGCGGGCGCTGATGGGCAGGTGCAGCTCGCACACTTGCGTGACGGCGCGGTGAGTCGGGAGATGACCCCGAGTTCGTCCGACACCTGCTCGCCGGGGTGACGCCCGCGCGACGGATCCCCCGTGCCGCTTTGTCCTACCTGGATGTTTGTCGGTGTCGCCGACACCTGCTTCCCCTACATGCTGATCGTGGTTCAGGGCGGTCCTGCCAGATGGTCATGTCGGGCACAGTGGCTGGTAAGTGGTTGACTCGGTACGTGTTCCGGGCTTCATGTCGGTGACAGCGTACAGGGCTGTCGGCGACAGGGTCTTGTCACAACGGTTGTCACAAACGCGGAACCGCGGCACGCCATCCTCCACGCTCCGCTCACCAGACGCAACGTGGGTAATGATGATGCAAGGCGTCGTCCTTGGTTACCAGCGGTGCGTCGTGAAGAGCCGCGTGCGCCACGATCAGCCGGTCGAACGGGTCGCGCGTCCAAGTGAGGTCCTCAGCCACGTGGGCTAGCGCCACGAATGATGCGTCGCAGACCGTGAGCCCGAGAGCCGTACGCAGCTCATCCATCACCTTCGCGGCGGGGGCCGTGACACGACCTACCTCGAAGAGGTACTGCAGCTCCAGACGGACCATAGGCGAAACCCGTCTGTCATCCGAGTCTCGCAAGGCACTGCGGGCGGCCGGTGACATCCGTTCGTCAGCGCCTGCATACAGCCAGGCGACAACGTGCGTGTCGAGATAGATCACGGCTTCCACTCACCCGACCAATCCACGTGCACCAGGGACTCGGGATCCCCGGAGAGATAGTCGGGATGGGGCCGCAACGCGGCGAGGCGGCTGGCGGCTTCGGCGGGGACAATGCGCAGCCGGCGGCCGTTGCGTTCAATCTCGATGGGCTCTCCCGTCTCGAGAATCTGGTCGATGACCCGGTAGAGATCGGCTCGTAGGCGGGAAATGGAGTAGGGCTGTGTCTTGGTCACCTGGCAACCTCGGGACGGTACGGTACAATGTAATTAAACGTACGGTACGTTACCTCTGTTCTCAAGAGCGCTGAGGATTGTGTCAAGCGTGCTGCTCACTACTCCGGGAGCGGGGGAGCGGCGGAAGGTCCGTCTCACGACCATCACGATCATGGGAACGAGGAGAGGCTCTGCCCCGCGGATCCAGCGTCTGCGCCGCGCTACGGGCGACCTCTAGCCCAATACCGATAGGCCCCGATCCACTTCCAGCCATCCGGAGGTGGATCCGGCAGCGGCAGGTCGAGGATCGGGATCCGCTGGCGCACGCCCTCCCGGCGGCACACCGCGACGATCTCCTCAGCGTCCGTGAGGTCGACCATTTCAACAGTGACCAACACGCCCAGCACACTGGTCTGGAACGGCACCGCCAGGTACTCGTCGATCATCGTGTAGAGGCCGGTGACCTGCTCGGACTCGTTGTAACAGTCGACCGTCGCCTGCTCCACGAGGTCACGGAGCTCTGTCTTCGTTGGCTGCCGACGGTGCACCACGATCACATCACCTCTTCGTCGTACTCGATCGTCAAGCCGTGAATGTCCTCGGTCGGCGCCTCGGCGGTCTGATAGCCCATCCCCCGATATCCCTTGAGCCGCTTCTTGAACATGCGTGCCAGCATGGGCACGTCCCGATCCACGTAGTCGTAGATCCTCACGGACGTCTTGCCCTGCTGGTCCCGGTGGAGCCGGCCCGCATACTGGACCAACGTCCCCTTCCACGCCACGGGCATCGTCAAGAACAAGGTGTCGAGACGGGCGTCATCGAAGCCTTCGCCGATGAAGCGGCCAGTGGCAAGTACAAGGCGCTCCTCGCTGGCAGGAACGGCCGCGAGCTTCTCCATCGTCGCGCGGCGCCGCTTCTCGCCCAGCCCGCCGCGTAGGACGACGAGATTGCGAGCCACTCGCTCGAGCCGCTCCGCGAGGAAGTCGAGGTGGTCTCGCCGCTCCGTCAGGATGATCGGAGAACGTCCGTCCTCCAGCGCACGGATCACATCGTCCAGAATCAGCGTGTTGCGCGCCTCGTCCGATCCGAGGCGTCCATAGATCTCCTGGATGCCCGGTGCGCCCTCCGGGTCGTCGAGGTGGAAGCTCGTCTCTCTGACCATGAGGAGATGCTCGAATGGGTGGCGGGCAGCTTGCCTCCTCGGATCGACAACGTGCCGGACAGGACCAACCTGAAACGTGAGGATGGGGTGGTGTCCGTCACGCCGGTGGGGCGTGGCGGTCAGTCCCGTGACGTAGCGGGCGCGCACCTCACGCATGACCCGTTCGAACGACACGGCCGGCACATGGTGACACTCGTCCACGATGACATGTCCGTACGTCGACACGAGATCATCTACCTCCCCGCGTCGTGTCAGACTCTGGATCATGGCCACGTCGAGGGTGCCGGTGACCTTCCGCTTGCCGCCGCCGATCCGACCGATGCTGCCAGGCTTCAAATCGAGGAACAGCCCGAGTTGGGCTCGCCACTGGTCCACGAGTTGCGAACGGTGCACGATGACCAGGGTGTTCCGAGCCCTGCGAGCCACGAGATAGGCGCCGACGACCGTCTTACCTGTGCCGGGAGGGGCAGAGAACACGCCTGTCTCGTGCGCGGCCAGCGCCTCGGCCGCGCGCTCCTGAAGCTGCGTGAGCTCGCCGTGGAATCGCACGTCCAGGGGCTCCCCATCGAGCCGTAGGTCATCCACCTCCAGCTTCACGCCGTACCTGTCGAGCAGGTCGCGCAGATCGTCCAGGCAACCGCGAGGCAGGCCGATGTGCTCGGGGAGGTCCTCCGCGCAGTCGATGATCCGCGGCGTCAGGGCGGTGGAGAGCCGCATCGCCTGCTTCTCGTAGAACTGCGGGTTCTGGAAGGCCGCAAGCCGCATCACTCGTGTGACAAGCGCCGGAGGCAAGCCTGCTCTCTCGATGAAGATCTGCTGAGCGAAGACCGCGTTCACCCCGGACGGCAGCGTCCCGTCGATGCTCGGATCAGGTTCCGGTCTCGATGGCAACCTCAACCACGGAGCCTCGAAGGCCTCTTCTTCGGAGCCCGCCCGAGGCACGCCGAGCTCTCTGTCCCCCACGGACGCCTCGCGGGCGAGTTCACGCATCCTCCCCGGATCGATCCGCGGCAAAGCGGCCAGATAGGCCCACTGGTCCGGGATCGGCCTCCACTCGGCGTCGACGAATACCGTATTCCCCGACTGCCTGGCCTCGTATTGGAGCGGGAGCGCGATCAGATTCCCGAACCCGCCCCGCGGCATGGTGTCTTGGTTCGGGAAGAGGCGGTCGTAGGAGCTCATGGGAAGCTCCGGGCGGGACGCCATCGTCTGCGTGAGCATGTAGGAAGCCATCTTCCGAGCATCGGAGGCGGGGACCGGCGCCGCGAAGAAGAACCACACGTGAGCCCCATTCCCGGAGCGCGAGCGTTCGACGGCGGGCGTGAGGCCGAATCGGCGGACTGTCGTCGCATAGGCCGAAACGTCTTCCTGCCAGTGTGCCTTGTCGAAATCGACTGCCAGGAACCAGCAGCGCTCGTCCTCGAGGAGCGGGTAGACGCCGATGACGTGTCGACCCTGAAGGTGGTCGAGGATCACCTGGTCCGTGACTTCGAGGAACGCCTGGTTTAGGCACTCGCCACACTTGACCCTGGGCTTCTCACAGATGCCGTCGATCCACTCGTTGGCGCACGCCGGAGCGTAGCCCCGCTTCTTCGTTCGGCGGTTGTGCCACAGCTTCGGGAAGACATCGCGGCGTCCGGCGAAGAGCGACCGGAAGAGCGAGACCTTCTCTCGCTTCGATCCCGGCGTGCCGGACGCGTGCGCGACTGGAAGCTGGCTACCCGAGCGCTCGGCTTCCCTCAGTTCGCCCTGCATCCTCGCCAACCGCTTCGCGACCGCGGCACGCTCCGCCTCCAGGTCGCTCAGCCGAGCTTGTTGCTCAGCGATCTCCTTGCTGAGGCGGTCCTGAGGGGACTCGGACATGGCAACGCCGGTGACGCGTGCGGGGCTCGAGATGATGTCGTCGACACCGCGGGCCTGCCGCCGACAGGGGACACCGACACAAGGTGCGGCTCGGGACCGGATATGGAAACCAGAAGGGCTTGTTGGAGATGAACTTACGTCTTGGTTGCCTCACATGCTGATCTGATACGGGAACCAGCTCGCCACGGCCTTCCCGCCCCGCGTGGCCGGCCGGAACACCCACTCGCTCGCCTCGCGGATCAGCCTCTGGTTGAAGCCTTTGTCGCTGGTGGGCGGATTGAGGCGCGTCGAGTCGGCGACCACCTTGCCCTGGTCGTTCACGAAGACCCACACCTCGACGGTCGTGCCCTTCAGGCTCTTGTTGGCGGGCGGGATGATCATCCCGCGGGGCTGCGGCGGGTTGAGGCGGAAGAGACCCTCCTCGGCGTTGCCGCCGTCCCCCTTTCCCTTCCCGTCGGCGAGGCCCGGTCCCTCGCCGATGCCGGGGGCATCCCCGATGACCGACGAGGGGCTGATCTCCGGCTCCATGTCGAACTGCACGGGCTCGACGTCGATGGCCACCGCGAGGGGAGCGGGAGGCCGGATGATGGGACGCGACGGCGGCGTCGCCAGGTTCATCGCCCGCATGGAGCCCGGCGCGGCGCGGTTGTCCCCCGCTCGAGGCCCCGCCGCCGCGAAGGGCGAGGCGGGGATGACGCTTCCGCGCCACGCGATGAACACCAGGAGATGAAGGGCCAGGGATACGAGGAGCGCCGTGCGCCAGATCTTCCGCTCCCGGCGCCTGCGCTCCTTCGCCTCCAGATGATGGCCGGCTTCCGACATCGAATTCCCTGGACGGTCCCGAGGCGCCGGGGGATGGCGCCCGTTCCGCTCTCTACTACTGGAGGGAGAGGCTCAGGGTTTCCCTGCCGGAGGGGGACGCGGTCTCTCGCAACGCCGACGGGTGGACCCTGGACGCCGCGGGGTCCCTTTCTTCTATTCGCCGGCGACACGCTCTTTCGACTCCCGAACCCCGTCCCCAGGCATTGTTCCGCTCCATCGGTCCGCTCGGGGTCTACCTCCTGGCCCTCATCCCAAGCCTCGCCCCTGGCGTCGCCACGGCCCAGGCGCCGCCGCAGCGACCCACGCTCCAGGCGGGGGCGATCCCCGACGGCTTGCACCTGGACGGTCGCCTCGACGAGCCCGCCTGGCGGCAGGCCGACTCGATCCCCGTGCTCACCATGACCGAGCCCGTGGAGGGCGGTACGCCGGTCGGCCGCACGGTCGTCCGCGTGCTGGCGGACGCCGACGCGCTCGTGATCGGCGTGGTCGCGTACGACCCCGAGCCGGGAGCGATCGTCTCCTTCTCCAAGCAGCGCGATCCGAGCCTGAGCGGGGAGGACCACGTCATCCTGGTGCTCGACACCTTCCTCGACGGCCGCTCGGGATACGCCTTCGCCGTGAACCCCACCGGCGCCCGCTACGACGCGTTGATCTCGGGCACCGGCGAACGCCAGAGCGCCGACTGGGATGGAATCTGGGAGGCGCGTACGGCGCGCGGGGCGTGGGGGTGGTCCGCGGAGTTCTGGATTCCCATCCGCACGCTTTCGTTCCGCCCCGGACTGACCGCATGGGGATTCAACGTCCAGCGACAGGTACAACGGCTCCAGGAGACCAGCCGGTGGGCCAGCCCGCGGAGGGATTACCAGATCACCCAGGTCTCCCGGGCCGGCCGGCTGGAGGGCCTCCCGGACTTCGACCTGGGCGTCGGCGTGAGCGTCCGCCCGTCGCTGACGGCGGGAACCGAGATGCCCGCGCCTGGCGCGGCGCGGTCCGCCACGAAGGACGTCAGCCTGGACGTGACACAGCGGCTCGGCGCCAACCTGCTGGCCTCGGCGACGCTCAACACCGACTTCGCGGAGACCGAGGTCGACACCCGCCAGACGAACCTCACACGCTTTCCGCTGTTCTTCCCGGAGAAGCGGACGTTCTTCCTGGAGGGCTCGGACATCTTCACCTTCGGCTTCGGGCTCGGAGAAGGTCTGCTTCCCTTCCACAGCCGGCGCCTGGGGCTGGTGGAGGGCCAGCCCGTCCCGATCCGCGCGGGCCTGAAGCTCGCCGGGCGGACGGGGGGCACGAACCTGGGCCTCCTCACCGTGCGCACCGGAGCCGAGACGGACCTGGCGCCCGCCTCCACGATGACGGTGGCGCGGGTGCAGCGGAACGTCCTCCGCGAATCGTCGTTGGGCGTCCTGGCCACCTTCCGCGACCCCCTTGGCCGGCCAGACGCCTGGACAGCGGGAACCGACCTCACGTTCCGCACCTCCACGTTCCTCGGCGACAAGAACCTGGTGGCCGCCGCGTGGGGGCTCGCCACGGGACGGCAGGGGCTGGGCGGAGACCGCACCGCGG
>Ga0307424_1001250_pt1 | contig 13473 bp, 13 predicted proteins | sample SalMarWE160320MG_FD_202157 | JGI IMG/M metagenome (GOLD analysis project Ga0307424, IMG submission 202157) | Salt marsh sediment microbial communities from the Plum Island Ecosystem LTER, Massachusetts, United States - WE1603-20 | ecosystem: Environmental > Aquatic > Marine > Intertidal zone >... | reverse complement strand
AGGTCGGCGTGGCCACTAGCCTTCTCAACGGAGGCGACCGAGCGCCTGGTGGGCTCCCCGGTCTTCAAAACCGGTGGGGGGTCGAAAGGTCCCCGGCGGGTTCGATTCCCGTCCGCCTCCGCCACTACTCAGACCGGAGAGCCCAAGGCCCCCCGACAATCCCCACCAGACACCAAAACCGGTGGGGGGACAGGCCACTCGGTGAACCTCAGGGTATCCTGCCCCAGAACCTGATCAGGAATCTGCCGAAATCGCCGATATATCGATGTGATGAGCGCCCACCGAATCGTGTCGCCAGATGTTCACCTGCTGGTGTCGGTAGTGCCGGTGCCGCTGCTCGTCGCCGACTACAGGCCGATCATCGATCGCTTCCAGGGGATGGCGGGCGGGGAGGTGCGTGAGCTCCTGCTCAACGATGCCGCTCTTCTCAACGAGACGCTTCGACTCCCGCTTGCTGTAGCTGCAAGCCCGGAGTGGACGAGGCTCTACGGATCGCCGGTGTCGGCCGAGGCCCCCGACTTGACCGACCGACGTTTCTCACCGGAAGAGTATCCCGACCTCCATCGGTCGCTGGTCGACCAGTTCACTGCGCCGTTCTTCGGGACAACCGCCCTTGTCAGCGAGCACAAGGCTCCAACCCTGCTTGGGGACGTCACCGTACGCTCGCACTGGCGGGTCATCGTCGATGATGGTGAGCCCGCCTGGGATCGCGTGGTCATTGCCGATCTCGACGTCACCGACCTTCGTATCGCCCAAGCGACGCTGCAAGAGCACTTGGAGAGGAAACAGCAGCTTGTCAGTTCGGTATCGCACGAGATCAGGACCCCGCTGGCGTCCATCGTTGGCTTCGCCGGACTGCTGCGCGACTCGTCCGACCTCACCAACGACGAGCGAAGAGAGCTGCTCCAGATTCTCGTTCAGCAAAGCTCGGACATCACCAGCATCGTTGACGATCTCCTCGTGGAGGCCAAGAGCGACACAGGTCAGCTCCAGGTCTCGTCCGTTAGCGTTGATCTTCGCGCTCAGGCGGCTCAGGCGATCGAAAGCATGGACTTCGAAATGCGCAAGCTCATCTCGCTGCCGACGACGCCTGTCCACTGCGTCGGTGACCCTGCACGCGTCCGCCAGATCGTGCGCAACCTCGTCTCAAACGCGAAGAAGTACGGGGGTCCGGACATTCGGGTACGCACGGAGCAGCAGACCAGCGCAGGCCTTCTGATCGTTTCCGACGATGGTCCTGCCATCCCTGAGGATCAGCGCGAGGCGATCTTCAGCGCCTATGTCCGGGGTTCACAGGGATCGAGCGATGTCCTGTCTTTGGGCCTTGGTCTCCACATCTGCCGGACCCTCGCCTGGAAAATGAACGGCGATCTGACCTACCGGTATGTGTCCGGGCGCAGCGAGTTCGTACTACGCCTGCCTCTTCGCCCCGACGGTTCCGAAGAACAGCAGGCTCCCTCGGAGTAGCCATGATGCTGGACACGTACCCGGGCGCCGCGGTTGTCTGCCGCTGGCGGCTCGGGAATGCCGCCACTCTGACAAGAGCCGAAGACGGTCGATACGCCACAAGCCTTTCGTCTCCGGCACCAGCTCCCACGCTGTCCTGCACGAGATCGGCGGCTACTCCGTGTCCCAGTCGCAGAACGGGTGGGCGATCAGGTTGGCGTTGAAGTAGCGAGCGTCGCCCGTCACCTCCTCCCCAATCCATGATGGCTTCGCGAACCACTCGTCAGGATCGGCGAGTTCCACTTCCGCAACGATCAGACCCGCGTTCTCCAGGTGGAAGTCGTCGATCTCCCAGATGTGACCGCGGTGCGGCACCGTGTACCTGGTCTTGAAGATGATTGGACGCTCACACAAGAAGTCGAGCATCGAGTCGGCGTCCCCTCGTGGGATCTCATACTCGAACTCGGACCTCTTCGCGCCAACAGTGATCCCTTTCACGGTGATGTATCCGAGTTCTCCGACGGTTCGCACCCTGACCGTTCGCTCCTTCACCGTCGACAAATACCCCTGCCGGTAGTCGATACCGTCGGCCAACTCCCGCCACTCCTGTGACGTCACCAGGAACTTGCGCTCGATCTCTATCCCCATCGCAACCCTCGAATCATCGCCGGATAGCTTTCGTTCGGCCGCTCGCCGATTCCCAAGTCCGCGACTGCTGTCTCCACGGCGTTCGGATCCGCCGACTCGACCGCAACCGTCTCGTAGACGGTGTCACCCAGCCGCACGAGTGACGACTCTCCCCTGCACGATCCGAACGAAACGAGCGAACGGTCCTTCTGCACCGGTACCACGAGCAAGCCGTCGAGTGCTGCCGCAGCGGCGATGAAGGCAACTTCGTCCATCGCCCCCTCGACCTTCGCCGGTGGACCGACTCCAAGAGGTCCGAACACCGACACCGCCACGACACTGGCATCCAGCGGAAACGCGGCCTTGAACACCGGCCTCCACCGCTCCAGCTCGCCGCTGACCGCGAGGAGCTGCTTGATATCGACTACACCTGCTCTGATCTTCACGTTGATGTCGGGAACGCGCGACACCACGTAGGTTTCGCTGCTGTGCCGGCGTTCGAAGAGCGATCCGCGTCCAAGGAGCATCTGACGGATCGACGCAAGATCGAGGTCCCAGACTCGGAACTCGTAACGCGGAACGATTTCCATCGCCGCGAACGTAGCACCTAGCGGACCACTACCCGTCCAAGCCGCTCCAATTGTGGGACGACCCGTTCGGCATCTCCGACCATCACGGCTGTCAGCACAGACGGAACGAGGAACGCGGACGCCGCAGCACGTACCTCCGCCGGCGTCACGGAGCGCAACTCGCGTAGGTATGTGCGCAGGTACGCGAGGTCCAATCCCCTGGCAAGCAGCGAGTCGATCAGGTTCGCGAGACCCGCCTTCGTGTGGGCCTGGATCGACAGCACTCCCATCGCGTACCGCCTCGCATTGTCGACCTCTGCATCGGTCCATGTTTCGACTCGCTGGAGTTCCCCCAGTATCTCTTCGAACGCGACCCCTGTGACCTCCGTTCGCACATCGGCAGCGACGGTCACGGTCGAAGCTGCCGCCAAGTGCTGCACTCGAGAGTGAATGCTATAGGTGTAGCCCTTCTCCTCGCGAAGGTTGGACTCGAGGCGTGACAGGAAGTAGCCGCCGAATACGAGGTTGGCGAGCCCGAACGCCGTATCGTGCGCCGGTGCCGGTCCGCCCATCCGGATGCTGGTCTGGCGGGCGCCCTCCCTGTGCACCACGAGGAGCGGCCGGCGTCTCCGTATGCCGAGCGGAGGCACCGTCTGAGGGCGTGTCCGTGCAATCCATCGCACCTCGGCGACCGACTCGAGAAGGCGAGCAGGCGCACGATCTCCAACGACGGTCAGGACACCGGCGGAAGGCAGCTTTCCGTGGAGCTCGCGAAGTCCGGTCCCGGTGACGCGTCGCACCGCGGATGGTGATGGAAGCCCGAGCCCGTACGGGTGACGCCCGAACATCCGTCTCCGGAAGGCATCCTCGGCGATCACACCAGGCTGGGAACGGGCGATCACCACCTCCTCGGCAAGGCGATTGCGTTCGACTCGAACTGGCGCGTCGGGAAACGTCGCCCCGTGAACGACTTCCGACAGCAATCCCAGGAATTCGGACATCCGGTCGGAGGGAACCGAGCCCGTGATCACCACTGCGTCCTCGGTCGTGCCTGCCGTCATTGTCGCCCCCATCGACTGAAGGTCCATGTCGAGCTGCACCTGGGACCGCCTGCCGGTGCCGGCGGTGATGGTTCTCGCGAGCAGATCGCGCGTCGCCTCCCCATGTGCGGTCGTGGCGACCACCGGCACACGTAAGCGAATCTCGGTGAGTGGCGCCCCGCCCTTTCGAGTGACGACAGCACGCATCCCGCTTGCCAGAGTTTCATCGACGACCGTGGGCACTCGAAATGGCCGAGGGGACGGTACTTCGGGGATCATCTGTCGCCTCCTGGACGAAGCCGTAGCTCAGAGCGCCGATCCTGACGAATCCATCTTCCGGCGGCCGCCGCGATGCCCTCGACGCTGAGTCGCTCGTAGCGTCCGGGAATCTCCTCGAGCAGTCCGAGATCGCCGTGCAGCAGCACCAGACCGGCGGCCACCAGAGCACGGTTGAGCACGTGGTCCATCTTGCGTGTGTGGGTGGCAACGGTCTTGGCCACCGAACGGTCGACGTCGGCCTGCGACAGGGTGCCGATGGCATCCGTCACCTCTTCGTCGATCGCCGCAACGATCCGGTCCCCGTCGTCGAGACGCGGATAGAAGGCACTGACCTGGAACCGGGTCGGGTCCCGCATCTCGAACGGTCCGCCCCAGCCAGGAGACTCACCGATCCACGCATCCACTGCGGTGACGAGCCCCTCCCGCTGCACCAGCCGCTGCTCGAGCCTCGACGCGACGCCGTCGGTCAGGATGGATCCGAAGATGTCGAGCGCGAGTACGACATCCAGGTCACGGATCGGGTCCGGCACCCGATAGCCGAGTGCGAGCGCCGGGGCCGGTGCGAACGGGTCGGTGACCTCCCCTCGACGAACACCCGCTGCAACTTGCTCCGCGAACGACGGCCGTCTTGGACGTCGCCCCCCGCTGATACCCCCGAAGTGGTGCTCGACCATCTCCAGCACCCCGTCTGGATCGATGTCGCCGCACAGCGAGAGCACGGCGTTGGCCGGTGTGTAGAAGCGGCGAAAGAACCTTCTGACGTCTGCCAGGTCGGCCGCATCGAGATCCTCGAAGCTCCCATATCCGTCGTGCGCGTTCGGGTACGTGTCGAACATGAGCTCGGGCAACTGGATCCATGGGAACTTCCCGTAGGCGCGATTGAGCACATTCAGGCGTATTTCCTCCTGCACCACCGCCCGCTGGTTGTCCAGGTTCTCCTGGTCGAGGACGAGGGAGCGCATCCGGTCGGCCTCGAGGAACAGCGCCAGATCGACTGCAGTCGACGGCAGCACCTCGTAGTAGGCGGTGTAGTCCGGAGTCGTCATCCCGTTCAGCACACCACCGTTGCCGAGCACCAACCGATCGAACTCTCCCTTCGGGACGCGTTTCGAACCTTGAAACATCATGTGCTCGAACAGGTGAGCGAACCCGCTTCTCCCCTGCGGCTCCGAACGGAATCCGACGTCGTAGAGGATCGATACGGCGACGACGGGGCTCGATCTGTCTGGAAGGACCGCCACTCGAAGACCGTTGGAGAGCACCTGCAACATCGGCGCAAGGATAGGACTGGAGCGTATCTTGACGGTGTGCCACCATGGTGGGGTGACGAACGGGCCCACGATCGACAACGGAGCCGACTTTCGTGTGCTTCCCGGGTGGCGCGTTGGGCACCTCGTCGAAGAGTCGACGACGCGATCCGGTCTCCTGGTGCCGGCGGCGACCATTGCCGAGAAGTCGACCGAGGCACTGGCGCTGATCGATGTGCAGAACGGAGAGCGTTTCTGGGCCGTGCCCACCGACGCGTGGCGATTCATCTGGCCCGCGACGAGCCAGGTCGTGATCGCCGTCCGCGAAACGCAGATCATCGCCGAAGAGCAACACGACGACCAGCACCCCGGAGGCCGCTACTTGTGACGACCGGCCGTTCCGAACGGCGGCTCACCGCGACCGTCACCGACCTCTCGGTCGTTCGTCAGCGAGCATTCCTCGTCGGTTCGATCTTCGACGGCGATCCGGAGCGCTCCCTCGACGAACTCGCCCGCCTCACCGATACGGCCGGGTCCGACCCTGTCGGTCGTGCCATCCCACGAACACGTCAACCGAATCCCGCGACCTTGATCGGGTCCGGCCGGGCGTCGGAACTGGCACGAGAGACGGCCAGATTGGACGTGGATGTCGTCATCTTCGACGACGACCTCACCCCATCTCAGCAGAGGAACCTCCAGAAGGTCTTCACCTGCGACGTCGTCGATCGACCCGGTCTGATTCTCGACATCTTCGCCCAGCATGCGACGAGCCGAGCGGGCATGCTCCAGGTGGAACTCGCACTCCTCCGGTATCACTTGCCGCGTCTGCGGGGTCGCGGGATGGAGTTGAGTCGGCAGGCAGGTGGCATCGGAACGCGAGGACCGGGTGAGACGAAGCTCGAAGTCGACCGTCGCAGGATCGAGCGGAGGATCGTGAAGCTCACGGCCGAGCTCGAGAAGTTGGAGCGTACGAGAACCACGCAGCGAAAAGCCCGGGCTCGCAACGATGTTCCCCTGATCGCTCTCGTCGGCTACACCAACGCCGGCAAGTCGACGCTGCTCAACGCGCTCACCGGAACCGACGTCCTCGTTGAGGACCGTCTGTTCTCGACCCTCGACGCGACGGTCCGACGACTGGAGCTGCCAGACGGGCGTGGTGTTGTGTTCTCGGACACCGTCGGATTCGTCCGTCGTATCCCTCATGATCTCATCGCTGCGTTCCACTCGACCCTCGAAGAGATCGCCGACGCCTCCCTCCTCCTGCATGTCGCCGATGGGTCCGACCCGGACACCGAAACCCATATCGCCACGGTCAGAGAGGTCCTCGAGGAGCTTGGTGCCGCGACGATCCCCGAACAGCTCGTCTTCAACAAGAGCGATACGGCCGATTCCGTGCACCTCCGCCGCCTCGAGCGGCTGCATCCGGACGCGCTGTCTGCTTCGGCAGCGCAAGGCGACGGTCTCGATGGTCTCCTGAGGCGGGTTGCCGAGCTTCTACCGCTGGAAACCGTCGAACGGACCGTATCGGTGCCATATGACCGACCTGATCTGCTGTCTCTCATCTGGAGCAGCACCGAGGTGCTTCGCGAGGAGCACTCTGAGACAGGCACTCGGTTCACTGTGCGCATGCCGCCGGAGTTGAACTCGGCTTTCGACCAATGACAACACCGGCACCTGAGTGCCGGTGTTGAAGAGGCGGTCGTAAGGGTCAGGAACCGGCTTTCGCCAGCCCAAGCAGCGCCATCCCGGCGGCGAACACGAGGATCAGTGCCAGGATGAAGAAGACAACGGCGGGGATCAGGACGATCGCGACCGCCGAGCCCGTCGACACCTCCTCAGATTCCCTCACCGCGATGACGGCGCACACCAGCGACCAGATCCACCCGACCAGACTGCCGATCCACGGAATGATGGCCAGCGCGCTCGGTGCGTAGGCGTATCCGAGTGGCCGGAACAGCTCCATGAACTGCGCCTTGCCGCTGAACAGCTTGCCAATGAGCCAGAGAACTCCGGTGCCGATGGCGAGCCCGAGTGTCGGGGCGAGAACGATTGAGAAGAGCCACGAGCCGAATCTGAAGTTTCCGGGACCAATGGCAAGGCCGAGCCCTCCGATCGCTGCGGCAATGGCGACCACGATCATCGCTTCCGTCGTCTTGGTCTCGTCGGCCGACACTTCCTTGTAGAGCGTCGGGTCGAGCTTCACCGCCCGCACCACACGGTCCATCAACCCCGCGCTTCCCGTACCTTCGGTTGTCATGGGTTCCTTCCTTTCCGGCCCGGAACATCATTGCACACAGGACGTGCCGGTGTCGGGAATCGTCACCTTGTTGCCGCGACCAACGCGGCGCCCACAATGCCCGCCTCGTTTTCGAGCACCGCAGGCACCACGTTCGGGACGTCGGAGAGCGCCTCAACGAACTTCTCGAACCTGCGGCTCACACCGCCTCCGAGAATGATCAGGTCAGGAGAGAACAGGCGATCCATGTACTGAAGGAACTTGTCGACCCGACGCCCCCAGTCGTGCCAGCTCAGGTCCCTCTCTTTGCGAATGCGGGCTGCCGCATAGTGCTCAGCCTCACCACCTCGGAACTCGAGATGACCGAGTTCCGTGTTGGGTACGAGCACACCGTCCGTGAACAGAGCGCTGCCAATGCCGGTGCCGAATGTCAGCAGCATCACGACACCATCTCGTCCTTTGCCCGCCCCGAATCGCATTTCGGCCACGCCGGCCGCGTCTGCGTCGTTGAGCAACCTGACCGGGAGACCGGTGGCCTTCCCGAAGAGGTCGTGGCCGTCGACTCCGATCCATGACTTGTCCACATTCGCGGCGGAGTACACGACCCCCCGTCGCACCACCGCGGGGAACGTGCACCCAATCGGTCCGTGCCAGTCGAAGTGGCGAACCATCTCCGCCACCACCCCGGCCACCGCGTCGGGCGTGGCCGGCTCCGGGGTCAGGATTTTGAAACGGTCAGCAGCGAGAGCGCCGGTTGCTAGATCGACGGGGGCTCCCTTGATGCCGGATCCACCGATGTCAATGCCCAAGATCTCCATAGGGAGGAGCATACCGGCGCTACGTTTCGAGCAAGCGCCCCAACACCGCGGCCACGAACCCCGACCGACTCATTCCTCGATCAGCCGCCATCTCGTCGATGTCGAGCAGTTCTCCCGCTGTCACATACAGCATGTGTGTGATCCTGCCCGATGGGCGGCGATTCCGCGATCTACCCTCCGCTACCACGAGGTGGCCGAGCTCGTAGACCGCCTCCCAGGGCCTTCGAGCACGGGTCGGTTCCGGAATCGCTCGCTCCGAATCCAGCCTTCCTGCCTACCGAGGTGCGCAACTTCCCCGCCCACTTCTACCGCGATGGGAACCGAACCTGGGCGCTGTTGTTCGAGTACAGGAGAGGCAGACCGCGCGTCGTGAGCCTGTGTGGAGTCGAAGAGGGCGTATAGGATCGGTCGTGTGTGACACGATCGTGGTTGTACGGCCGAGCGGCGTGCTCTTCGCCAAGAACTCGGACCGTGATCCCAACGAGGCACAGATCCTCGAGTGGCACCCGCGGAGGGGCTACCACCAGGACGAAACTGTGCGCTGCACACACATCGAGATCCCCCAGGTCGCGCAGACGAACGCCGTACTGCTCTCGAGGCCGTTCTGGATGTGGGGCGCAGAGATAGGTGCCAACGAACACGATGTCGTCATCGGAAACGAGGCCGTCTTCACCGACCAGCCCTACAACAAGGCCGGGCTGACCGGGATGGATCTGATCCGTCTTGCCCTCGAGCGGGCCGACTCGGCACACTCAGCCGTGGAAACCATCACCACCCTCATCGAACGCTACGGACAGGGAGGCGGGTGCGGGTACGAGCATCCATCGTTCACGTATCACAACAGCTTCATCGTCGCCGACCCATCCGAGGCATACGTGCTGGAGACGGCAGGTTCGCTGTGGGAGGTCGAACACGTCACTGACGGCGCCAGATCAATCTCGAATGGACTGACCATCCCCGGGTTCGCGAAGCACTCCGATCTCGTCAAGACACGGGTATCGGCGTGCCGTACACGCCAGCCGCTCACGCAGCGACGCGCGAGGGAGGCAGCACACCCCGGCGACATGATGTCGATACTCCGAGATCACAACGGCCCTGAACCCTCCTACGGCCTTCTCGCCGGCGCGATGGGTGCACCATGCGTTCACGCAGGAGGTCTCGCGGCGGGTTCGGAGAGTGTCGCGTCGTGGGTGGCCGACTTGTCACTGGACGGTTCGACCCACTGGGTGACGGCCACCTCCGCGCCATGCACCGGTCTCTTCAAACCCGTCACTGTGGGCCATCCCGTGGACCTCGGGCGAACGCCCACCGGCACCTTCGACCCGGAGACACTGTGGTGGTCGCACGAGCGGCTTCACCGTCGGGTGTTGAAAGACCCCGATCTGTACGCCTCTTTCGTACCCGAGCGCGAGGACGTCGAACGTGGATGGCTGAGGGACCCGCCGTCCAGCAAGGAGGCGTTCGCAACGGCAACCGGTCTCTTGGAGTCGTGGCTCGGTCGCGTCCCCGAGACACCCGACCGACGGCCCGCATTCGTCCGAAGGTACTGGCGGACGAGGAATCGTCAGGCGGGACTCTGACCGGCGACCCTGGCCCGCACGAAGAGCCATGGTGCGCCGAGGGTCACCCATCCACCCACCAGACCGTACCGAACGAGCCGCAGCAGCAGCGCAGGGTCCAAGCCTGCGAACGCCGCCCTGAGACCTGCCCACAATCCGATCAGCACGACCGCACCGATCACGAACCGCTCGACGCGCCGCACCACCGCACCCGCCGTATCGAAACGCACGAGCCGGCGTTCCAGCACCACCCCGACCCCGACGCCAATCGTCGCTCCCACACCTGCGACGACGTCATCGCCGCGCTGGAACATGAGAACGGCGAGGGGCAACGCACCAACGATGATCAACTGCCACGCGAGGGCAAGATGGCCGAACCATCGCTCCACCACGTGCCAGCCGCGCATGAACGACCACAGCACGAGCACACCGATGATGTACCCCCCAACCACGTCGGTTGGGAAGTGGACGCCGAGGTAGACCCGGGACACACCCACGCCGACGGCCAGCACCGCTCCGAGGATCCACACCCACTTCCGTCGTGCCCAGCTTCCGAGGAATCCCCAGACCGCTGTGGCGTTCTGCGCGTGCGCCGAGGGGAACCCGTTCGACGGCTGCGTCTCGAGTGCCTTGACACGCTGGTCGTATGTGTATGGCCGGGGCTGACCTGCGATCACCTTGATGACCGTGTTGACCAGCGCCGAGAAGATGAGGAGTGCCATCAACCGCACGCCGAGCACCCGATCGACACACCAGTACACGAACGGCAACGCGAGGAGATAGAACTCCTGACTCCCGAGGAACGTCAGCGCCCTGAAGAGCCCGTCGAGCGAGGGGCTCGCCTGTTGCATCCACAGCACGACGTCGACACCCCACCGGAGGATGCCTTCCATGCGGCTCCTTTCTTCCGACGAACCCTACTGGCGCGCCGGGTACCATCCGGGATGAGATCAAGGAGCCTGAACGTGAACCCCTACCGTCTTCCCAACACCTCGCGTCCATCGCACTACCAGATCGTCCTCCATCCGGACCTCCCGGCAGCAACCTTCACCGGCACGGAGACCATCACCATCACGGTGGCAGAGGCGAGCGACGAGTTGATCCTCAACGCCGTCGAACTGGAACTCGATGCGGCGAGCCTCGGTGATCGGATCCTGTCGGTTTCGTACGAGCCCGACACGGAGCGCATCCACCTCTCGGACGGTGCCCCCATCCCAGCCGGTGAACACACGCTCGCCATCGTCTTTCGCGGCATCCTCAACGACAAGCTCCACGGCTTCTACCGCAGCACCTTCGAGGACAAAGACGGACAGGAACACGTCATAGCGACCACCCAGTTCGAGGCGACCGACGCCAGACGGGCTTTCCCGTGCTGGGACGAACCCGAGTACAAGGCGGTGTTCTCGATCCGTCTCATCGTCGACGAAGACCTGCTCGCCATCTCGAACGGTCGAGAGATCGGCAGGCGTCCGCGTGGTGACGGAACCGTCGAAGTGACGTTCTCGGACACACCGACGATGTCCACCTATCTCGTGGCGTTCGTCGTCGGACCGTTCGAGGAGACCGGACCCGTCGAGGCGGCCGGTGTCCCACTCAGGGTGATTCACCGAGCAGGGCAGGAGCGGCTCGCGTCGTTCGCGCTCGAAGCGGGAGCGCACTACCTCCAGTGGCTGAGCGACTACTACGGCATCCCGTACCAGGGCGACAAACTCGATCTGCTCGCCATCCCCGATTTCGCGTTCGGGGCGATGGAAAATCTCGGGGCCGTCACCTTCCGCGACAGCGCCCTCCTCGTCGACCCCGACACCGCCTCGGACGGTGAGCTCCAGCGAGTCTCAGAGGTCATCGCCCACGAACTCGCCCACATGTGGTTCGGCGACTACGTGACGATGAAGTGGTGGAACGGCATCTGGTTGAACGAGGCGTTCGCGACGTTCATGGAGATGGTTGCCCAGGACGACTGGAAGCCGGAGTGGAAGACATGGCTTGGCTTCGCGCCTGCACGTAGCGCCTCAATGGCTCTGGACGCTCTCGGCTCGACGAGACCTGTCGAGTTCGAGGTGGTCGCACCGCACGAGGCGGATGAGATGTTCGACCTCCTCACCTACCAGAAGGGGTCGTCGCTGGTGCGAATGCTCCAGCAGTTCCTCGGCGAAGGGACGTTTCGAGAGGGAGTCAAGACGTACCTCGAGTCCCACGCGTTCGCGAACACCGAAACCGGCGACTTGTGGGCCGCTCTCGAGAGGGCGTCAGGTGCGCCGGTAGGTTCGATCATGGACTCGTGGATCTTCACAGGTGGCCACCCACTGGTGAAGGTCGACGTCGGCGGCAACGCCATCTCCCTGTCTCAGCGCAGATTCCAGTTCGACCAGAGCGTCAATGACGACCTGTGGGAGATCCCTCTGAGAATCGCCTACGGGACCGCAGACGGGATCAGACACGTCAACGAGGTCATGACGGGCCCCGACACCACCATCGACGTTGGTGAGAAGGTCGATTGGGTGCTCGCGAACGCCGGCGGCCACGGCTACTACCGGACCGCCTACTCGCCCGCGCTGCTCGACAACCTCCTCGCGCGCCTCGATGATCTCGACCCGCTGGAGCGCTACGGGCTGGTCGACGATGCATGGGCGAATGTGATCGCCGGCGATGTGAGCATCGGCGACTACCTGGAGTTGCTCACCTGTTTCAGGAGGGAGACCGAGCACGCGATCTGGGAGATGATCGTCACGAGTCTCGGCCAGATCTACCACACGTTCGACCAGCCGATCGACGGCTACGTCCGCGACCTCATCAGTCCTGCGATGGGGCGACTCGGCTGGGTACCGACCGGCGGTGAAGACGGTCTCACACGGCGGCTTCGTGGACTGCTGTTCACTGCGCTCGGTCGGTACGGGCAGGACCAGGGCGTTCGTGACGTCGCGGCGTCTCTCGTCCCCAAGTTGACCGACCGCTCGATGGATCCGGAGGTCGCGAAGGCGGTCATCACCGTCACTGCAAGCGCCGGCATCGCCGACTACGACAGCTTCTTTCTGAAGTACCGAGACGCCGAGACGCCGCAAGAGAAGATGCGATATCTGCACGCGCTCCCTCTCTTCCCCGATCCTGCTCTCGCAGACACGACGTTCTCCATGGCGATTGACGAGCGGATCAAGAGTCAGGACGGACCGTTTGTCATTGGCCGGCTCATCGGGAACAAGGACGTACAGCGAGTCGTTCTCGATCGCTTCCTGGGCGAGTGGGACACCATCGTTTCGACGTTCCCGCCGATGCTGATCCGCCGTACGCTCGGGCTGCTCTGGACGGCGAGCAGGTACGCGCCGGACATCCACGCATTCTTCGATGGCAAGACGGTCAAGCACGCGGAGAAGGCGCTCGCACAGCAATTGGAGAACCTCGACGCGATGACGACGTTGCGAGCAAGAGCAGCGGCCGACCTGGCGGCCTATCTAGGCTGATCGATGGATCCTTCGTTCGCCAATCGGTTCTTCGCACTCGTCGCTGTGCTCATCCTCGTCGCGGATGTCGGGCTGCTCGCGGTGCTCCTGGGACGTCGTGGAGCGTTGCGCAGGGCTGGTGAGTGGCTCGACTCCGTGCTTGGCGGCGCGACCTTGTGGCTCGCGTGGGTCGTCGCAGCCGGAGCGCTCGGCGG
>Ga0307424_1001249_pt1 | contig 13486 bp, 12 predicted proteins | sample SalMarWE160320MG_FD_202157 | JGI IMG/M metagenome (GOLD analysis project Ga0307424, IMG submission 202157) | Salt marsh sediment microbial communities from the Plum Island Ecosystem LTER, Massachusetts, United States - WE1603-20 | ecosystem: Environmental > Aquatic > Marine > Intertidal zone >... | reverse complement strand
GTGACCTCGGCTGACTCGAGATTCAGCGCGAACGCGTTCCCGCCGCGCTGGAAGTACAACGTCTTGCCGTCGGCGGACCACTGTGGGCTCGACTCGCGCTCCTGCGTGTTGGTGAGCCGGCGCACGCTTTTGGACGACCACAACACCAGGTCGCCGCGGATTTGGAACACCGCGCTCTTGCGGTCGGGCGACCATTCGGCGGAGCCCGCGAGGATCGTGTCGGGATCGGCCTTCTCAAACCGTTCCGGGGCCCCGCCCGACGGCGACGAGCGATAGACGACGAGGTTCGTGTCGACACCGGGCTGCTGCCACCGGAACCAGATGTACTTGGAATCCGGGCTCCAGCTGTAGCCGCCACCACCAAACCCACCACCGAGGCCTTGCGGTGGGCGACCCACCAGCTCGGTCCCCCGCATGATGTTGTTGACCGAGAGATCGAATCCCTGTGCAGAGAGCAGCGCCGGCGTGAGCGCCACCGCCGCCGCGAGCCAAATCGACGTCCGTCTCGTCATGCCGCCATCCCCTACGTGGAAGAAATCTCCGAAGACGTGCTGGAAGGTCGGTGGACGGCGCAGGTCTCGCAATGGAGCGACGGGGACGACGGGAGCGACGGGAGCGACGGGAGCGACGGGAGCGACGGGACCGCCGGGACCGCCGGGCCCGCCTAGAACTTGATGGTGTGCACTACGAGCGCGCTTGCGGTGCCGACCGCGGCACCGACCATGACGTCGCTCGGGAAGTGCTTGCCGGCCGCCACCCGAAGGACGCCGACGCCTGTTGCGCCGACGACGCCGAGCCAGCCCAGCAGACCCGGCCGACCGTGAAGGTCGCGCTCCGCCAGCCACAGCGAGGTGGCAAGGGAGAAGGCCACGGAGGTGTGACCCGAGGGAAGCGACCGGAGGTCGTCTCGGTTGACGGCCACGGCCCCGCCGGCCTCGGTGTACAACGCGGGCCGCTCCCGCCCGACAGCCGCCTTCAGCAGCTCGGTCGCGCTTTCGGCCCAAAGACCGGCCTGCAGCGCGGACACCAGCTCGCGGTGGCTCCGGTCGCCGGTGGCGGTGGCGGCCACCGTTCCCAACCCCAGGGCGATCAGGAGCACGTCGCTCCCCCGGCTCAGGGTCGGGGATTTAGGGCTCAGCGCCCAGCGGTCGAACCAGGGCAGCGTTGCGGGGTCGCAGGGCACGGCACAGTCGGCGGTCGTCGGGCCCCAGCCGAAGACTCGGGGGGCCAGGAGTAGCGCCGCCGCCACACCGGTTGAGGCCACGTCCCCGACCTGAATGGCGGGCGGCGCTGCCGGGGACTGGGCGGCGAGTGGTCCCGAAACGCCTAAGACGGTCGCCAGCAGTAACATGCAGGTTCCCGTCCGGGTCTTGTGTCGCGACTCGGTCATCGGTAGAATCGTACCCTTGTGGAGGTCCGGCCGACGGGTCGGCCTATGGGTCTTTGTCAGAATCGAGGCACTGTGGGTACGCAGACGCTCCAGCACGTAGCCCTCTTTGACAAATGTAAGGGCTTCACGAGGGCGCGCGAGATACAGGCCGCGGGCCTGTACCCGTACTTCAAGGCGATCTCGAAGGCCGAGGACACGGTCGTCGTCATCGAGGGCAAGCGACGGGTCATGATGGGGTCCAACAACTACCTGGGCCTCACGCACCACCCGCGGGTTCTCGAAGCGGCCAAACGCGCGCTCGAGACGTTCGGTTCGGGCTGTACCGGGAGCCGGTTTCTCAACGGCACCATCCACCTCCACGAGCAACTCGAAGCGCAGTTGGCGGAGTTCTTGGGCAAGGAGGCGGCGCTCGTCTTCTCCACCGGGTATCAGGCCAACCTCGGTGTGATTTCGGGGCTCGTCGGTCGCGGCGACATCGTCTTCCTCGACAAGCTGGATCACGCCTCCATCGTAGACGGCGCGAAGATGTCCTACGGCGAGACGGAGCGGTTCAATCACTGCGACCTCGACCACCTGGACCGTCTGCTGGCGCGTCACCCCGATCGCGGGAAGCTGATCATCGTGGACGGCGTGTTCTCGATGGAGGGCAACATTGCCGACGTGCCGGGGCTCGTGCGACTCGCGCAGCGCCATGGGGCGGCATTGGCCGTGGACGATGCCCACTCGGTGGGCGTGCTCGGCGCAAACGGTGAAGGGACGTCCCACCATTACGGGGTCCAGGACGAGGTGGACCTCATCGTCGGGACGTTCTCGAAGTCGCTGGCGTCCATCGGCGGGTTCGTGGCGGGCTCGGAGTCGGTCATTCACTACCTGAAGCACCACAGCCGGCCGCTCATCTTCACGGCCGCCCTGCCCCCCGCGAACACGGCGGGCGTGCTGGCGGCCCTCGAGGTCATGCAGGCCGAGCCGGAGCGGCGGGAGAACCTCTGGGCGAACACCCGGCGGCTGCAGAACGGGCTCCGCACGCTCGGCTACGAGATCGGACCAACGCAAACGCCCATCGTGCCGGTCCTGATCGGCACGCTGGAGAATACCTTCGTGTTCTGGCGGCAGCTGTTCGATGCGGGCGTGTTCACGAACCCGGTCGTGCCTCCGGCGGTGCCGCCCGACCAGTGCCGGTTGCGGACCAGCGTGATGGCCACCCACACGTTCGAGCAGATTGATTTCGCGCTCGATCAGTTCGGCCGGCTCGGGAAGGAGATGGGCGTCATTTGACCGACGTGAGCGTCCGGCCGGTTCGTTCGGCCGCCGACCTCCGCCAGTTCATCGCTTTTCCATACGGGCTTCACCGGGGGGATCCGCAATGGGTCCCCCCGTTGCGTATGGACGTGAAGAAGATGCTGGATCGGGCCAAGAACCCGTTCTTTGGGCACGCGGAGGCGGAGTACTTCTTGGCCACGCGGCAGACCGGCGGACCGGCGGACGGACGGACCGGCGGACCAAGCGGGGGGATCCCGCCACGGACGTCAGACGACAGGCATCGGTCCGACGGTCCGACGGTCCGCCGCGGAGCGGAGGTGGTGGTGGGAAGGATCGCTGCCATCCACAACCGCGCGCACAACGAGTTCCACGACGACAAGGTCGGCTTCTTCGGTTTCTTCGAGTGTATCGATGACCAGGGTGTCGCCGACGCGCTGTTCGCGGCCGCGGCGGCGTGGCTCAAGACACGAAGCTTGGATACGATGCGTGGGCCGGCTTCCTTCTCGACGAACGACGAATGTGGCCTCCTGGTGGACGGCTTCGACTCCGCACCAACCTTGCTCAACCCCCACAACCCGCGGTACTACGTCGGCCTGATCGAGCGCGCGGCGTTCACCAAGTCGATGGACATGTTCCAGTACCAGACGCGGGACCCGCAGATGCCCGAACGGCTGATGCGAGGCGCGCGCCTGCTCGCCGAGCGCAAGAAGATCACCCTGCGCCGGATCGACATGCGACACTTCGACGACGAGGTGGAGCGCATCAAGCAGGTCTACAACTCGGCGTGGGAGCGAAACTGGGGATTCGTCCCGATGACCGACGCCGAGATCGATCACCTGGCGGCGCAGCTCAAGCCGGTGGTGGTGCCGGATCTCGTGGTGTTCTGTGAGCGGGAGGGGAACACCATCGGCTTCGCGGCCGCGCTCCCCGACCTGAACGTGGCACTGAAGACGAATCCGTCGGGGCGGATCTTCCCGGGGATCGTGAAGATCCTGCTGGCCGCCCGGAAGATCACCCGCATTCGGATCCTGTTGTTGGGACTCCTCAAGGATTACCGGATGACCGGAGCGGATGCGCTGATGTACCACTGGATCTGGGAGAAGGGCTACGCGCTCGGGTACCGGTGGGCGGAAGCCGGTTGGATTCTCGAAAACAACGCGCCGATGAACAACGGGCTGCTCCGGATGGGCTTCGGCGCATACAAGACGCTCCGCTTCTACGATCGCCCACTGACGTGAAGACGCTGGTCACCGGCGGCACCGGGTTCGTCGGGTCGCACCTGGTGGAGCTGTTGCTGTCGGAGGGACACGAGGTCACCTGCCTCGTCCGCAGCGCGGCCAAGGCAGAAGCCCTGTTCGAGGCGCGGCGACCCCACGTCGTGCAGGGCCAGCTGGACGATACCCAGACAATCCGCAAGGCCGCGAGCGGTGTGGACATCGTGTTCCACGTCGCGGGTGTGACCAGCGCACGATCCCGACGGGAGTTCTTTGCGGTCAACGAAGGCGGGACCCGCGCGGTGCTCGAGGCGATGCCCGCCGGTCTCCGCCGCTTCGTGCTCGTGAGCTCGCTGGCGGCCGGCGGGCCCGCCACGCGGGGGCAACCGCTCCAGGGCACGGAGCGGCCCTCCCCGATCACGATCTACGGCGCGAGCAAGCTCGCCGCCGAATTGGCGGTTCGTGGCAGCCGATTCCCGTGGACCATTCTCCGTCCACCGCCGGTGTACGGCCCGCGGGACGTCGAGTTCCTCCGGGTGTTCCGCCTGGCACGTGGACCGATCTTCCCGGTATTCGGCGCGGGCCGCCAAGAGCTGACGTTCATCTACGTCGAGGATCTCGCGCGCGCGCTGCTCGCGGCTGAGGCGGACGCCGCCGTCGAACGCGTCTACTACCCGACGCATCCCGAGATCGTGGAGCAGCGGACGTTCCTTCACGCGGTCGCCCGCGCCGTCCGCACCGACGGCCGCCTCCCACGCTTTCTCTCCATCCCGAGAGCCGCTGCCCGTGCTGCGCTTTGGGCCACGGGCACCGCGGCCATGGTGGCGGGACGGGCGACCGTCTTGACCGCCGACAAAGCGAACGAGTTCTTCGCCGACTCCTTTGCCTGCTCCGCCGCCCCGTTGGAGCGCGACACCGGATGGCAAGCGGCACACGGGCTCGACACCGGCCTCCCGCTGACGGCGGCGTGGTATCGGGAGCATCGATGGCTCTGAACACGACCGATCTGGTCCTCGCCGGATACCAACTCTTCTTCGCGATCGTGCTCATCTTCCGTGGCCCCTTCGACCAGGGACGCGGGTGGCTGCTCCTCTCTTGCGTGCTGTTTGGCGTGCTGCTGGCACTCTTGCGCCGGGCGCCGGCCGAGAGCGTCGCGACCCGCCTCCTCCACACGTTCTATCCGCTGATCCTGTTCGGCGGGTTTTACACGGCGCTCGGCGTCTTGAATGGTGGACTGTCGCCGGAGCGCATCCACGCGCACGACGCGTTGGTGCAACGGTGGGAGCAAACGCTGTTTGGTGGACAGCCGTCCTACGACCTCATCCGGCGTTACCCGTCCGTGTTCGTCTCGGGCCTGCTGCACCTGGCGTACTTCTCCTACTATCCCATCATCCTTCTTCCCGGTCCCATCCTGGCCGCCCGCGGGGATTGGGCGGGCGCCCGCCGCGTGATCGGCGCGTCCATGACCGCCTACGCGGTGTGCTTCGTCGTGTTCGTGTTGTTCCCCGTCGCGGGACCCAACTGGGTGTTCCCGCACCCCACGGGCCCCGTCCGGGAGGTCTGGAGCGCGCGACTGGTCTACCACCTACTCGAGGGAGGCTCGTCGGTCGGGACCGCGTTCCCATCGTCGCACGTCGCCGCAACGTTCGCCACGGTCGTCGTGGCGTGGCGGGTGTGGCCGCCCCTCGGCCGCGTTACGGTGGTGCCGTTCGTGCTCCTGACAATCGCCGTCGTCTACTGTCAGATGCACTACGCGATGGACGCGCTCATGGGGCTGGTGTTCGGGGGAGGGACGGTGTGGTTGATGGGCGGACAAGGCGGTCGAGGCGGTCCGCCCGACGGCCGTCGCTCCGATGGATCCGGATCCTCGTGACCAGCCTGGTCCGCCATGACCGCCCTGTCCTAGTGCGTAACGGTGATGGTCCCTTTCATCCCCAACATCTCGTTGGGGGGTGCAGTAGTACTCATACGTGCCCAACGGAACGCCCGCGAACGAGATCTCGTACGGCTCGTTGGGCTGGATCAGGATCTTCCCCGTGAGCGCATTCATCCTCCCGCTCATCGCGGCATTCAGCAGCGCCTTGGCTCCGGCCGGGATCTTGTCGGGATAGAAAGCCACGTTGTGGGGACCGCCACTGACGTTGATCCACCGCACGCAGTCGCCCACCACGACAGTCATCTCCGCGGGTTGGAATTCGAAGTTCCCATCCGGTGTCTCGACCATTCGAACTTCACGCACGGTGCCCGTCGTCGCCGGGGCGGCCGGCGCTGGTGCGGCCTTGGGCGGGCGGAGCCGGTTGAGCAGTTTCCCAGCACCACGGTCATTTCCACCGCAGGCCACCGCCACCAGGGCACCGGCCGTCACGAAGCTGCGCATCGATTCTCTCTCCGTTTGATCAGCACTCCGGTCACGTCGAGTCCTCCGCACATCGAGGCGAGGGCCGGCGGCGCGAACGCGTCGCGAGATACGCGGAGGTCGGGAGACCAGGTAGCCGCAGGGTTGCGAACCTCTTGAGAATGGAGAGCTTACGGGCGATGCCGTCGCCCACTCAGCGCGCACCGGCGGTCCACCTGCCCACGCGCCGTCACTCTCCGGTGCGCTGACCGGAGTGCCCCCGCTCCCTCCGTGCCGCTCGCTCGGGCGGCAGTGCCACGAGGTGCGGGTCACGCTGCGCATCGCCGACCTCGAAGAGGATCTCCAGCCCGAACAGGACTCCGTGGCCACATGGCTTCTCGGCCACCGCGAGCGGATCTCCTTCGGCAGCCCATACGAGGCGGAGGGCGCCCTCGTGGTGGACGCCCGGCTCCACGTTCCCTGCAAGTACCTGCGCGAAGATGGGCGCGGGGCGCGCTGCAACGCGCACGGATTCACGGGACGGGTCCCCACCACCCGCGTGCCCAAACCACCGGAGCTCCGGCATGGAGAGCGCCGGTTCTCGATCGTGGCGGATGGCCGGTTGCAGGAGGTGGATCTTCGGTCCCCGGAGCCGCACCGTCGCAGCCTCCCGGTGCTCGCCGGGAGCAACCCCTGCGCCACGGCGCCCTGTCGCACCGCCGATCATCGGCGCGGCGCCGCGTGTTGTCGCGACCTGACGCTCGATGTCGTGGCCCCACTGGGGGACGACCGCCTTGAACTGCTCCTCAAGGCCCGCAAGTCACCGTACGTGTGCAAGGTGAAGCGCACAGACGAGGTCACGGTCGAGTGCGAGGTGATCTCGGCGTGCCATTACCTCGAGCACGACGGCATTCACTGCGGCCTGCACGGGCTCAGGCGCCCCGATGGCCACGAGGCCAAGCCGGATATCTGCTATGAGTTTCCGGACACGGGAGATCCAGAATTGGTTGGCCACCCTGGATGTGTCTTCCTAGAAGGCTAGAGGCCTAGACGCCCAGACGGCCAGCGGACGGACAGACGCCGAAGTGGCCAGCGGACGGCTAGACGGGAAGGTGGCAGGCGCCGAAGGGGAACGGGCGCACGACACGTTCGCCTAGCCACTCGCCGTCCGCTGGCCGTCTTGCCGTCTAGGCTTCTGACCTCCCCCCTGTGCAACCTTTCGCCTTTCAACCGTCCTCCTTAGTGAACTCCTCTGGAGGACAGAATGCGTAAGTTGTTGCCGTTCATCGCGATAGCCATGGTGGCGCCGCAGTTGGCGGCCCAGGGCTGGATCGAGCCGCTGCCCGGCCGGGGCGGCGTGGTCAAAGTCCGCACGGCGGTGTCCGTGCACGTGATTGGCCGGATTGCTCAGGTTGACGTCGAGGAGTGGTTCGAGAACCGGGGTGGCGGGCTGGGGGAAGGCGACTACCTGTACCCGCTGCCGGGCGAGGCGGTCTTCTCGAACTTCTCGCTCTACCAGGGCGATCAGGAGCTGCGGGGCGAGACGATGGATGCGGCGCGGGCGCGCGCGATTTATGAGGAGATCGTCCGCAAGCGACGGGATCCCGCGCTGATCGAGCTGGCGGGCCATGGTCTGGTTCGAGCACGCGTCTTTCCGATCAACCCCGGCGAGTCACGCAAGATCACGCTCCGGTATACACAGGTCCTAGGACGCGCGGGGGACGCGTTGGCGTTTCGGTATGCGGCGGGCGGTCGAGGCAATCGAGGCGGTCAAGGCGGGCCCGAAGGGCACCAGGAGCTGCGGCCGCTCCGCGAGTACGCGACGCTCCAATTCACGATGACGGTAGACGGCGCGGCGCAGTTTCGCGATCCGTTTTCTCCCACGCACGAAGTGACCGTGACGCGGCGCGACGGTCGGATGACGGTTCGTCCCACCAACATGCTTTCCGGTGATTTCGCCCTGTTCCTCCCCTTCGCCACGCGGACGGTGGGGATCACGCTGGCGACGCACCGTCCGGACGGGGAAGACGGTTACTTCATGCTCACGCTGTCGCCGGAAGACGTGCGCAGCGGGGGCGCGCCGCGCGACCTCACGGTCGTCGTGGACGTATCCGGCTCGATGTCCGGTGAGAAGATCGAGCAGGCGCGGGCGGCGCTGCACCAGCTACTCAACAGTCTGCGCACCACCGATCGCCGCACGGCGGATCGGTTCCGCCTGATTCAGTTCAGCAGCGCGGTGCGGAGCTACGCGTCGGAGTGGACGACCGCGAGCGCGGCCACGTTGCAGGACGCGCATGAGTGGGTAGACCGTCTTCAGGCGAACGGCGGAACCAACATCGCCGGCGCGCTGACCGAGGCCTTCCGCCTCGAGACGCCGGCGGAGCGGTTGCCGTTGGTGGTGTTCCTGACGGACGGACTTCCTTCGGTCGGTGAAGAGAACCCGGAGCGGATCGCGGCGCAGGCCGAGCAGGACCGCGGGCGTGCGCGCGTGTTCGCGTTCGGGATCGGATACGACGTGAACACCTACTTGCTCGATCGGCTGTCCGCGGCCGGCCGTGGCGCGACCGAGTATGTCGAGCCGAACGAGAGTGTCGAGTCGGCGGTGGGTGGTCTGGTCGCGAAGATCCAGCACCCAGTCTTGACGGATCTCGCGCTCGACGCGTCGGTGAAGCTCGAGGAGGTGTATCCCGAGCGGCTGCCCGACCTGTTCGCGGGCGAGGAACTGGTGGTATTCGGGCGATATAGCGGCAGCCGGCGGAGCGGCACGGTCACCGTGACGGGGCGCCGGAACGACCGCATGGAGCGATACAACACCGAGGCGGCGTTTCCCGCCTCCGAGGACGGGAACGACTTCATCCCGCGCCTCTGGGCCTCGCGCAAGCTCGGCGTGTTGCAGCAGGCGATTCGCCTGCATGGTCCCAACCCCGAGCTGATCGCGGAGATCCGCGAGACCGCGCTGCGGTATGGGTTGCTGAGCGAATACACGTCGTACCTGGTGCAAGAGCCAACCGTGGTCGCGGGGCGAGTGATCAATGCTCCTGAGGCTCCGGCACCGATGACCATTCAAGCCAGCGGCGTGGGCGCCGTCGCCCAGGCCAAGAGCGACGCGGCCCGGCGTGAGGTCCGAAACGCGGCCGAGCTCAAGGCCGCGGACGAGCTGATGCTCGCGCGTGGTCACATGGGTCAGGCGCAGCACGTGGCCGGTCGCCTGTTCGTGGAGAAGGAGGGCGTGTGGACCGATCTCCAGCACGCGGACTCGCTCAAGGTCGTGACGGTCGAGCCCTTCAGTCCCGCGTACTTCGAGGTGCTGCGGCTGTTGCCGGAGCTACAGCCCGTCGTGCAGCGGTTTGACAAGGTGCTCGTGGCGGGCCGGGCGGTGAGCATCCGGTTCGCGCCCGGCGGCCTCAAAGCCGCGGCGGACGTTGCCCGATTGGTCGCCCAGTTCCGGGCGTCCTAGATTGCCGGTGTGCCGACCGACTGGGCCGAGGTCTATCGCGTGACGTTCCCCGCCCTGGTTCGCTTCCTGTACCGCAAGGTATGGGAAGCGGACCGGGCGGAGGACCTCGCACAGGAGGTGTTCGTGCGCGTGCTCGATCAGGATCCGGACAACCCGCGCGCGTTCGTGTTCACGGTGGCGGCGAACCTGGCCCGGGACGAAGCGCGGAGCGCCATCCGCCGCCGGAAACACCTGGAGCTGGTGAAGGCGGAGCAGCCGGTGACCGCCATCGAGTCACCGGGTGAGGAGTTGGAGCAGCGGGAGCAGGAACAGCGGGTGCAGGCGGCGCTGGCGCAGTTGAGCGAGCGCGACCGTGAGGTCCTGCTGCTGTGGGACGCCGGGCTCGACTACGACGAGATCGCCGCGCAGACCAGGCTCGCGCGTGGAGCGATCGGGACGACACTCTCGCGGGCGCGCAAGCGGTTGGTGGAAGCGCACGCCGCGATGGAGGGATCCGATGCGGCATCTGGATGATGGGCAGATTGCGGAGTTGATCGACACGGCGGTCCCGGCGGTCCCGGCGGTCGTTCGGCATCTTGCCGAGTGTACAGCCTGTCGGGAGCGAGTCGAGGAAGCGCGTCAGATCTCGGAGCGGGCCAAGGCGATTCTCGGGACCGCCGTGCCCGCGGGGTCCGCCGGGTCCGTCGTGCCTCCGTTCGAAGAAGTGCTGCATCGTGCGGGGCGGGCGCGGGTGCGTCGGGCGCGACTCGGGACGATGCGGTGGCTGGCGTGGGCGGCGACCCTGGTAATCGCTGGTGGTGTCGGATGGTATGCGCGAGACCAGTTGGGATTTGCTCGGGATACGTTCCGTCCGGCCACCTCATCACTGGAGTCGGCGGCGCGTGCGGAGCCGGAGACCAGCGCCGTGGTCGCCGCTCCGACGCAGGTCGCATTGGCGGATCGCGCCATGCCGGCCGAGGAGCAGAAGCCTCAAGTGGCCAATGAGGGGAAGATGAGCGCGCCGGCCGCACCTCCGGCGGCGCTCGCGGTCGGCGGCGCGGCGCGGCAGGAATCGACGGCGGCGGATCGTTTGGTGGCGGAGCAGCGCCGCGATCAGACGGCGGGGGCAGCACCACCTCCGGTAGCGCAGAACCTGGCGGCACCCGCGCAGGAGCGCCTCGACGCGCGCCGTGCGGTCGCCGAGGCTGAAGCGCCGGCAATGGCCAAGTCGGCGGCCGATGTCGCCGACGTGCTGGACGAGCGTGGCTGGGTTCCCACCACTCGTGAGACGGCCGAGCGGGCGCTCGGCGGGCCGGTAGCGACCGTCGAGGGATTGCCCGTCGTGTCGTACCGATTGCGCACCGTTGGCGGCGTGCAGGTTCTTACCGTACAGTCACTCGGCCCGGGGATGGAATTGGAACTGCATCAGTCGGCGGTGACGCTCGCCCGCGGAGCGGTGGCCCCTACGCCGACGGCGGTGGGCGCGGCGGGAGTTGCTGAGATGCATGTTCGAACAGCCGTTGGGCCCGCGACGGACACCGTCGAGATCGGTGGATTCCGGGTGGTTGGCCGAGCGCCGATTTCGATCGATTCGCTGCGGGCATTGTTGAAGAAGATCAAGCGGTAGTCTGCTCCCTGGCCCCCCTTCGGCCTCACCCCCTGGGCCTCTCTAGGCCTCACCCCCTGGCCCCCTCTCCGCAACGCGGAGAGGGGGAATACGAGTGAGGGTACTAGGGTGTGGGTTCACCTCTTGATCATCAAGCCTGATCGGGACCTACCGAGGCTCTCGGTAGAGCAAGGAACCCTCGGGCAACGGACAGCACGGCCAGCAGAAGGATAGGAAGGGCAACGGGGTTGGGTATCATGAAGACGAACACCACACCACAGGCGAACAGCGCAATCCCACCGGAGAGAGGGCGAAACAGCGCGTAGACGAGCACGGCGGCGCTGAGGATCAGCATGACGCAGACCAACGTGTTCCGGCCCAGGTACGCCGGATAGACATCCGGATTGATCAGATTGGCTACACCGAAGACCAGCAGGAAGCCGGCCAGCACAACTCCGAGGGTGATCGTGACGACCGCAAGCAACGTGGCGGGGGGTGAACGCCGGGCATGCATGACGGCTCCCTGCAGATGTGCACTTGGGTGTGGTGCCACGCTACGCTACGGGATCCGACGGAATAGCCCAAGGACAAGCGCGGTCGGGATTCGGCAAGGCACCTTGCCCGACGCGCGGAGGATGGCCGGACGAGGGTGCGCTGGAAAGCCACCGATCCACGAACTATCGAACCCGCTAACTGCCTAGCCGCCTTAGTCGTATCAACTCCGCCATCACGGCGATCCCGATCTCGCCGGGCGTGTCAGCACCGATATCCTCTCCAATCGGCACCTTGACCCGCTCGAGAGCACTCCGGGGGACACCTGCATTCGAGAGTGCCTTCCAGATCACCTCACGCTTGCGGCGACTACCGAGCATCCCCACGTAGCGGGCGGGTGACGCCGCCGTGCGCTGGATGACCGTGGCATCCAGCGCGTGACCCCGCGTGCACGCAATCACGTAGTCGTCTGAGTCGAGCGTCAGCGTGTCGAGGACGCTGGGGAGATTCTGGACCACCACCTCGGCCACACTCGGAAATCGTTCGCGATTGGCGAATTCGTCTCGATCGTCCACGATGACCACGTGAAAGTCCGTGGCCGCCGCCGCCCGCGCGATCTCGCAGCCGACGTGCCCGGCGCCGAAGAGGATCAGGCGGGGGACGCGGAGCAGCGGTTCGATGAAGAGGCCGTTGGCTTCGTCGACGGTGGCGGCGGACCCGGCGGACCCGTGCCAGTCGCCGATCTTGCTCACTTCGTCCCCTGCCCGCAACGCCTTCTGGGGCCCAGTGGCCCAGTCGAGCGCGGTGATCACCGTTCCTCGGAGCCGAGTGTCGATGGCCTTCGCGACAGCCTCGTAGAGCATCACCGCTTGCTCGCCGTGGATCACGGGCTCGAGAAACAGCTCGACCGTGCCGCCGCACGAGAGACCGAGGTCGCCGGCGACGTCGGCGTTGAGGGTGTGACGTACGAGGGAGGGTTTCCCCATCGCGATCACCTCGAGTGCCTGCGCGGTGACGTCGGCTTCCAGACATCCGCCGCCGATGGTGCCAATCCGGGAGCCGTCCCGGCCCACCAGCAGCTTGGCGTCGGACGCCATGGGCAGTGACCCGCGGCGCCGCGCTACCGTCGCCAATGCCGCCGCCGTGCCTGCGCGCGCGGCTTCCGCCGCCGCCCGCCAGAGGTCCGCGCGCTCGCTCACGCGGCCGGCAGCTCCTCGAGACGCGCCACGGCGCGTCGCAGATGGGGAATGACGATCGACCCGCCCACGACCAGCGCCACCGAGAACGCGTCGAAGAACTCGTCGTCGGTCACGCGCTCTTCCCGACAGCGCACCAGGTGGTACGTGATGCAGTCATCGCAGCGCAGCACCATCGAGGCCACCAGGCCGAGCAGTTCCTTGGTCTTCACGTCCAGCGCGCCAGCGTCGTACGAGCGCGTGTCGAGCGCGAAGAAGCGCTTGATGTTCACGTTCCCCGCGTTGAGGATGGCCTCGTTCATCTTCTCGCGGAAATGGCGAAACGCTGCCAGCGTCCCAGGACTGTCGGACATCACCCCTCCATCGGAACGGCCCGGTCGAAAACTAGCCTCGTTCGAAGAGAGGGACAGAGGGGCAGAGAGGAGGCGGTAGCTAGCTCTCTGCCCCTCTTTTCTCTCATCAGAAGGGTTGGGGTCAGGCGTGGCCGCTAGTGGTGCGCCAGATCCACCGCGCGGTCGGCCAACCGCGGACTCACCATCGGGAACGTGCGCGCGAAG
>Ga0307424_1001248_pt1 | contig 13488 bp, 8 predicted proteins | sample SalMarWE160320MG_FD_202157 | JGI IMG/M metagenome (GOLD analysis project Ga0307424, IMG submission 202157) | Salt marsh sediment microbial communities from the Plum Island Ecosystem LTER, Massachusetts, United States - WE1603-20 | ecosystem: Environmental > Aquatic > Marine > Intertidal zone >... | reverse complement strand
TCGCCATCAAATTTCAACTGGGTGAAGTAGATCCACTGATCTCAGTCGTATACCGTTTTTTTCTGGCAGCCCTGATCTTGCTCGCCTATGCATATTTCTTTTCCTTAAAAATGAAGTTTTCTCTCCGGGAGCATGCTATGATGGCCCTGCTCGGTTTCTTTTTGTTTGGGATCAATTACTGGCTCGTATATGTAGCGGAGCTTAGCCTGCCCAGTGGTTTGGTTGCCGTGGTATTTTCCAGTATTATTTTTTTAAATATTATAAACGGTGCGCTCATCTTACGCTCAGCGATTCGCTGGTATGTCTTTTTCGGGGCATTAAGCGGTATGTTTGGTATCTCCCTCGTCTTTAAAGACGAGATATTGGGATTTAATATCTCCGGTGCGAACACGATTGCTTTTCTGCTGGCTTTTTGTGCGGCTGTTCTGGCCTCACTCGGCAATATTACCTCTGCTTATATTCAGAAAAAGAAGATTCCCGTTATTCAGGCCAATGCTTTCGGAATGTTTTATGGGGCCTGTATCATGCTGATGATTTCACTAATCATCGATAAACCATTCAATTTTGAATTTTCCTTCCCTTATATCTCTTCACTCCTTTATCTGTCGATCTTCGGATCGATTATTGCCTTCAGTTGTTATCTTACCCTGCTCGGAAAAATCGGTCCGGATAAATCTGCCTATGTGACCCTGATAATACCGGTCATTGCGCTTATTCTGTCAACATTTTTTGAAAATTACTCCTGGACGGCCGCTTCTTTAGCCGGTGTGATTCTAATTCTTGCCGGTAACTTTATCATCCTGCGCAGAAAAGAAGCGTAAGACAAACCTGCTTATTAAGGATATTGAATTTTGCCGTCCGGAAGCCGGGTATCTGATTGACCAGTGCAACTGACCGTTTATGCCGGCGGAATGATTCGCACCTTACATAAGGATAATTTTTGTCATGTGTGGTAAAGTCATTGCCGCTCATTCCGATTATAATCTGAAAGAAACGGGAAATCAGTTTTTAAGGTTTCCCAGGTAAATGGGATCTCTTCATACGGGAGCTCGGCATGGCAAAGATATTTCATTTCAAGCTTACACATCCGGAAAAAATAATGACACTGGCTGGTACTTACAGCAAAAAAAGTGAACAAATACAGGATGGGCCCTTTATATGGATGGGTATTGAAGGGAAGTATCACCTCTATGAAGATTCTATCGATCTTGATATTACCAGGAAGCCACCGGTTATCTCCTGGGCCATCATTGAGTCAAACCTTAAGAAATTTTTTCAACAACTGCACCTTATCTGATTACCTGTTTATTACCTGATCCTGCCCCATACCGGAGGCTCGGGCCATCCGGGAGATTCTTTCGAGGATACCACGATATAAACGTGATAAACGCTCAATCTCCGCTGAGAAGTTTACTTTTATTGTATTCCGGCTCTGCTTTTATTTTTGTTGCCAATATCGTATATTTTTCCGGACCGGTGATCTACCCGTCCTAAATAGGCTATTCAAAAAAAGCAAAAGAGATGAAAATGGAGCGGTATGAAATGGTTAAAAAACAATATCTGATTATCGGAATGTGTGCTGTCCTGCTGCCGATGGTTTTGTCTGCCTCGGAGATTCTTTCCGATTGGGGGTGGACGCGGCTGGTCAGTGGTGACCGTGCCACCTGGCTGACCCGTGAACTGGAGATAACACCGGAGGCGAGTGAGATCTCCTCATCCGTTCTGCTAAAAATTCTTGAGCGGGCAGGTCTGAAGGACCAGTCGGAAGGACAACTTGAGGCATGGCAGCGGGGACTGCGTGTATGGGGATGGGCGCAGCAGGAAAATGAGCCGGAACACGAAGCATATCTGGTTATCCGTCTGGTAACCGTCCGGAAACCGGAACAGAAAATTATCATGCAAAAATACAATGTTTACGGTAAAACCCATGAATCATGGTACGATCCGGAAGGCCGGCAATTGTTTGCAGAAAATTATCAGAATGATCCCTCCCTGGATCGCTCTGTCTTTTATACGGCACGCAGTCCGGCCTTGTTTGTTCTGAACCAGGAACATTTTCAAAAACAATTTTTTGAGGGGATGCTCAATCTGGATTATCCGGGACTGGAAGCAGCCAGGCAGGCTTATGAAGAAAAGAAAATTTTGCTCGCTGCTCATGAAGTGGCTGAATATTTCAGACGTAAGAATCATCCGGTATGGCCGTTGATCTCCGTGGAAAAACGGGCGGACCGTGATGAAGCGGCTGAGAAGGTAGTTCGTCATGAATTTGCCTATCATGACACAACGATCTATCTGGGGAAAAGGATAGATTATCGCAATAACCCCACGGAAGATAATGAATGGATCTGGGGACTCAATCGTATGGGGCACTGGATTACACTGCTCAAGGGTTATACGCACACCGGAAATGAAAATTATGCCCGGGAATTTAATGCTCAAGTGATCGACTGGACGATAAGAAACCCTGCCCCGCCGTTCCGCCTGACGCGTGTGCCCAGTTGGCGTAATCTGGAAGCGGGAATTCGCATGATGCAAACCTGGCCGCATTCCTTTTTCGGATTTCTTTCTTCACCCTCCTTCCAGACCCAGGCTGTTCAATTGATGCTGGCTTCCATGTGGAGTCATGGCCAGCATATCCTGCATTTCCCCTCCGGTATGCGTTTTGTGAATAACTGGGTGATCATCGGGTCCAGCGGGCTGGCGAATTTAGGAATGAATTTTCCGGAATTCCGGGACGCGGAAACCTGGCGTTCCAACGGCCTGCAGCGTCTTTCCGATCAGCTGGAGAAACAGGTGTATCCGGATGGAATGCAGCACGAATTGGCCAGTGGATACCACCTGGCCTGTATGCAGAGTTTCTATCAAACCTATGAAGTCGCTGAAAAGACCGGTGCACCGGTGCCAAAAAATTACAGCCGGATACTTGAAAAAATGTTTAACTATGTTATGTATATCAGCACCCCCACACGGCAGGTACCACCCACCAATGATGCCAATCGCACTGATATCAGGAACTGGATGAAAACCGGTGCGGCGGTTTTTAACCGCCCTGATATGCTTTTTGTAGGGACAGATGGGAAACAAGGCCGGGCACCTGAAAAAACGTCCTATCATTTTAGCTGGGGCGGGCAGAGTGCGATGCGCAGCAGCTGGGACTCTCAGGCGATGTATTTGTTCTTTGATGCCGGTCCGGCCGGTGTAAGCCACCAGCATGAGGATAAATTGCATATCGGTGTCTCCGCCTATGGACGAGACTTCCTTACTGATGGGGGAAAAGGATTATATATCCCGGATAAATGGCGGAATTATTTTGTCAGCAGCCGTGCTCATAATACCATCCTGATTGACGGGCAGGGTCAGGTGCGAATTCCCGACGATAAAACCCATCGTGCCGGGCAGGCCATGCAGCGGCAATGGCTGACCAATTCGATGATCGATTTTGCCAGCGGCAGTTATAATGACGGATACGGTGCACAAAAAATAGCTGTTGACCATGAACGGTATATTGTTTTTAAAAAGAATGAATACTGGCTTGTTCTGGACAGACTGCGTGGAAATGAAGAACATCACTTTGATGTTTTATACCATTTCACACCGGCGCAGCTGGTTGTTGATCAGGAACAGAGAACGCTCAGTACGCACTTTGCTGATGGTGGAAACCTGAAATTGTCCATGACGGGAACCGTACCGGTCTCGCTGGAAATTATTCGTGGTGCAGAAAATCCAGAACAGGGTTGGATTTATGCGGATGGAGAAAGAAAGGCGACTCCCACGGCCGTTTTCAGCGGGAAGGGAAAACTGCCGGTCCATACGCTCACATTGATTGAAGCTAGTAGTGATAATGAATTTTCCCTTCTTGACGCCAGGATTTTAAAAGTTTCCGCCAGCCAATGTCAGATACAAGTGCGGAGGAAAACCGGTGTGGATGACTGGATTATAAACCTGAATAAAGAAAATAGCCTGAAGGTTGATGGCGCCATTACCGATGCCTGCATCATTTTTACGCGGTTAAAAAACGAACAAACCATCGACAAGCAGTTGTTCAGATTTGAGGATTAATCAAAGATTAACAGACCTGTGAATGCCGGAAAAGTATTGAGAAAAAGATACAATTGTTTTCTCAGTCTCAGAGTCGCTGCCAGTTCAGATGGTAAATGCGTTGGGCAGGCACCAGTCGTTCAATAATTTCTTCATTATGGGAAATCAATAGAAAAGATTTACCTTCCTTTTGGCGTTTTTGGATCAGATCCAGAATCTTTTGCAGTGTAAAAAAATCAAGTCCGTTAAATGGTTCATCGAGAATAAGAAGGTCTGTATCCAGGATAAGGGCACGCAACAGATTTAAGCGCTGCTTCTGTCCGCCGCTTAAAAAAGCCACCGGCTGATCCAGAAAAGCATCATCCACCTGGCCGCTGAACACCATACCCAGCTGGCCGGTCAGGAAGTTGCGGTCCCTGCGCTGTTTTAAGGGCAAACCACGAAAAATGTCTTTTACCCTGCCGCTGAGATTCAGTGCCTCATCCGCATGCTGGAAGACCATCCCCATTCTTTGTGCCCATATTTTTTTCCGCCATACATTAACCGCCGTTTTTTCGTTGATCCCCAATCCGTTTATTTGAAGGTGTACCTGTCCCGCTTTTTGTATACCCATCATGATCTTTGCCACGGTGGTTTTTCCAACACCGCTGGCTGCTTTCAGATAAACGACATCACCGGGATAAATGGTCAATGGGGTTAGATGCTTGCAAGCCGGATCCTCACTTACAAACAGCTGCCGGTTAAATACCCGCACTTCAGGATCGAGCTTCAGGAGTGGCTGAACGGTCTTACTCGACCGGACCGGTACTGTTTTGATATCTTTCAACCAGTTCAGGTAAGACCTGACATCAAACGGAACCTGGGTAAGAATATTTTTGCTGCGGCGTAGCTCCCAGTAGCTGATTTTATCCTGCAGTGAGGCATAGCGGTGGGTTAATTCACTGATCATTGAATAATCATGGGTGATCAGGAGGACGGTGAACGAGAATTTTTTCTGCGCATCAAGGAGCATTTTTAAAAAAAGATTACGGTATGCATTATCAAGATTACCAGTCGGCTCATCAAAAATAAAAAGAGCCTCGTCATTCTCTGATTTCCTATCCAGCAGGGTCATTTTTCTGAATGCCATAGTGATCAACAGGCGTTGTTTTTCACCTCCGCTGGGACGATAGGGTTTGGGAAATACGGCCAGGAATTTTTTCCGATCTTCCTGACTAAATACCGGGAACAGTTGGCTGAGAATGGTCTGTTTAAGATCTGTACCCTTTAACGATCCTTCCTCTAACTGTTGTCCGATCGAACGCATCGGATTCAGATGAGAGGAAGGTTCCTGGAAAACAAAAAATCCCTTATCACGGATGGTTTTACAGGACTGATCCTGAAGATAAGCGGTATATGGTTTGCCATTAATATAAATATCCAGCTCTCCGGCTGGTACTAAACCGAAGAGCACCCTGGAGATGAGTGTTTTCCCAATTCCTGACTCTCCGAGCAACAGGTTAATCTTCCCTGGCTCAATCCTGAACTCGCCGATATCAAGCAGACGGCGTTTTTGTGCTTCGATTTTCATTTGTATGTTCACAGGCGCCTCCTGGCGGCAAACCCATTGGCGATCTGGTACATGCAAAGCAGGGTGAAAACGATAATAAAGGCGACACTGATACCCTGTAAATGTGTGAATGGCAGATATTTTACATATTCCCAGTTGGTAAGTGTATGTCCGATAGCTAGGATGTCCTGTTTGCTGTCAATTTTTGCCAGGAGGCTGCCCAGTGTGATTGGCAGATCAACAGAACTAATTGCGGTGGAGAGGCCGACAGATATAATGAAATCAACACTGCATAACAGAAAAATGGCTGCACCGAACAGAGCGATCAGTTTATTCAGGAGATGCATCAGACTACTACGCCAGATGATCTCCCGGTTAATGATATACTGTTCACTGATACCGCATACCCGCATGGCATCAAAAAAGTCCAGTCTTTTAAAATAGGCGATTCGTTCCTGCAGCAGATCGAATAATTCCAAAAAAACAAAAAGAGCAATGATCCCTGCCATTCCGGTGAGTATCGTCACCGGTGAAAGGAGCAGTTTCATCTGGATCATTACAGTGAGTATCACAAAACCGATCAGGATACCCACAATTTGCGGAATGGAACGGATCAGATTGATAAAAAACGTCAGCAGCATCTGCAACGTTGAAAATTTCCTGGCCATCCAGTAATTGATCAGGCTAAGTAACCAGCCAAGCATGGCGGCAAAAAGAATGACAATAACGGCAATCAGCATGGTGTTCAGAAAGCCTGTTTTTAACTGTTGTAAGGCCGGTGCATTGAGAAACTGAATGTCCCAGACCCACAAAAAGGCAAGGCCGGACACCCAGATGATTGTCCAAAACCAATCCTTTTTATGATAGACCTTACATAAACGACGGTAAATCCAGCTCATCCGGCACCTCCGGAGGCTAAACCGTCCAGGCGGCGTTGCTGTTTGAAAACCAGAAGGTCAATGATGATTTCCGTCAGCTTTACGATCAGAAAAATACCGAAAAGGATAAACAAAATGAGTGGCAGATTCATGTATAAAATTTGCTGCATCAACTCATAACAAAGATGTCCCTGAATATTGAGAGCCATTTCGATAATGATAAGACCGCTGATCAGATAGGAAGCCTGTTCCTTGAGGGTCTGCAGGTACTGAAAACGCACGTTTTCATAGATCTGATCAAATATATGACCGGGAAATCGTTTTCTGATCCTGAACAATGCGGTAAGCGGAATCCCGGTTTCCCGGTCAAAACGGTAATCTTCCCGGAGGCGTTTCACGATTGCGGTCTGGACATAACCTTTGCGGCTTTCCTGGACCAGGTAAGTAAAATATTTTTGTGTATAAGTGATCAGCAGGCCGTTGGAGATAACCGCCAGAAGGATCATAATCAGGAAAGTTCCGCTCTCAAAGCGTGTTTTAAATGAATAGGCGATGACATACGCCGGTGCAAAAAGGGCAAGATATAAAATGCCTTTCAGGATGCCGCGGCTGAGCCGGGCTGCCAGTACAGCCAGGTACCTTGTTTTTTCAAACCAGCTGTCGGCGCTGACTACATGGCGACCTGAGCGACGCAGCTGGCCAAGGAAACTGCCGCCTTGCTGTATTCGAAAAAATTTATAGATGCCGAATGTTTCAACGCCATAATAGGTTACGAGCAAAACAAGCAGATAGACAAGGGCGAACTCACCGAGCATAAGAATAATTTGGCTTATCTTTGGATTGCCGCTTACCTCGGCACGATCCTGAGTACCGAGTTTGATCTGCATCTGGTCATGGAGGTATAGATTAATTTCCGCTATCAGGCTGTCATGCTTTGCCAGATGGTCGGGATCATAAATGTCCAGGGATTCGTGCAATAAGGCCAGATCTTCCGGGCTGCTCAGGTCCAGAAAATCCAATTGCATAAACTGTTTTATCTCTTTTTCGAAGTGATAGGTTTTCCCCTTATCTCCCCCTGAAAACAGGACATAAATCAGAAGAAATAAAAACCCGACGAAAGCAAGGCTGGTGAGATGGGTACGATAAATGCGAAGCATGGGATTAAAGGATTGTTTTTCTGATGGTAATTGATTCTTCATCAAGAACCAGTGTGTATTCGCTGCCATGCAGAAGGTCATTTAGTTCCTGAATAAGGAAGGCCCGTGTAACCGGAAAATGTGTTTGGTAAGAGGCGGGATGAAGCGAGTAGGTGAGAAGAGAGGAAGAAACATTCCTTTCCCATTTTGGCGGGGGCAATGACTTTTTGTAGCGCTTATTCAAGTGAGAAAATAGTTTTTCCAAACGCTGGTTGTAGGTTTGAAAAATACGGTTGACCTGTTCAAACAATTTTGCCTCATAAGCATCCGCTCTTTTATCGGTATGAAATATTTCAAAATCTGTCAGGTGTCCCTTCAGCCAGCCACTTAGCGGTCCATCCAGTTCCTGGACGAAGGTTTTATTGCCAAAATTAAAGCGGCGCTGAAGCAACATCCCTTCAGGCAGTTCCTGAAATTCTTTTCCGCTTTCCAGGTGAAGCTGCCCACTCTGTCTAACACGAATAGTATCACTGAGCGGGCGGGCATTTTTTATCATCTCAATTTTCCCGGCCTGTTCATGGTTGACAAGGTTCTGAGCATCAGTCAGCTGAAGATAGTAGATATTCTGATCATACCGGGTCCTGGCGACGCGGGTATACTGATCACTAAGCAACTGATCCCTGGAGAGAACTTCCCAGGCCGAGAAATGCCTGAATGCAGATTTGTCTGCGGAGGTCAGGCGCTGTTCATATTGATTATAGATGACCAGCGCAGAAGGATTTTCGATAAGCCAGTAATCGGCGGTCTGACCAAAGGCAGGAATTATCCCTAGAAGCCAAATTAAAAAAAAACGGCGAAAGATCATCTGCCCGGTCTCAAAAAAAATCATGTACGCCTTTTATTCTTCCTTTTTTTCCTGCCATTTCTCAATGGTCGACAGCTGTGAGGCAACGCCATACAGATCAATAGAGTGGGCATCAAATTGTGTAGTAAAATATGCCAGTGACGGCAGGGAAAAAAGCCATGTCCCCAGTGCCATTTCCTGCTCCAGCTCATCGATCATACGCGCATAAACCTGTTTATCGCCGATTTCGCGGGTATCCATGAATCCGAAAATATATTCGAGCAGCTTCTGGATATCTTCGCTTTCATCCGGATTCTGAGAGGCATCCAGGCGGAAGAAATTCTTTGCGGCACCGAAGGACGAAGGGAGTACGTCTCCATCAGGACTTGTTTGCAGATTGATCATATACCTGGCCAGATCAGGCTCACGCAGGAAAATATCATATAGATTAAATAAAAATTTACTGCTGTATCCGGAAACCGCCAGCAACAGGGCGTCATAATTACCGGCTTTGATGTCCTCATTCTGGGCGGTTGTTACCCGTATTCTGCCCCGGGAAACCGCCGGATCATTGAGGATTTCGATTAATTCACGATATTCTTCTCGGAATCCATAGTTCAGTGAAGCCCTTATCCGGATACTATCGGGAAGAATGGAAAGATTGGTTGCACCCTGTTCCCGAAGCGGCATGACAATCTGCTCATCCACGTAGTAGGAAGAAGAAGGAAAAACACTGAAATTTAGATAATCCTGATAATTATCTCGATTTCCCTTATAGTCGCTGATATGACGTTGTTGTTCGCTTCCGACTTTATAAAAACGATTGATGATCAGCTGGCGGTCGATTAGATTCCTTACTTGTTGTCGTTGGGCACGGTTGAGCCGCTGGGTATTGAACAGAATCGCAAAAAAGGTAGTACTGATATTGGATTTATGAAAAAAATCTTCTTGGTCGGCGAGAATAGGCGAAAGACTGCCGAATGGTGTCTCCAGTACGGTATTTATGTTATTGTTGCTTAACTCAGTGTTAAAAGTACTGTTGTCGATAAATGGTTCCAGCATAACATTGGGAATTTGAGCTTCATCATCGGGATTCCGGTAAAAATTGGAAACCGCCGCCTCGCGGTTGGTTGCCATGTATGGACCGCTGCCGATCACATAGCGGGGAGCAGCCAGGTCGGCGCTGTGAGGTAAAATTTTAAAAGAAAGGACTTCCTTAATATCCGGCTCCAGCCAAAGCCTGTCCGGACTGAACTGCAGACGGATCTCATTGTTTATATCGGGCCCTTCAAAAGAAAAATTCTTTACAGCCTGACCAACCAGGATATAATCGGGGGAAAGGCTCCCCAGTTCCTGGATCCGCCGTAATGTGAAACGAAGATCACGGGCAGAAAAAAAGTTATCTTCCCGTTTCTCTATACTTACTTCATCATCGTCCACTTTAGGGAAATAACTGTCGTGCCATTTTTTATTCGTTTTGAGTCTGATCGTAACGACGCTTTTTTCATCGATACCGATAAACTCTCCTAAGCCATCTTCGTAAGTGATTCCACTGGGATTGGCGGAAACGTTGAACAGACCATCGAAAAGTACTTCATCCAACTTGTCTGACAGCCCGATATGATCTGGAAGGTGCGGATCAACCAGCGGCGGCTGATGGGCTATATAGGGAATCACGATGCGCCCGGACAGATCTTTTTTCCACAGGAGAAAAACGGCAACGGCCGCCGCAACCAATACTACAGCCCCGATAATATAATATTTCTTCATACGCTGATCCTCATAAGAATTGCAGATTTAGACAATATTTTAGTTTTTCTTAATGATCGGTTTCTGCCCCATCACACTGATCTCAAGTACTTTAAAGGCATCATATGAAAAACGGACCTCTAATACATTATTACCTGTCTTGTTTACCTGTAATGGTGATATCTGGGCGATATAATCATTATTCGGATCTGGTGATGTGATAGTGAACCTTCCTTCATTTTTCAGGAGTTTACCGTTGAAGGTGATTTGTTCATACCACTGGCGGCTGCCAGCTTGTTTTGCCAGTTCCTGCGGCAGTTTAATGTTTATATCATAAACCGGAAACTTGGCTTCGGAGGGGATCTGGATATTAATTTTAACCATGTACTGGTTACTGCCGCCGATGTTTGTCGATAATGGCAGAGCCAGGATCTTACGATATTGTTTTACCTTCGTCAGCCATTTTGAGGCTCCCGGATCACATTCGGCTATAAGATTTTTTAATTTACTGTCATCTCCCTGATAATTACTGCCATGTATGACAATCGCCCGGGCTTTTTCCACCCCCTGGACATGCATAGCATCGGTGAGTGAGCGGTATAAGGCATCGATCGCTGTTGAGGGAAACTTTTGGGTACGCATATAGATCATTTTATCTTCGAGTACTTTATTCTGTTGGGCCGCAAATCCAGGTGTTGGATTGTAGGTAAACATATAAGCCGGATAAAGCGCCCTGTTCATATAAAGGGAGTCAACCTGGTCGACGGTCGTTTTATTCGCTTCAATGAATTCATTGGCGCGTGCCAGAGATACACCCTCCACCTGTCTGAACAAAGAATCCTGATAAGCCCTGACCAGTTTTTCTTTGCGGGGCAGAATAAGATCGGGATTGAGATAATCTGTATTCAAAGAAAAGTCACGCAGCGCATTCTCGGCGCGGTGAAAGTCGTTAACGGCCAGGGCACTGGAAATAGCCTGTTTCTGCTGACTCAGTGATAACTCGTCAACCTGTGCATACTGGCTCATTAAAAATTTAAGATCACGATTTTGTTTGAGCAGACTTAGAATACTACTGAAGTCACCCTGCCGTCTTAACTGGTTGATCTGTCCCACCAGCAGCCCGGCCCGCTGAAATTGCTGATCAAGACGCCAGATTTCCTGTTTTGTCTGGCTGACGGATTTATCCAGCATAACCGCACAGCTATACGATTTGTATTTGCCAAATGCATCGCTACCGGCAGGGGGTAATTGCTGACTCAGACGTGATAAACGGTTTCTTTTTTCCGTATAAAAATTATCAGCAGGCCAGCCGTCTCCCGCACTGATCTCTTTATTTATGGCATCTAACTCATCTTCAACGTTTGCCAGTGTTTTGCTGCGTTCGTTAAAAAGATCGATAAAAGCGCCGAGGACGCCAAGATTCTGATCCTGAGCGATACCGGCGGCCGCATACACTTCCTTCAACGGTTTTAGATTAACCGGTACCGGGAGGATATCATTTTTTTTAATCAGCACATTCTCATAATATGGCGTGACGGCGGACAGGGTGCGGGTAAGATCCTGCTTGACCGCCTCATAAAATGGAACGGGATAGTTTGAATGGTCCTTCATCAGTTCCGTGTAGGCGGGCGCCATTGTTACAAATTTATCGATATCAGGCTGAGCACTGCTGATAATTTCCAGCAGATCAAGAGTTTTCAGGTAAGAGTGCTGAAATTGGAGTTCCTCTTCAAGTTGTTTGCTTAGTGCTAGATAATCCTTATAGGCCTGATCCTGACTATTCAGAATATCGGCCGGCAGCATCGCTTTGATCTCGTCCATTTGATTGTTGACATTTTCAATATTTTTAAGTTTTTGCGAGAGTGCCTTTTTTTCGGCCTGATAATTAATACTGCTCAGGTCGATGGTTTTACCGATGTCTTCGAGAAGTTTCCGTGATTGTGTATTGTCTTTCAGTGTCTTCTCGTATTCAGCATATTTGGTTTCAAATTTATAACGCCAGATAGCGACATAGCGGTAAGTCATATCCAAATCCAGATCCCGCTGCACGTTCTCGATTACCCAGTAGTAAAGCGGGACATTCTGGTCAACCTGATAAAGGCTGAGCTGTTTGGGCTGATCGCTGAGATCTTCCATTTTGATGATGGCCCCTTCTCCGTCATCAAAAGCACGGGTAAGGTACGTGCTGATTTCACTTTTATCTGAGAAGGTCAACACGAGATAGGTATTATCGGATTTCGGACGCGGGAATTTAATAAAGTATTTATTACCTTCACTCAGTTCAAATTTTTCATCATCGTCCTGTAGTTCAATATAACCGGCTTCCACAAAAGAGATAGGTGGTTCGGGCTGGAGTTCTTTATAGGCGGCACAGCCAGCCATGAATAAACTAACGGCAAGTATGATCCAGGTTGATACTCTCATTCGGCTTCCTTTATAATAATTTATTACAGATCCCCGGGCAGGGTTCTAGGTACACGGACAGACCGGGAATATGTTTTGAACTATTAAAATTTTCATAATTTAATGATTTTAACCTATAAACAAAAATATGATTGCCGTTGATAGTCAAATTGCTGTGCTGCGGATTAAGTGACGGATCTCAGCGATGGTTTGTTTTGACGGCGATTACGGTTGACAATAAAAATAGAAGAAAGAATTAGGGCTGCGGCCAGCCCGGTCTGCACGGTAAGTGGTTCCTTCAGAAGCAACCAGCCCAGAAACACGGCAACCAGGGGATTAAAGAAAGCATAGGTACTCACCATGGCAGGTGAACTGACGCGCATAAGCCAGATATAGGCAGAATAGGCAAGAATTGAAGCAAAAATTACGAGATAGAACATAGCAAAATATGATCGGATAGTTATTTTATTTATCGAAAATTCATGCCATTCGCCCCGCCAGGTTCCGATCGCAAACAGGATAATACCTCCAATCAGGATTTGCAGACCGATCATATAGAGAATAGGAAGATTGGTATGGATATAGCGTGCATAGACGGAACCGCTTGCCCAGGAGATGGAAGCAAAGATCAAAATGAGAATACCGCCCAGGAAAGAAATACCAGATTGCTCTGTGGGGAGCAGCATCTCATCACCGCTGATCGAGAGCAGGGCGACTCCGGCCAGACCCAGGGCAATTGCCAAACCGGTTGAGATGTCAGGACGGCGGCTTTTATAGATCAGCCAGTCGATCAGCACAATCCATACAGCGAGCATGGCAATGATCAGTGAGGCAAGACCGCTGGGGACATACTGTTCAGCCCAGGTCAGGTTACCATTACCCAGAACAAAC
>Ga0307424_1001246_pt1 | contig 13492 bp, 9 predicted proteins | sample SalMarWE160320MG_FD_202157 | JGI IMG/M metagenome (GOLD analysis project Ga0307424, IMG submission 202157) | Salt marsh sediment microbial communities from the Plum Island Ecosystem LTER, Massachusetts, United States - WE1603-20 | ecosystem: Environmental > Aquatic > Marine > Intertidal zone >... | reverse complement strand
AATCCACCCCCTGTTCCTCTGCGGCAACCAGCAGAAACGCGAAGATCACCTCGGCAGGCCCGTTGATCGTCATCGACACGGAGACGTCTCCGAGTGGAATCCCCTCGAAGAGCTTCGCCATGTCGTCCACGGTGTCGACGGCGACGCCGCACTTCCCGACCTCGCCGAGGGATCGCGGGTCGTCCGAGTCGATGCCCATGAGTGTCGGCATGTCGAACGCAACGGAGAGCCCGAGCTGCCCCTTCTTGAGGAGGGATCGGAAGCGCTCGTTGGTCTCCTTCACACCGGCGAAACCGGCGAACTGTCTGGTTGTCCACAATCTGCCCCGGTAGCCGGTGGCGTGGATACCTCTCGTGTACGGGTATTGACCGGGATAGCCGATGGCCGGATCGGCATCGCCGTCGTCGGGCGCACCGAGGGCGGGGACATCCTCGAACGAGATCGTCTGGAAGTGCTCACGGCGCTTCTCTCCTTCGTCGTACTCCCGCTCCCACCGATCCTTCACGAGCCACCTCCGGACGGTACGTCTGTGCCGCAGTTGGGACACACGGCAACCTCGACGTCGCCGACAATGAACGAGAACCCGCACCCAGAGCACGTTCTCCGAGGTGACGCCGCCTCAGGCGTTTCCGCCATCCTGGGCACATCAACCGTCCCCCGTACCTCGTTGACCACCCCGCACCGAGGGCAGGGGTACCGGCCCGGTCCTTGAACGGTGAACTGCGTTTGACAGCGTCCACACCGAACCTGCGTCATCGAGGCACGCTCCTCATGGTGTCATGCTACCGCCGGCATCTCTCACAACCGACGCTGGCTACGATCGCATCCATGGACTTCGCGCTGATGACAGAACCCCAGATGGGTGGCACATACGATCAAATCCTCGCCGCTGCACAATGGGCCGAACACGTTGGACTCGTCTCATTTGCCCGTTCGGACCACTACTACCTCGACCGTGAGCCCCGTCCGGATGCGACCGACGCCTTCGCCACGATCGGAGGTCTCGCGAGGGAAACGAGGAGCATCCGCCTGGCAGTGCTCGTATCACCCATCACGTTCCGCCATCCGGCGATCATCGCCAAGAACGCCGCGACCATCGACCAGATGTCCGGCGGCCGGTTCGATCTCGGGATCGGCACCGGGTGGATGGAGCTCGAGCACCGGGTGTTCGGGTTGCCGTTCCCGCCGTGGAAGGAGCGGTTCGACCGTCTCGAAGAAGCCCTGCGCTACGTGGAGCACGCCACAGGCCGAGCTGAGGGTCCGATGACCGGCGACTACTACTCCCTCGACGCCGAGGTTCACCCACGACCGGCCGATCTCAGGCTGATCGTCGGCGGTTCCGGGCCACGCAGGACGCCGGCGCTCGCCGGCGCGCATGCCGACGAGTACAACCACTTCGTCGGACGGCCGGACGACATCGCCCCGAAGGTCCAGCGGCTCCGGTCGGCAGCGCAGGACGCCGGCAGAGACCCGGACTCGATCGTCGTGAGCGTCATGGGACCGGTGCTGACCGGTCGCGACCAGCGAAGCTACCGAGACCGACTCGAACAAGCGGCGAGTGCCCGACATCGAGACGCGGACGAGTTGGAGCAACGCTGGGCAGATCATGGGATCCCCGTCGGTCCGCCGAGTCGTGTGAGGGACACGATCGCGGCACTCGAGTCGGTCGGAGTGTCGAAGTACTACCTTCAGCACCTCGATCTCGCGGATCTCTCCCCTCTGGACGAGACCATGGAGGCCCTTGCGGGCTAGCAGATCGGCCCTCAACCCCTAGCTGCATTTCTCCGATACTCTTCAGGAGTGGAAGGGACATAAATGCGCACACGAATCCTCATCGCCGCCTTCGCGCTCGCCCTTGCCGGGTGCTCCAGCGGAGCGGCAACCACAACCACAGCAGCGGCCGAACCGGCGACGACGACCACCACCACCCAACCGGCGGTGCCGGCGGCCGTCCTCGCCTACTCGTACACCGCAGGCGACTCCTACACCTACGACATCTCGCTCGGTCAACATCTCACGATGACCACGAACGTCGAGGGCGATCCGGGCATGTTCGATGGGGCGGATGCACCGGGCAGTGTCGATGTCGACACCAGCGTCGACGGGACGGTCCACTACGACATCTCGGACGGGCCTGAGGCGGGCACCACGACGATGCACATCTCGGGAACCTTCGACGACGTGAGCGTCGAGGGCACGGTCGACGGCGAGCCGGTCACCGACTCCGATGTCCAGTCGGGAACGGTCCCCGACCTCGTCGAGGTGCCGGACACGACGATCGTGCTCGACAAGTACGGCCGACCGGTGTCTGTCGACGGGACGACCGTACCTTCGGACGCCCAGTTCTTCGGCGATCCATTCGCCCTGTTCGGTGGTCTGACCTCCGGCGGGCTCGATCAGCCGTTTGGCCCCGAGTTCCCCGACCATGCACTCACCGTCGGTGACTCGTGGACTCAGGAGGAGTCGCAAGACATCCCCGATACCGACCAAACCGTTGCCATGTCGGTCACCTATACGGTGACGGGGACGGACACGATCGACGGACACGACGTGACGGTGATCGACTTCAGCGCTACCTCGTCCGGGGCCGACGTCGATCTCGGCCAGATGTTCCAGGCGCTGATCGAGGGGTTCGCGTCAATGGGACAAGACACGTCCACGACAGCACCGATCCCGACGATCGACTTCGTGGTTTCGATCGGCGAGTCGAGCGGTTCGGGTACCTACTGGTTCGACCAGGAGGCAGGGATCGTCCGCAAGGTCAGCCAGACGTACTCGATCCCGATGTCGATGCACATGGGCGTCTCTTCGTCCGATGGAACTGGCTCGGCAGACGTCCAGATGTCGGTCGAGTCGTCCGTCGACGCACAACTCACCGAGGGGGCGACTGCCGGCTGAACCGGCCTGCTGATCGGCGACCGGCTACGGAACCCGCATTCCCACTACGAACGTAGGGGTAAGTAGGCTACGTGACATGTCCGAGCAACCCCTCCTCGAGATCAAGAACCTGCATGCGTCTGCCGACGGCACGGAGATCCTGAAAGGCGTCGATCTCGTCGTGAGTCGGGGCGAGATACATGCCCTCATGGGACCCAACGGCTCGGGGAAGTCGACGCTCGCCAATGTGCTCATGGGGAACCATGCGTACTCGGTGACCGACGGAGAGATTCTGTTCAAGGGTGAGAATGTCATCGGAATGGCTCCCGACCGTCGCGCGCTGCTGGGCATGTTCCTCGCGTTCCAGTACCCGGAGGAGATCCCAGGGGTGACACTCGTCAACTTCCTGCGGACTGCCCTGTCGAACCGGATGGGAGTCGATCTCACCGTTCTCGAAATGCGTCTCAAGGTCACCGACGCGATGCGAGAGATCGGGATGGAAGCGTCGTTCGCCGACCGCTACCTGAACGAGGGGTTCTCGGGTGGTGAGCGCAAACGCAACGAGCTCCTTCAGATGACGCTCCTCCAGCCGGAGCTGGCGATCATGGACGAGACAGACTCCGGACTCGACATCGACGCACTGAAGATCGTCGCCGAGGGCGCGAAGCGTCTCGCAACACCTGAACGAGGGTTTCTGATCATCACGCACTACCAGCGGCTGCTGGACTACATCACGCCTCACTTCGTGCACGTGTTCTTCGATGGTCATGTCGTGGCCTCGGGCGGGCCGGAACTCGCACAGCGTTTGGAGCAGGAAGGGTACGAAGGATTCAGGGCACACGTGTGAAAACGGACCTGTCACACCTCCGTGCGGACTTCCCGATCCTGTCGAGATTGATCCACGACAGGCCGCTCGTCTTCCTCGACTCCGCGGCGTCCAGCCAGAAGCCCGTACAGGTACTCGACGCAATGGACGACCTGTACCGATCTCGGTACGGAAACGTGTACCGAGGCGCCTACACCTTGTCGGAGGAGTCGACGATGGCCTACGAGTCGGCGCGCAGCACCGTCGCCAGGTTCATCGGAACGTCGCCAAACCAGGTCGCGTTCACCCGGGGCGCAACTTCGGCGTTGAACTCCGTCGCCTACGGGTGGGGGCTCAACCATCTCGGGCAGGGTGACACGATCGTGCTGACGTTGATGGAGCACCACGCCAACGTCGTGCCATGGCAGATGGTCGCCCGCTACACGGGCGCGCGCCTCGCCTACACGCCGTTCACCGCCGACTACCGGATGGATCTCGACGCGTTCGAAGGGCTGGTCGATGGCGCCAGAGTGGTAGCGATCACCGGCATGTCGAACGTACTCGGCACGATACCGCCGGTCGCCGAGATGGCAGCGATGGCGAGCGCATCTGGTGCGCTGGTGGTGGTAGACGCCGCTCAGCTCGTCCCGCACGTTCCCGTCGATGTGGATCGGATCGGCGCGGATTTTCTGGCCTTCTCGGGTCACAAGATGCTCGGCCCAACGGGTATCGGCGTGCTGTGGGGGCGGATGGAACGATTCGAGGAGATGGAACCGTACGAGGGTGGCGGAGAGATGATCTCCGACGTGCAGCTCGAGTCCTCGACCTGGGCCTCCATCCCGCACCGTTTCGAGGCCGGTACGCCGCCCTTCGTCGAGGCGGTCGGCCTGGCGGCGGCGATGGACTACCTGGATTCGATCGGAATGCAGACGGTCGCCGCGCATGATCAGGAGTTGACCACCTTGGCGCTCGAGCGCCTCGCCGAGATTCCGGGACTGACGATCTACGGACCTGGCAACGCCACCGACCGGGGTGGGGTGATCAGCTTCACGATGGAAGGGATCCACCCGCACGACATCGCCACCATCCTCGACGGTGAAGGGATCGCGATCCGGGCGGGTCACCATTGCGCGAGACCGCTTGCACGGACGATCGGAGCTCCTGCGACCGCACGGGTATCGTTCTACGTGTACAACGTCCCGGCCGACGTGGATGCGCTGGTCGCAGGACTCCACAAGGCAAGAAAGCTGTTCGATGTCACTTGAAGACTTGTACCGGCAGGTGATCCTGGACCACTACCGGAGCCCGCGGAACCAGGGGCACATCGACGGCTGTGACGCCCACGGTGAGGGTCAGAACCCGCTGTGCGGCGATGAGATCTCCCTCGATCTCGCCATCAACGACGACACGATCACCGGCGTTGCGATCACCGGACAGGGCTGTTCGATCAGTCAGGCGTCCGCGTCGATGATGTCTGAGGCGATCAAGGGCAAGACACTCGGCGAGGTCACGGACTTGATCCACCGGTTCAGGAGGATGATGGACGTCGAACAGGGAGACGATGGGCTCGATCCCGCGCGACCTGGGTCGGTGTTGGGCGACCTCGAAGCGCTTCAGGGTGTCCGCAAGTTCCCGGTGAGGATCAAATGTGCCTCGCTCCCCTGGACCACCCTCGAACAGGCACTCGAGACGCGGTGAGACTCACACCCCGCGTACCGGCACAGACTCCTCGCGCCTGGTAGCCGACTTCTCCCACGAGAGAAGCGCCCCTGTGGGGCGCTTCTCGGAAGGGAAGGGAGGATGAGATGTTTGGTGAGAACTCCTTTGAGGTCTCTGTGATTGGACATCGTCACTGTCGCGCACGCGCTTGAGGGATTCATGAGAGGAGTCTGAGAAGCCGGTGAGAGTCCGGTCACCAGTCTTCAGCTGTTCGCTATCAGCCGTCGGTTTCGAGCTGCGCCCGCCACTGGGCGGCGCCGCCGTTGACGAGCGTCGAATACTTCAACCCCATGAGCACCACGCCCGCGTACCCGAGCTCCTTTGCTCGCCGGGCGGTGAGCGCAGCCCGATCCCAACCGAACGCACGCTGTCGCTCAGGGGCGAGTGCCCCGATCTGTTGCTTCAGCCCTTCAGTCGCCGCCACCGTGCCGAGCTGCTCTGCGCGCTCCACCCATGGAACCGAGAACGGTGGAATCAACGCCAAATACACGGGCGGGTCGCCGTCCTTGAACCGAAGCTTCTCCGTCTGCGGTCCCACGGTCTCAGGGTCGATCACCGGTCCGGCGATGAAGAACTGCGCTCCCAGGTCGATACGTCTCCGAAACTGCCACTCGCGGAACCTCGTCGGCATCCCCACCTCGAACCTCGGCATGTGCTCTTGGAGGCTCCGCAGATGCTCGACGATCTCGTAGTGGTCGGCCAGATGGTCGACAGCGGGGACTGTGTCGCCTATCACGACGAAGAACGAATCGATGCCGTTGCCAAGAGCCCCACGTACCTCGGATTCGATCGCCAGAATGTTGCGATCCCTCGTTGACACAACCACCGTCGGGTGCACCGACGGAATGTCGTGAGTGATCCGGGCGGCGAACGCGTAGGGAGACACTCTGATCTTGCCCATCACGTTGTCGGTGATCAGCACGTTGCGCCACACGCCCTCCAACTCACGATGGCTCATGTCCGGCAACTGCGGCGGATTCACCTCAGCGATATGCGCCCATCCGCTCGCATCGATCAGCATCTCATCCCTCCCTGGCGATGAAGTACTTGGCGGCCGGATGGTGGCAGATCAATGCTGACGTCGTCTGCTCCGGCTGATACTGAAACCCGGTCTCCGGCCCGACCGTGATACCGATTCGGTCGGCCTCGAGCAACTCGGCGACGGTCACATTGTCTTCGAGGTCCGGACACGCCGGATACCCCCACGAATACCTGCCACCCCGATACCGCTGGCGGAACAGGCCTGCGATCGTCTGATCGTCATCGGAGGCAAACCCCCACTCCTCCCGAATCCTCGCGTGCGAGTACTCGGCGAGCGCCTCGGCCATCTCGACGCCGATCCCATGCGTCCACAAGTACTCCTGGTAGCGGTCCGCAGCGAACAGCTCCGCCGTCCGCTCCGATACTCGAGAACCCATCGACACGACGTGAAACGCCGCATAGTCGGGTTCGCCGATCGGGCGAAAAAAGTCTGCAATGCACAGATACGGGTCCTGCTGCTGCCGCGGAAACGAGAACCTCGTCCGCTCCTCGCTCCTGGTGTCGTCATTCCACACGATCAGCTCGTCGCCATCCCCGTTCACGGGGAAGTACCCGTAGACGAGTTGCGGGACGAGCAGGTCGTCCGCCGTCACCGCCGACATGCGTTCCCGCAGCAGAACCCGCAGTCGCTCTTTGAACGCAGCGTCATCCTCACCCTGCTCGGGCCGGTACTGCCACTGGTTGCGAAACAGTGCCGTCTCGTTCACATAGGCCGCTACGTCGGCAAGCCGAATCCCCTTGACGACCCGCGACCCGAGAAACGGTGGTGTGAAGATCTCATTGTCGGTGGCGACGTGCGGTGAACGCGCAGGGATCGTGGCCTTCTCGACCTTCGGCCTGGGCTTCCTCGGCGGCAACACTCGCCCCTCGGCCACCCGACCGAAGTCGGCCTCCACCTCGCCCGTCCGTTTCTGTTCTGCGATTCGATCCATCACCGCGAGACCAGCGAACGCATCCCGGCCGTAGAACAGCGGCCCCGGGTAGACGGCACGCAGGTCCTTCTCGACGTACGAGCGGGTGAGCGCTGCGCCACCCAGCAGCACAGTCGGTCGGAGTCCTCGCCGGTTCAGTTCCTCGAGGTTGTCGCGCATCACGAGCGTGCTCTTGACGAGCAGCCCGCTCATGCCGATGGCGTCGGCCGATGTCTCGGCTGCCATGTCGAGAATCTGGGCGACGTCGACCTTGATGCCGAGGTTGTGCACCGTGTAGCCGTTGTTGGTGAGGATGATGTCGACCAGGTTCTTGCCGATATCGTGCACGTCGCCCTTGACGGTCGCCAGCACGATCGAGCCCTTGCTCGCACCGTCCTCATGGTGCATGTGCGTCTCCAGGTAGGTGACGGCTGCCTTCATCGTCTCGGCAGACTGAAGCACGAACGGCAGCTGCATCTCCCCGCTCGCGAACCGTTCGCCGACGACACGCATACCACCGAGAAGCGTGTCGTTGATGATGTCGAGTGGCGTCGCTCCACCGGCAAGTGCCTCGTCCAGCTCGCCGACCAGGCCGTCACGGTTGCCATCCACGATGCGCGCGGCGAGCCGCTCCTCGACAGGCCAGCCGCTGCGATCCTCCGCCGCTGTTGCCGTCGATGTCGCATCGGAAGAGAACGCCAGCAGCTCCTGCAACGGGTCGTAGCCAGGGCGGCGCCGATCGTAGATGAGGTCGAGACACACCTGCCGATGTTCCTCGGGGATCCTGGCGAGTGGCACGATCCTTCCTGCGTGGACGATCGCCGAGTCGAGTCCGGCGGCGACACACTCGTGCAGGAACATCGTGTTGAGAATCTGGCGGGCACCCGCGTTGATCCCGAACGAGACGTTCGACACGCCAAGCGTCGTGAACACACCTGGGAGTTCCGCCTTGATGCGCTTGATCGCTTCGATGGTCGCCATCGCGTCACCCCGAAGTGCCTCGTCGCCGGTCGTCAATGGGAACGTGAGTGCGTCGAAGATGAGATCCGACGGTTCCAGCCCGTACCGCTCGGTTGCCATCTCGTAGATGCGGCGCGCGACGCGGAGCTTCCACTCGACATCTCGAGCTTGACCCTGCTCGTCGATCAACAGACAGATCACGGCCGCACCGTGTTCTGCCGCCAGTGAGAACACCCTGTCTGCCCGAGAGCCGGGACCATCACCATCCTCGAGATTGGCCGAGTTGAGAACCGACCGGCCACCGATGTGTTCGAGACCTGCCTCCAGCACATCCGGTTCGGTCGAGTCGAGCACGAGCGGGACCGTCACGGCGGTTGCGAAACGAGAAGTGATCTCGGACATGTCGCGAACGCCGTCTCGTCCGACATAGTCGACCGACACGTCGATGAGGTGTGCCGACTCGGCGACCTGCCCTCGAGCGACCTGGAGGGTGGCGTCCCAGTCTTCCTCGAGTAGGGCGCTTCGAAAAGCGCGGGACCCGTTGGAATTCGTGCGCTCTCCGATGATCAGAAACGACGTGTCCTGCTCGAACGGGACGAACGTGTACGTCGATGATGCTCCTGCCTCATGCACCGGATCCCGACGAGCCGGCTCGAGTTCCCGACATCGCTCGATGACCGTCTTCAGGTGCTCGGGCGTCGTCCCGCAACAGCCACCGACCACGGTCACCCCCAGCTCCGTGATGAAGCGAGCGTGGAAGTCGGCCAGCTCGTCGGGTCCGAGCTGATAGCAGACCTGGCCATCGACGACGCTCGGCAGACCCGCGTTCGGGATCGCCGAGATCGGTACGCGCGATGCTCTCGACAGGTAGCGAAGCGGTTCGTACATCTCCTCAGGCCCCGTCGCGCAGTTCAGCCCGATGACATCCACCTTCAGGGGCTCGATGGCGGCAAGTGCTGCGGCGATCTCCGTGCCGCCCAACATGCGCCCCGTCAACTCCAGTGTGACCTGAGCCTGGATCGGCACCCTCCTGCCGGCGGACACCATCGCGCGACGACACCCGGCGACTGCGGCCTTCAATCCGAGAAGGTCGAACTGGGTCTCCACGATGAACAGGTCCACCCCACCGTCGAGCAGGCCACGCGCCTCGATCTCGTACGCGTCCCGAAGGCGGGAGTAGGTGATCTGGCCGAGGGTCGCGAACTTGGTGCCCGGACCGAGAGACCCTGCCACCCAGCGAGGACGGTCGGGCGTCTCGAACGAGTTCGCCGTGTCCCTTGCGATACGAGCCCCGGCTTCCGCCAGTTCGTAGGCACGGTCCGGGATCCCGTACTCACCGAGGGGCACCGCGAACGCTCCGAACGTGTTCGTCTCGATGACATCGACACCGACGTCGAGGAAGCTGGCGTGAAGGGCGGCAACGACATCCGGACGAGTAGCGTTGAGCAGCTCGTTGCACCCTTCGAAGTCTGGTCCACCGAAGTCGTCGGGCCCGAGCCGCATGGTTTGGAGGTTCGTGCCCGTTGCGCCGTCGTAGACGAGTACCCGCTCGCGCGCCCATGCGGCGTAGTCGCTGACCTGCTCTCCTCGGCTCATTCCCGGTCTCCTTCCCTTCGACGCGCTCTCGAGCACCCCGAGCGGAAGCGACCGCTCAGCTCATCGATCAGGCATTGGCACCGAACGCATCGGTTGCCGCGGCTTCACTGGGCCTGTCCCTCAGCCGCTCTTGATGAGCGCGCACCACGAGGCTAGCCCGCTCGTGACACTGCGCAAGGGCGCCATCGGCGGACAGAGCGGCTAATGTGTCACACGCTGCGAGTGCAGCGACTCGCCCGGATGTTGCTTTTTCGCCCAGAGTCAGGCCGAGTCGGAGTTCAGAGCGGATTCGGTGGGCGAACGGACCGACGGAAAGGGCGAGAGCCAGAATGAACATCTACGTGGGGAACCTTCCCTTCAGGACCACCGGACCGGACCTCGAGCAGCTCTTCGGCGAGCACGGCGAAGTGAGCTCGGCCTCGGTCATCAACGACCGCGACACCGGTCGCTCGCGCGGATTCGGCTTCGTAGAGATGCCGAACGACGACGAGGCGAGGGCGGCGATCGAAAACCTCGACGGCCAGGATTTCGGTGGTCGGGCGCTGAAGGTCAACGAGGCACGTCCCCGACGCTGAACACCGATCGCGACGCGACGAGGCCGCCGGTCAGCCGGCGGCCTCGTCTTGTGAGGATCGGCCCCCTAGAGCACCCCACCTTCGGTCATCTTCTTGAGGTCGAGGACCTCGTCCAGTTCCTTCGCATCGAGGCCGCTCATCTCCAGGGCCACCTCACGGACGCCTCGATTCGTGTCCATCGCCACGTGGGCGATCTCGGCCGCCTTGTCATAGCCGACGCGCGGCGCCAGCGCCGTGATGATGATGATGTCTCGCTCCACGAGCTCGGTGGCCCGAGCAACGTTGGCCTCGATTCCGTCGACGCACTTGCGAGCGAGGATCGTCGACGCGTTGGCGAGGAGGTCGATCGACTCGATCAGGTTGTAGCTCATCAAAGGCATCATCACGTTCAGCTCGAAGTTCCCGTTTGCACCACCCCACGTGACCGACGCGTCATTGCCGATCACTTGGCCGGCGACCATCATCACCGCCTCCGGAATCACCGGGTTGATCTTGCCGGGCATGATCGACGATCCCGGCTGGAGCGCGGGCAGCCGAATCTCCCCCACCACCGTCCGGGGTCCCGACGAGAGCCAGCGCAGATCGTTCGCAAGTTTGAACAAAGACGTCGCAACCGTTTTCAAAGCGCCTGACGTCGAAACGACCGCGTCCTTCGCCGCCTGGGCTTCGAAGTGGTTCTCCGCCTCTCGGAACGGGTAGCCGGATCTGTCTGCGATATGGTGGATCATCTTCGGGACGAGCCCTTCAGGTGCGTTCAGCCCGGTGCCCACGGCGGTCCCGCCGAGCGCCAGTTCCTCCAACTCGGGAAGGACCTTCTCCATCCGTTCGATGCCTTTGCGCACTTGGGCGGCATACCCGGAGAACTCCTGGCCGAGAGTCACCGGTGTCGCATCCATCAGGTGGGTGCGTCCTGTCTTGACGACGTCCTTGAACTCGTTCGCTTTCGCCTCCAGCGACACCGCCAGCGTGCTCAGCGCTGGAAGCAGGTCTTCGCGCACGGCGCCCGCAGCCGCGAGATGGATCGCGGTAGGGATGACATCGTTGGACGACTGGCCGTTGTTGACATGGTCGTTGGGATGGACGAGCTTCGAGCCCAGCTCTCCCCCAAGAAGCTCGGTTGCCCTGTTGGCGATCACCTCGTTGGCGTTCATGTTCGTCGAGGTTCCTGAGCCGGTCTGGAAGATGTCGACGACGAATTGGGCGTCGAGCGAACCCTTCATCACTTCGTCGCAGGCCTGCATGACGGCTTCTGCCTTCTCGCCGTCGTAGCGGCCCATCTCCTTGTTCGCCTTCGCCGCCGCCCACTTGATGAGCCCGAGAGCCCAGATGAAGCGTCGACCGAAGCGCAGCTTGGAAATCGGGAAGTTCTCTACGGCTCGTTGGGTGGAGGCTCCGTAGTAGGCGCCGGTCGGGACATGCATCTCGCCCATCGAGTCGCGTTCGACGCGAAAGCCCATGTTGTGCTCCTTCGTCGCAGCCGAGCTTCGCTCGGCGTACCTCGTATCTCGTATCGATGCCAACCGTAGCTGGCTCGCTTGCGAGCCGTTCTCGGTTCTCAGTTCCCGGTCCTCTACCGGGAGGTCCACCCTCACCCGCATCGTTCTTCGAGCTCACGCCCTGTGCCGGAACCGCCCTTCCAGGCCGCGCTCCTACCGACGACCGACGGCCGAGCGCGCCAACGTTCCCACTGTCCGCTGTGGGCTGTTGGCTGCCCGCTTTCACGAGCACGGACTCTCACAAGGCCGGTAGAGTCGAGCGCCGGAGGTGACGATGGCAACAACGACAGGTGGCGGGCTCATCGTCGACATCCTCTCAGCAGAGGGGGTCGAGAAGGTGTTCGGAATCCCGGACGGCACCTACATGGGTCTTCTCAACGCTCTCGAGACCCGAGGCATCGATCTCGTCACCCCGCGGCACGAGACAACCGCGCTCCACATGGCCGGTGCGTACGCCCGTCTCACCGGGCGCCTCGGAGTCGCCATCGCAAGCAACGGCCCCGGCGTCGCCAACGCCCTCCCCGGGGTCGTCGTCGAGCAAGCCGAAGGCAACCGCGTGCTCCTGATCACATCGTCACGTCGCACGGGCATCACCGCACCGGATCGAGGCGGCGCCTATCAGTACTTCGACCAGGTCGCCACGATCGGCCCCGCCGCCAAATGGTCCGAGGCAGCGAGAGAGGTCGGGCGCATCCCCGCGCTCGCCAGAACGGCCCTCCGCGCCAGCTACACGGGTCGTCCGGGAGTCGTGCACCTCGACGTGCCCGAGAACCTGATGAACGGCAAGGCGAGAGAGGTCCCGGTCCTCTCACCAGACCGCTACCGACCGACCACCCCCCTCGCGCCCGACCCCGCAGTAGTCGCTCGCGTCGCGGATCTCCTCGCCGGCGCGTCACTGCCCGCAATCCACGCCGGGGGCGGGGCGATCCACGCACAGGCACATGAGCAGCTCGCCACGGTCGCCGAGGCGCTCTATGCGCCGGTCACGACGTCCTGGAGCGGCCGGGGTGCCATGTCGGAAGCGTCACCGCTGGTGTGGCCCATCACCGCAATCGAGGCAACGACGAAGGTCCGCACGTCTGCAGATGTCATCCTCGTGCTCGGCGCCCGGATAGGTGAAACGGACTGGTGGGGAAAGGCTCCCTACTGGTCCGACGAGCAGACGATCATCCAGATCGACATCGACCCCTCGTCGATCGGAAGGAACAAGGCGGTCGATCTGGCTGTCATCTCCGACGTCAGGGTGTTCCTCGAGGCCCTGGCCGTCGAACTGAAGTCCAGGCAGGCTCCCTCCGATGAAAGGCGCCGGCGAGTCGACGATCTGATCGCCGAGCGGGAAGCCGACACCACCAAGCTCACCAAGCACCTGGAGGACCAATCGGTCCCCATGAACACCGCGCACATCCCGAACACGTGCATGGAGGTGCTCGACGAGGATGCCATCTTCGTGACCGATGGGGGCAATACGGCGGTCTGGGCGAACTTCTTCCTCCGGGTGCGCACGCCGAATAC
>Ga0307424_1001241_pt1 | contig 13516 bp, 13 predicted proteins | sample SalMarWE160320MG_FD_202157 | JGI IMG/M metagenome (GOLD analysis project Ga0307424, IMG submission 202157) | Salt marsh sediment microbial communities from the Plum Island Ecosystem LTER, Massachusetts, United States - WE1603-20 | ecosystem: Environmental > Aquatic > Marine > Intertidal zone >... | reverse complement strand
GAAGAATTGTAAACAGAAAATTGGCGTTAGAGACAAGGATGAAAGTCACCATAACAACTAGGGAAACCAGCATTCTTATTGCCACAGTTGTTCTGCCACTACGCTTGTAGAAGGATGCTGACACACGGTTTGTTATTGCTCGGATAATTTCTATTAGAAAAGCGCCCAAAAACATTCCTAAGACGCCAAAGACTATGCTGAGCAAGCCTAAATCCAGCCTGTTGACGTATAAGGAGATTCCGAAGGCTGCGCCAAAAACGACTCCAAGTAATGGAGCCAAAAAGTAGATCATAGAAAGCACGGAGGCAAGAACAAAGTCTAACGCTCTGATGGGAAGCCAATTAATGATGTCTGATGAGCCCACCGACGACGACTGACTGAACTCGAAGAGCAGCCCGTACATTACTGAAGCCAAAGTCATCAAGGATGGAAGAAAAATTGCGATCTGCCAAAAGAACTGGAGTAAATTTACGTTTTTAAGGAATGCACTCGCAAAGTTGCTGGCAAAAAAGGCTGCAGTCGGAAAGCCTATTAAAAAGACGATGAGGTTTATTTTTGGAGATTTCGCGAATCCTGCGGGAACCGAGCCTGCTGCTCTTTTGGCTCTTACAGAAGAGAGGGCTAAGATTTTCGCCATATGCAGTATTAACTTGAAATTCAAGGGGATATTCCTCATTTTCCGAGGGCTTCAACAATCTCTTTGATGTCGCTTGTTCCTGTCAGTTTCAGAAAGATTTCTTCCAGTGACGAATCGGGCATCTTAGCTTCTTTACGTAATTCTGAGGATTTGCCTTCCGCAAGCTTCCTTCCCTGATACATAATTGCTATCTTGTCGCAAACGGCATCTGCAATCTCTAAAACGTGGGTGCTCATGATGGTTGTTACGCCTTCATTTGCCAACTTGTGAAGCAAATCTTTTACAATTCTGGCGGATTTTGGGTCTAAGCCACTAAGAGGCTCATCAAGAATCAGCAGTTTCGGCTTGTGTAGTAGAGCAGCGATTATTGCGATTTTCTGTTTCATGCCATGGGAGTAGCCGCTGATCATCTCGTTTTCGCGGTTCTCAAGGTCAAAGGCGTTGAGGTATTCTTCTATTCGCTTCTTTTTTGTTTCTGCGGTTAAGCCGTAAACGTCGGCTATGAAGTCCAGATATTCGAGTCCAGTGAGAAACTCGTATAGTCGTGGGCTTTCGGGAACGTAACCCACAATCTTCTTGACTTCCCATGGACTTCTTGAAACGTCGATTCCGTAAACGTTTAATCTTCCAGAGTCTGCCTTCAGGAGACCCATAATCATCTTCATTGTTGTTGATTTGCCTGAACCGTTCGGACCGAGAAAACCGAAAACAGTTCCAGCGTCAATTTGCATATCCAAATTTTTGACAGCCTGAATGTTTCCAAAGCTTTTGCTCACATTTTCTAATTTAACTGCTGATTGGGTTTCACTCAACGTAGTGACCTCCATCTAATTTTTTGTCGTAAACGAAAACGTCTTCAATTTTGACTTTGAAGTAGTACGCTATTTTGAAGGCAAGCTCCAGAGACGGATTATACTTGCCTTTCTCCATTGCTATAACGGTTTGTCTGGTTACTCCAATTGCCGTCGCAAGGTCTTCTTGGGTTAGGTTATGCATGGCTCGATACACCTTGAGTTTAGTCTGCACGTATGGTTAACCTCCATATTTTCGGCGGTAATAGCTTCCGAAGATCATGTTCAAAATCATTAACGCACAGGCAGAGTATAGAAGAGTGGAGCCTAACGGATAAAGTTCAGCGTAACCGATGTAATCAAGTCCCCAAAGGATGAAACCGAGCAGACTTGCGCCTGAAACAAAAGTTCGCACGGTCATTGTTGATGATTTCTCGTTTATTAGTTTGGTTCGTTCATCTGCTATGATTTCTTGTTGTTTGCGCGCCAGGATTATTGTTAAAATAAATGCGGTTATGATTGAAAATACGATCAGTATTGTATTTCCGAATAACACAGCATACAGAAACGTGGTTGCCATGATGATTGCGGCTAGTATACGGTAGAGGGTTAGCTTTTTGGGTTTCATTCGCGCACTCTCATGTAAACATAACATTATAAAATGTAATATAAACTTTACTTTAAGTAAGGTCTACTTTACATCAGCAGGCATGCAACTGCAACCGATTCAGACCCGCATAACATCGAAGCGTTAGATTCTAAAACAAAGAACTTATAACCTTTCAAAGCTTTAACGCCATTAAATCGTAAGCGGAGAGGGCAACTTTAACGAAATTCGATAAAAAACATTGCCACAAGTGGGCTCTTCTGCTGAAAGAAAGAAAACAGAAGATCGACAGAGCCATAGAAACAGTAGCTTCCGGAGACTTTGAAACAGCAAGAAGTCTAGTCTCCGACGTGTTTCATGGTTCTTCTGACAGAAATAGCGATGCGGGCATGGAAGGCTCGTTGTTGTATCATATGGCTATGGTAAGCAAAATGGCTGCCGAGTCCAGAGTTGTTCTTGAAGAGCTGAAGGTTGATGCTCCATCTGTAGACCGGGTGCTGTGGCGTTTTTACAGTGATTTCGTTTCCGATGTTAAGGAGCTTTTGGACGAAATCTTACCCCTGAAAGATGTTTTGGTGATGGCTGTTAAGAAGCCGGCTCCTGGAGTCGAAGAAAAGATTCGTCTCTTCCGGAGGGTGAGCGAAGAAACCAGAAAAGCTGAGGGGATGCTTGACCAAAAAGACCCGAGAGCCAAGGATAGACTTCAAAGCGTGTTTCTTGACTGGACAGACAGTGTAGTGGAGATGCGTTTGCGTCAGGAGTATGAGACGCTGAAGGGTTTCCTGATTGTGGAGCGATTGGCTGAAGAGTTTGGTGTAGAAAGGCTTGAGCAGACTATGGCTCGTGTGGAGAAGAAGTTTGGCGACGAAACAGTTGAATCCGCCTTCAACGTTAGCCTAAAGGTTGGAGTGCCGAAAGCGAAACTGCAGAAACTGATGCTCAGCGACCACTTCATCGAAACCAAGATGGACATGAAGAAGCTGGGGGGCTTCATGCGGTTCCTGAATTGCCCCATCTACGGAAGCCACAAATACGTAGAAACGGAGCTGGACACAAAAACTGGAACAGCCCAGCTCTTCTGCAAAAGTTTCTGCAGGGCACACGCCCAAGCCATGTTCGAAAAGTTCATTCCCTTCCCCGTGGCGGTTTCTCAGCCGCTGAGGATGGCAACTGACGGAAGATGCGAGTTCGCTATCAAGATTGCCCCTGCTTCTGCTGCGCCGACCGAAGAGAAGTATGTTCCGCTGGTTGTGTCATGGAATGTGACGTTGAAGTGCAACCTGAAGTGCGCTCACTGCTACATCAACGCGGCTGAAACAGAATTAGCGGACGAATTAAGCACTGACGCGGCGAAGATGCTTATCCACCAAATCACCGAAGTCAGCAGACCACTGTTGATATTGAGCGGGGGTGAACCTTTGCTTAGGGAGGACATCTACGAAATCATCAGGTATGGTGCAGACCGTGGCTTAAGGATGGGAATGGGAAGCAACGGGATGCTCATCGACGACGAAGTTACCAGAAGGCTTGAAGACTCTGGAATGGAAACAGTGGCAATCAGCCTAGACTCAAGCATACCTGAACGGCATGACATGTTCCGGGGCGTTAAGGGCTGCTGGGAACACGCCGTAGACGCCATCAAGGCTCTCAAGAAGAGCAGAATACAGGTTCAGGTTAACAGCACAGTGACTCCGCAGAACTACGATGAGGTGGATGACATTATGGCGCTGGCGGAAGAGCTGGGAGTTGAAAACTTTCACCTGTTTTTCCTAGTGCCTACAGGAAGAGGAACCGACATCGCGGACATAACGCCCCGCATGTATGAAGACATGATTACGAGCACGCTCGCCAAAATACCAAAATATAAACTGAACGTGAAGCCTTCATGCGCCCCCCAGTTTATGCGCGTTGCCAAGGAGCAGGGGGTTGACATGTCACGTTGGGTTCGAGGCTGCATGGCTGGACTTTATTACTGCCGCATCTACCCCTCAGGCGAGGTTACCCCCTGTCCCTATCTGCCGCTTAACCTTGGCAACATCCGCGAAAGGTCCTTCAAGGATATTTGGTTCAACTCAGAGGTCTTCAAGGCTCTCCGCGACTTTGACAAACTGGAAGGAAAATGTGGGCTATGCGAACACCGCGAAGTATGCGGGGGATGCCGCGCCAGAGCCTACGGCGTAACCACAGAACAAATGGACTTCTGCGGTGCTTTACATGAACCAACAACGACACAGGGCGATTATCTGGCAGAGGACCCATGGTGCATTTACCAGCCGAAGGCTTTGTCTTCCAGAAAGAAGCAGAGCTAGAAAACTGCAAAACCTTTTTTTCCGTCGACAAGAACGTTCTGATGTGAAAGAGGTAAGAAAAGTGAGTGACGAAAAGGTTTTGATGGGAAAAAGAAAGAGGATTGCTTTGGTTGCCCATGACCACAAGAAGGAAGATTTGCTGGCGTGGGTGAAATTCAACAAGTACCTTTTGAGTCTGCATGAACTTTACGCAACTGGAACAACAGGAAAAATCATCGAAAAGGCGGGCTTGGAGGTAACTCGGCTTAAGAGCGGACCTTTGGGCGGCGACATGCAGATTGGAGCCAAAATCGCAAACGGCGAAATCGATTTTCTGATTTTCTTCTGGGATCCGCTTGAGTCTCTTCCCCATGACCCAGACGTGAAGGCTCTCCTGCGCATGGCTGTGGTGTGGAATATACCCGTGGCATGTAACCGCTCCACCGCAGACTTTCTGGTGTCATCGACGCTGATGGATCAAGAATACGCCAGAATCCTTCCAGACTACGAAAATTATCGGCAACGCCGAATAAGCGAATCAATAGATTACTCTGATTAGTTTGCTGCCAGACGATTGTCGGTTTCTTTGCCGGTGCGAACAGCAGTTAGCGTACAGCAGAAACTGTTTCCCGTTGGATGCTACGCTGAATTCCAGAAAAAAGACTGTTTTCAACAATCCGCTGTTATTAGGCTCCTAATATGCTGGAGCCGCCGCATGTTCTTCATTCCAAACACATGTGCAGCATAAAAGGTGGCAGGGCTAAATTTAGCCCCAAACCAAAAAAGGGTAACGAGAGAATTTGGCGAATTCACGGAAATTTGGTTTGTTCGTCAGTTGCTTTCTTTTGGTTCATAGATAGGAGCCCGAAAAAGCTAACAATAACTGCAATGATGATGCTTAATTGAAAAAAGTCTAGAGTCAAGGAACCTTCAGATACTATTGTTTCTCCGTTTACATTCTCGGAATACTCGTACGTTGGACGGTAACCAAGCAGAGAATATTCAACGTCGACAACCATTGTGTTTCCGTGTGTACGCATACTATAGTCTCTCAGGTACAAATCAGAGTAAGCAAGAAAACCGCCTAAAGCCAGTATCAAGACGTTCACAGCAACAAACAAAACAACAAATTTACGATCCATTCCATCTCCCTCTCATCTACCACATTGTCCATCACACAAGAGTTTATGCCATATCAGTTTGTGTGTCACATAACTAACGTCAGCTTACTTTTTAATCATTCCCGCTAAACACCGATTCCACTAACCAAACAACAAAAAGCTGTGATTCAGTCAAGGTTCCTTGACTAAGAAACGCAAACTTTGGTCAAATTTTCTTGACAAAAACCCTTTTCTGGTCTATTATTGACCGTGTTAGTGGTGCTCATGGTGAGCGACCGAAAGGCAACGTTAACTGTATTTCTGATTCTCTGTTCTTTTCTGGCCAGTCTGCAAAACATTGAGGCAGTTAGGGCAGCAGAGGATTCTTGGGAGACTACGGATGAAATGCCTACTGCCAGAAGTGGACTTGGAGTTGCAGTTGTAGCTGGAGCAGTTGTTTACAGACATAAACTGAAGAAGAGGCGATTTGATGACACCTAAGCTGTTTCTTTCAATTATGCTTCTTCTTATTTTAGCCAGTTTTCCTTTTGTTTGTTTTGTTGGTGCATCTTCTGAGATGTGGAGCCAAACGTATGGAGGCGAATTTATTGATCATGCTACTTCGCTGGTTCAGACGAGTGATGGAGGATACGCCCTAGCAGGTGTTACCTCTTTTCCGGTAGGTATGGGTCCATCCTATTTTTTGTTGATTAAAACTGACGCTTATGGGGTTATAGTGTGGAACCAAACATACGAAGGAGAAGCTGCTTATGCTCACCAGCTGGTTAAGACATCTGACGGAGGATACGCCCTAGCAGGTACTCTGCGCACCGCTGAAAACTTTGATTTCTGGTTAGTTAAGACTGACGCCTATGGGAATATGATGTGGAACCAAACATATGGAGGACCCAACATCGACCAGGCATTGGCAATGGTTCAGACTAGTGATAAAGGATACGCTTTAACTGGCTACACGGAATCTTTTGGTTCGGGAAGCAAGGATTGTTGGCTAATCAAGACTGACGCATTCGGAAATATGGTTTGGAATCAAACATATGGAGGTGAAGGATGGGAAGTTGCTTCTTCGTTGGTTGAAACATCCGATGGAGGATACGCCCTGGGGGGTCAAACAACTGTAGATGGAGGATTTGATTTTTTGTTAATTAAGACCGACGCGTCTGGCAATATGGAGTGGAGCCAAACCTTCGGGGGAACAGGCTGGGATCAGGCTGATTCATTGGTTGAAACGTCAGATGGAGGATACGCCTTAGCGGGAAGAACAAATTCTTTTGGGGCTGGAAACTATGATGCTTTGTTAGTAAAAACTGACTCGAACGGAAACATGCAATGGAACCAGACATATGGAGGATCTGGATGGGATGAAACTCAATCTCTGGTTGAAACGTCAGATGGAGGATACGCCTTAGCGGGAAGAACAAATTCTTTTGGGGCTGGAAACTATGATTTCTGGCTGGTTAAAACTGACGAGACGGGGAGCATGTTGTGGAGCCAAACGTATGGAGGACAAAATATCGATCAGGCATTGGCCGTGATTCAGACCAGTGAAGGAGGATACGCCCTAGCTGGCAAAACAAAATCTTTTGGCGCTGGAGACTATGATGATGTTTTGTTGGTTAAAACCGACGCACAAGGTATCCCAGAGTTTCCCTCATGGATTATTTTGCCATTGTTCCTTATGGCAACATTAGTAGTCACAGTTTACAGAAACGCATTAAGAAGAAAAAATGTTAGTTAACACTGCTTTTCAACAATCTTCTGTTATTAGTCTTCTAATATGATTAGAAGAATCCACAATCTATGATATTTCGGTAAACGACGCTTTGGATGTTGCTTCTTACCTAAATTGGGGCGAAGATTTCGATACTAGTCCTCTTCAAGATTTTACAGCATACTGGTGGTACGCTAGCGGCGATTATGGTCCTGGTCCTTCAGAGCAAACGCACTGCAACATGGCAGTCTATGGAAATGGTAACATACACTTGAAACTGAACTAGGCTTACAATGACTTCAAGGAATCTCAAAAATTCCCCTTTTTCTTTGTAAATCATGCAAAAAATAATAGTCACATTGAGAAGAAAGAAAAGATATAAAGTTCGGAACTTGTATAAATAATGTGGGGATTGTTGTGGACCGATCTATGTCTACGTGTGCCCTTCTGTTGGTTTTGTGTTCTATGGGAGTCTATTTCTGCCCAGTTGGCTCCGTGGCGGCATCCCCTACTTTGTGGAGTAGGAGTTGTGGAGGTACAGAAGATGAAATAGCGTATTCGGTAGTTGCAACATCTGATGGAGGCTATGTCATGACTGGTTACACAGTGTCTTTTGGTGCGGGTGGAACGGATGTTTGGCTGGTTAAAACTGATGGGGAAGGGAACATGGTGTGGAATATAACATATGGCGGGTCAAATTCCGAAGCTGGGTTATCGTTGCAACAGACAGAAGATGGAGGATACATTGTGGCAGGACATACGGGATGGTTGGAGGAGCTTCCTTACGATAAGAGTGATCCTTTTTATATAATTCCGGCAAACCGACCTCATGAATTTCATTTTGATGCTTACTTGGTTAAAACTGATGGGGATGGGAACCTATTGTGGAATCGCACATATAGTAGCGAAGGCGACGATTACGGTCATTCGGTGAAGCAGACCTCAGATGGAGGATACGTCATAACGGGTTACACAAGAGCTTTCGGTATTAGTGGCGGAGGAGATTCTGATGATTATGATGTTTGGTTGTTTAAGACTGATGAGAATGGAGATGTGGAGTGGAGTCGAACATACGGCGGAGCACAAAACGATCGAGGCGAATCAGTTCAGCAGACCTCAGATGGAGGATACATAATAGCTGGCGAAAAAAGCGGTGACTTTTGGTTGATCAAAACAGACTCGAATGGCTATGTGATGTGGAACAAAACTTACGGCGGAAAGGGGGGAGATCATGGCGTGTCGCTTATACAGACTCCTGATGGAGACTACGTCATAACTGGTTACACCAACTCTTTTGGTGCTGGCGATAATGATGGCTGGTTGGTGAAGACCGATCCTAACGGAGACATGAAGTGGAACTACACATACGGCGGATCAGAAAGTGATATATTTTGGGCGGTTCAGCTGACTGTTGATGGGGGGTACATCATGGCAGGTAACACACGCTCTTTTGGCATAGGTACTTTTGGTATTTATAGTGGTTGGTTGGTTAAGACAGATGGGGATGGGAATCTGTTGTGGAATCAGACCTATGGTGGTGAAGTTGCTGATGGGGCACGAGCCGTGATGGAGACTTCGGATGGTGGAATTGTTTTTGCAGGTTCAACATCCTCCATTGGTGCGGGCAACAATGATTTTTGGTTGGCTAAAGCAGACGAACACGGCTACATCCCAGAGTTCCCCTCATGGATAATCCTGCCCTTGCTCCTAACCGCAACAGTAATGGTCACAGTTTACAGAAACAGATTAAAACAAAAAACTGCTAGTTAACACTGCTTTTTCAAAACTAACTTTTTTGATGTTAGGTGGGCTTTGGCGCTTTTTTCCCGCACACTCCAGTTGGAATTGCTTTACTTAGGAGGTGATCCGGCCGCAGGTTCCCCTACGGCCACCTTGTTACGACTTCTCCCTCCTTGCGGAACTCAGATTCGACGCAGCCAAGAAGACCACGCCTCACCCAAACCCCACTCGGATGGAGCGACGGGCGGTGTGTGCAAGGAGCGGGGACGTATTCACCGCGCGATGATGACACGCGATTACTAGGCATTCCATTTTCACGAAGGCGGGTTCCAGCCTTCGATCCAAACTGAGGCAGAGTTTCGAGATTGCCTTCCCTTTCCAGGGTCGGAACCCATTGTCTCTGCCATTGCAGCTCGCGTGTAGCCCGGGGGATTCGGGGCATACTGACCTGCCGTAGCCCGCTCCTTCCTCCGTCTTGTCGACGGCAGTCCCCCTAGAGTGCCCCTCGGAAAACTTCCTCAGTAGCAACTAAGGGTGCGGGTCTCGATCGTTGCCTGACTTAACAGGACACCTCACGGCACGAACTGGCGACGGCCATGCACCTCCTCTCAGCTTGTCAAGCAAGACCTTCAATCTGGCCATCATACTGCTGTCGCCCCCGGTAAGGTTCCCGGCGTTGACTCCAATTGAACCGCAAGCTTCACGCCTTGTGGTGCTCCCCCGCCAATTCCTTTAAGTTTCAGCCTTGCGGCCGTACTCCCCAGGCGGCGGGCTTAATGGCTTCCCTGCGGCACTGAAGTGGCACGTAGCCACCCCAACACCTAGCCCGCATCGTTTACGGCTGGGACTACCCGGGTATCTAATCCGGTTCGCTCCCCCAGCTTTCGTCCCTCACCGTCGAGCGCGTTCTAGTCAACAGCCTTCGCCACTGGTGGTCCTCCCGGGATTATAGGATTTCACCCCTACCCCGGAAGTACCGTTGACCTCTCCCGCCTCCTAGCCTAGTAGTATCTCCCGCGGCTCAACGATTAGGTCGCTGAATTTAACAGGAGACTTGCTAAGCCGGCTACGGACGCTTTAAGCCCAATAATCATCCCTACCACTCGGAGAGCTGGTATTACCGCGGCGGCTGACACCAGTCTTGCCCTCTCCTTATTCCCCTGGCTAGTTATACCAAGGAAAAGCCAACCTCAGCGGATGGCACTCGGGGTAGCCCCGTCACACTTTCGTGCATTGCGGAGTTTTCGCGACTGCTGCGCCCCGTAGGGCCTGGGTCCTTGTCTCAGTACCCATCTCCGGGCTACCGCTCTCACGGCCCGTACCGGTTATAGGCTTGGTGAGCCATTACCTCACCAACAACCTGATCGGTCGCGGCCCCATCCCCAGGCGACTTTAGAAGCATGTTCCTAAAGCCCTTTGAGTGAGAAACCATTCCAGGCATCCTCACCTATCGGATATTAGCCCCAGTTTCCCGGGTTTGTCCCCGTCCTGAGGGTAGGTTAGCCACGTGTTACTGAGCCGTATGCCGCGTCTCAACATAGCTAGAGACGCTCGACTCGCATGTCTTAGTCCCACCCCGATAGCAGTAAGGTCCGGCAGGATCAACCGGATTTAATTTAGTCGGAGTATTTTAGCCACAAAACCGACTGGAATTGTGGGGATATAAGCGCCAAAGCCCACTTCGGATCTGACCAAAATCAGGTCCTCATCTTTTGTCGCCGCAACCGGAGTCAACCCATCATACAGGGGCGTGATACGCCTTAATCGTCTGGGTTGAAGCCGCCTAAGGTCACGGCTATTGCACTCACTTCGTCAAGAGGGTATCTTGAACAATCGTGCATTCTACCTTGTTTTAGCACAACCTAATTAAGCTTTCTGAAAGCGTGCAAACAGGGTAGCAGTTGCCTTTTTTGTTCCAAACTGGGCATTATCTGAGGCTCGGGTGTCTTGTGTTGGACATGCTGACGAGAAATGCTTATGGTTGATACGGATTTGCGGGACATAAAGTATAATCATGAACTAGACGGATACATGAAGGAAGCGGGTGAAGGATAGTTGAACGAACTTTTTTTGGCGTGCAAAGAGTTGATTGAAGACGCCAAAGCTGGATGTGCTGATCTGGTTTTCAAGGATGTGTGCCTGGATATTCTTGCTAGGGCAAGGTTGGTTCTAACTAACGAAGAATTTGAGGAACTGAACTTTTTTGTGGCAGAACAACTGAAAGAGAAAACTGTTTCTGATCCAGGATGGAGAGTCAGGGTACAGTAACTAATCTCCAATAAACGGTCAAAAAAGCTAAGTCTCGGCAAACACAGAATAGACCGTGAGATGGATGCAACTTGGCTTCATTAGATTACGAGATTAATCTTCTTTCAAGGTTGGTGAAAATAAACACTGAATCAGTTCCGAAAAAAGGATACAGCGAATGCGCTTCGATAATCGTCGAGGAAGCCGAAAACAACTCTCTAGAAGCAGAGATAGTGGATGGAGAGAAGGGCGCCAAAGATGGACTCTCGCGCCCAAACGTTATTGTGACTCTCGACTCAGGTTCAGACACTACCTTGCTTCTTGAATCCCACTTTGATGTTGTTCCTCCGGGAACAGGATGGCAGTATCCCCCCTTCAAGCTCACGGTTGAGGATGGGAAAGCCTACGGAAGAGGCACCGCAGACAACAAGGCAGGTATAGCGGCGGTTATGGGCGCGTTGCGGCAGCTAAGTACTGAAAAGTTGGATGTTAATCTCAAGCTTGTCGCGGGCGTGGATGAGGAGATAGGGGGAAGATACGGCGTCGACTATGTGATGAGCGACTGGGGACTAAAGGGAGACGCAGCCCTGATAGTTGATGCTGGTCCAGAGAGCCTCTTTTTGGGCGCCAGCGGAATCATCTGGGGAAAGGTAACGGTTAAGGGACAGCAGGGGCATGCGGGTTATCCATTCAAAGCAAAAAATGCCATCAACGAAGCCCTAAGGTTAATCGAAGAGTTTAAAAATTATGGGAAACTGGTTGAGAAAAAAGAGTCAACTTTGCATGCTCCTCCGGGGTCTCCACGAAGTTTTGTTTGGGGAAGATACTCCGTAACCATGATTAGGGCAGGAGAAAAAGAGAACGTGATACCGGGCACCTGCGAATTTCGTTTCGACCGTAGGCTGTTACCTGAAGAGCCTCTAGGGCAGGCTGAGAAAGAATTAATGGACTTCTTCCAGAGGGCACTTGAGAAGACTGGCTGCGAAGCATCCTTAGAGCTTGTGAATAGGCAGCAGGGCTACCATACACCCGAAGGTCTAGTTTTTGTGCAGACAGTTTCCGAAAACATAAGGAAGACTACGGGTCAGAGTTTGCCGTATGCCGCGGAGCTTGGGGGAAACGATGGAAGCTTTTTCGCCAAGAACGGGATACCAGTGGTGTGTTATGGAACCATCAGAGCCGACACCCGCTACCATGGGGTAGACGAGTTCGTTTACCTTCAAGACATGAAAGATACAAGAGACCTGATAGTTAACTTAGGAAGAGTTACCAGAGAAAAGATAGCACAAAAATGAAAGTTTTAAGCTAATTCAATTTTTTCTGTGATAGCCGTTTTCTGCCTATTAGTGCCATGACTGTTGCTGTCGCAAACAGTGGGAATATGATCCATGATGGAAACTCGGGTATTGCTGGATGTATAGTGATGTCTGGTGGATTTCCGGGCACACCCGGGTCAATGGGGCGTTGAGTAAGATTCGCGTCGTTAGAGTAGCCTCGGCTTTCCCAGTATCCTCTGTAGTCTGGGTTGTCTGATAGTTCGATTGCTACTATCCATTTTATCCACTTGTATCCCCACTTACTTTCCGCCACAAGCTGGAATGGGTAGCCTCTTTCTGGCGGAAGCGTTACGTTGTTCATTTTGTAGGCTATCATTATGTTGTTGTCGATTACGTAATCGAGCGGCAGTGACGTGGAGTAGCCATCATGAGCATAAAATATCACCGTGGTGGCGCTTGGGTCAACTCCCGCATCTGCTATCAGGTCTTTGACCAGAATGCCTTCCCAGAGTAGGGTTACGCTCCAGCCTTCTACACAATGTAGTGTGATAACCTTTTGGAAATGCTGATAATTGTTAATTGCCTCATCGTAGGTTAATTGTAATTTGTTATTTACGAGACCCCAGAACGTGAGTGTGTAGTTTTCTGCGTCGATGTATTGTGGTCCTTTAATCGAGTTTTCGAAGAAATCATCTATTGACGAGAGGTCTTTCCCTTCGTACTCTCTAAGTTCTACGGTTTCAAGTGTTTCGGGTTCCAGAGTTTCAGCAGATATTGCTATTGTTGGGTTAGTGAGAACGATTGAAGTAATTAGTCCAATCAGCAGGAGGTCTATGAAAAACATCTTTTTTTGAAGCATACAATCCCAATAAATATGACGTATGTCATGTCTTATAAACTTTGATGAAAACCAACAACACAAACAAAAAAGAAGGAGACAGCAACTCTGTTGCCTACTTCAAAAAGAATGGGGCTACGTGAATGCGTTTTACTTTCACTTTGCTCTCCCCTCAATAGGATGTCGTTGCGTCGAGGAGCTTAAATGAATACCCAATAATCAATAGAAGCGGATTCAATATGGCAACCTTAACGAAAACAAC
>Ga0307424_1001238_pt1 | contig 13551 bp, 10 predicted proteins | sample SalMarWE160320MG_FD_202157 | JGI IMG/M metagenome (GOLD analysis project Ga0307424, IMG submission 202157) | Salt marsh sediment microbial communities from the Plum Island Ecosystem LTER, Massachusetts, United States - WE1603-20 | ecosystem: Environmental > Aquatic > Marine > Intertidal zone >... | reverse complement strand
TCCAGTTTCACCACCCGTTCATACTGGGCCCGCGCGCCCTCCAGGTCTTCGGCATCCAGCAACATGCGCCCGTAGGCAAAGGCGAGATCGGCATCCTGCGGCGCCCGGGCCGTGGCTGCCTTGAGCAGCGCGGTGGCATCGGCGTTGCGTTTCATGCGCACCAGCACCTGGGCCTTGAGAATCAGCGCAGAGGAGTCATCCGGCTGCAGTACCAGGGCCTTGTCGACGGCCTGCAGGGCCGTATCGAGCTGGTCCGCCAGCACGGCGATCCGGCACATCGACAGCAAGGCATAGGCATTCTTCGGATACCGGTCGACCAGTTTGCGGGTCGCTTCCAGCGCCGCCTGCTTGTCCGGCAGGCGGGCCAGCACCGCCGTGGCCGTACGGAAGCCTTCTTCCGGATCGTCCGACACACTCAGCAGGTAGTTGATCTGCTTGACGACCTCGTTCATGTCCCCGGCCTCCAGCGCAAGCGCCGTCAGTGACTTGCGCGCATCCAGGCTGGTGGGGTCGAGTTCCACCCAGCGGCGCGCGCCCACCAGGGCAAGGTCGTAGCGATGTGCGAAGGAGGCGATCTGCATGGCACGTTCTGCCACCCGCGGATCGCGCGACTGCCGGGCGGCTTCCAGGTAGTGCTGGATCGAAACCTTGAAGTCACCGCGCTGCCCGGCGATCTCGCCCAGCAGGATGTCGAACATCATCTGGTCGGTCAGTTTCTGCTGCGGCGGCCGCGGGACTTCCCGAACCGGCGTTTGCTCCACGGTCTCGGGGACGACCTGCGCATGCCGGTCTCCGGACACAGCGCAGGAAACCATCATTCCGCACATCAACAGGGTACACATCAGCTGGCGCATGGGCCGGTCACTCTCTGTCGTAAATGGATATCCGGTCATTCTATCAGCCTCTTGTTTCCCCTGCTAAAAAACTGCGCTGTCCGGTCCCGCCCCGGCTTCCCGGCCGGAGCGGGCCGGCCGGCACCGGTCAGGGCGTGAGGATATGACCGCCGGGTGCCGATGGAGTTGTATATCTGCCATGAATGCCTCAGGATTCCGGAAGCTTGTGTTCACCGATCCCGCCATGCAGAATTTTGCGCTCGCTGCCGGATTTTCTTGAATTTGATATGTATTTGACCGTTCTGGGCATCAACCACCGCACCGCGCCCGTGGAAATCCGCGGCCAGGTCTCCTTTCCGCCGGAGCAACTGGAGCGGGCGCTTGGGGAGTTGCAGGCCATCGAAGGGGTCCACGAGGCGGCGATCCTGTCCACCTGCAACCGGACCGAGCTGTACTGCGCGCGCGAGGACGAATCCACGGAGGGCCTGCGCGACTGGCTGTGCCGCTATCACCAGCTGGACGTCGACACCCTGAAGCCACACCTGTACAGCTATTCCCAGGAGGAGGCCGTCCGGCATGTGCTGCGCGTGGCCGCCGGCCTCGATTCCCTGATCCTCGGCGAACCGCAGATTCTCGGCCAGATGAAATCCTCCTACCAGCAGGCGCTGGCCGCCGGCAGTATCGCCACCCTGTTCAATCGCCTCTACCAGCATACCTTCTCCGTCGCCAAGCAGGTCCGCACCGATACGGCCATCGGCGCAAGCCCGGTGTCGGTGGCCTTCGCCGCCGTCAGCCTGGCACGGCAGATTTTCGGCAACCTGGCGTCCCATTCCGCGCTGCTGCTCGGGGCCGGCGAGACCATCGAACTGACCGCCCGCCACCTGCACGAACGCGGCATCGGCAAGATCATCATCGCCAACCGCACCGTCAGCCGCGCGCACGAACTGGCCGCGCAGTTCAGCGGCTACGGGATCGGGCTGGATGAAATACCGGCACACCTCGGCGAAGCCGACCTGGTGATTGCATCGACCGGCAGCCCGACCGCGCTGATCGACAAGACCATGATGAAGGCCGCCCTGGAGCCGCACAAGCACCACCCGGTTCTGATGGTGGACATTGCCGTGCCCCCGGACATCGATCCCGATGTGGCGGAACTGGACGACGTCTACCTGTACACGGTGGACGATCTCAAGCAGGTCATCGACGAGAACCTGCGGTCCCGCCAGGAGGCCGCCGAGCAGGCCGAGGAGATGATCGATGCCCAGGTGGAACGCTTCATGGCCTGGACGCGCTCCCTGGAAGCGATCCCCACCCTGCGCGCCTACCGCGCATACGCCGAGACGCTCGGGGCGTTCGAACTCGACAAGGCGCGCCGCCAGCTCGATAACGACGTACCGGCGCACGAGGTGATCGAGGCCCTGACCCGCAACCTGGTGCGCAAGCTCACCCACGACCCCAGCGTCAACCTGCGCTCCGCCATCGCCGACGGCAATACCGGTCTGCTCGAGGCGGTGCGCACGCTGTTCCGCATCGGTCACCACGACCAGTAGCATGCAACCCAGCATCGTGCGCAAGCTGGAGTCCATTTCGGAGCGCCACCACGAGGTGGCCGCGCTGCTCGCCGATACCGGCAGTACCGGCAACCAGGAGACCTACCGCAAGCTGACCCGGGAGTATTCCCGGCTCACGCCGGTGGTGGAGGCCTTCAGCGCCTGGCAAAACGCCAGCCGTGACCTTGCGAGTGTGCAGGAAATGCTGCGTGACCCGGACCCCAACATGAAGGCGATGGCGGAAGAGGAATACGGCGCCGCGCAGCAGCGCATCGAGGACCTCGAGCGGGAACTGCAGAAACTGCTGCTGCCGAAAGACCCGCACGACGACAGCAATATCTTCCTCGAGATCCGCGCCGGGACCGGTGGCGACGAAGCCGCCATCTTTGCCGGTGACCTGTTCCGCATGTACTCACGGTACGCCGAGCAACGGCACTGGCAGGTGGAGGTGCTCAGTGAAAGTCCCGGTGAGCACGGCGGCTACAAGGAAATCATTGCCCGCATCATCGGCCAGGGGGCATATTCCCGCCTCAAGTTCGAATCCGGCGCCCACCGTGTGCAGCGCGTGCCGGAGACCGAAGCGCAGGGCCGCATCCACACCTCGGCCGCCACCGTGGCGGTGCTGCCCGAGGCCGACGAGATCGAGGAGGTACAGATCAATCCCGCCGACCTGAAGGTCGACACCTTCCGCGCCTCCGGCGCCGGCGGCCAGCACGTCAACAAGACGGACTCGGCCATCCGCATCTCGCACCTGCCGACCGGAATCGTGGTGGAGTGCCAGGACGAACGCTCGCAGCACAAGAACCGTGCCCGTGCCATGTCGCTGCTCGCGGCAAAACTGCTCAGCACGGAGCAGGAAAAACAGAAGGCCGAGGAAACGGCCACGCGCCGCAGGCTGGTAGGCAGCGGCGACCGCTCCGAGCGCATCCGTACCTATAACTTTCCGCAGGGCCGCATGACCGATCATCGCATCAACCTGACCGTCTACAAGCTGGATGAATTCATGGCCGGCAGCCTCGACCTGGCCATCGAACCACTGATCAACGAGTACCAGGCCGACCAGCTCAGCGCACTGAATGAACAGGGCCACTGACCCGCACAGCATTGCCGGACTGCTGGCACAGGCCACGCAACGACTGCACGGCGACACGGCCCGGCTCGACGCGGAGGTCCTGCTCGCGCACGCGCTGAACCGGCCGCGCAGCTACCTGTTCGCCTGGCCCGAGCGGACGCCGTCGCGTGCGCAGCAGCAGCATTTCGACCAGCTGCTGGCGGCCCGCCGACGCGGCGAACCGGTTGCCTACCTGACCGGCCGGCGTGAATTCTGGTCGCTGCCGCTGGCGGTCACCCCCGCCACGCTGATCCCGCGCCCGGAAACCGAGACCCTGGTGGCGCTGGCGCTGGAGACCATTGCCCCGGAAGCCGACCTGGAGATCGCCGACCTCGGCACCGGCAGCGGCGCCATTGCCCTGGCGCTGGCCAGCGAGCGCCCGCATTGCCGCCTGGTTGCGACGGACCGCTGCGCAGCGGCACTGGAGGTCGCCAGGCGCAATGCCATGCGGCTGCAGTTGCCCGATATCGAGTTCCTGGCCGGCGACTGGTGCAATCCGCTGGCCGGCAGACGGTTCGATCGCATCGTCAGCAATCCACCCTACGTCGCCGCGAGCGACCCGCACCTTGGACGCGGCGACGTCCGCTTCGAACCACGCGCGGCACTCAGCGCCGGCGCGGACGGTCTCGATGCCCTGCGCCGCATCGTCCGGGAGGCACGCGCGCACCTGAAAGAGGACGGGTGGCTGCTGCTGGAGCACGGACATACGCAGGGCACAGCGGTGCGGAAACTGCTGCTGGAGGCAGGGTACGCGAGTGTCGCGGTCCATGCAGACCCGGCCGGGCGGGAGCGGGTGGCGACCGGCCGCTGGCGCTAACCGGGACCCGCTTCCGCCCGGCAATTAATCTGCTGGGTTCTGCTGCCGATTTCTCCTAAAATTACGGATATGCCGGTACACCGGACCCGGCCGGACACAGGGATAGATGGTCATCGAGAAGCTCAAGCAGCGCACGATCCGGATCGAAGGCAAGCACACGGATCCGGACATCACCGCAGCCGCCGCCGCGCTATTGCGGGACGTACGCGGGGTATTGCGCGTGCGCATTGCCGGCCCCGGCCGGCTGATCGTCAGCTACAACGTGCGTCGCATCACCCTGCAGGTCATCGAGTCCCTGCTCACCGAGTTCGGCTATCGCATGCGCACCAGCCTGTTCTGCCGCCTCATGCGCGGAATGTGCTACTACCTCGAGGATATCGACTGCACCGCCGGCAAGCACGATCAGGCGGACTGCACGCGCGAGGCGTTCATCCAGCACTACCTCGACCGGCCGCACGGCTGTCGCGACCACCGCCCGGAATACCTGCGGCGCTATCTCTGAAGCACGGCGGGAAAACAGCATGGCGAGGAAATCTTCCAGCGGCACGGGCAGCACCTCCGGGACACAGCGACGCCAGGCCGCAGCGGCGCGCAAGTCCGTGACCGGTGCGCAACGCAAGGCGACACGCGCGCAACAGCAGGCTGCCACGCCGTCCCGGGCCAGCCTGCCGGACGTGCTGCCGGCCGATCCGCCGCATGAAATCGCGGAAGCGTTCGCCTTTCCGGCCAGCGCCAGGACCATCGATCGCTTCTTCAGTGCCGTGCTGGGACGGTTGACCATCGGGATATCGCCGGCGGGTTTCATGACCGCGTGGCTCGAGTGGCTTTCCCACCTCGCCACCTCGCCCGGCAAGCAGGTCGAACTGATGCAGAAGGCCGCGCGCAAGGCCACACGTTTCATCGTGAATATGGCACACACCGTCACGAACCCGGAAACACCGCCCTGTATCGACCCGTTGCCCCAGGACCACCGTTTCAGTGCGGAACAGTGGCGGCAACCGCCATTCAACTGGATCTACCAGTGGTTCCTGCTGAACCAGCAATGGTGGCACAACGCCACCACCGGGGTACGTGGCGTGACACCGCAGAACGAGAAGGCGATCGAGTTCATCACCCGCCAGCTGCTCGACATGGCGTCACCATCGAACTTCATACTCACCAATCCCGAGGTGCTGCAGGCCGTGCAGGCCGCGGGTGGATACAACTTCGTGCGCGGCACGCTCAACTTTATCGAGGACTGGGAACGCATGGTCGCCGGCCGCAGGCCCGTCGGCACCGAGGACTACGTGGTCGGCAGGGACTTGGCCATCACGCCCGGCAAGGTGATCCTGCGCAACCGCCTCATCGAACTCATCCAGTACAGCCCGACCACCGGCACGGTCCACCCGGAGCCGGTGCTGATCGTGCCGGCGTGCATCATGAAGTACTACATTCTCGACCTGTCGCCGCACAACTCGCTGGTCCGGTACCTGGTCGAGCAGGGACATACCGTATTCATGATTTCCTGGAAAAATCCCGTCGCCGAGGACCGCGACCTGGGCATGGACGACTACCGCCGGCTGGGCATCGGTGCGGCACTCAGGGCGATCGAGGCGGTCCTGCCCGGGCGCAAGGTGCACGCCACAGGCTATTGCCTGGGCGGCATTCTGCTCAGCACGATGGCTGCGGCGCTGGCGCGCGACGAGGGGGACACGCTCGCAAGCATGACCCTGTTCGCCACCGAGCTCGACTTCACCGACCCGGGCGAATTCATGCCCTTCATCAACGAAAGCCAGGTCGCCTATATCGAGGACCTGATGTGGGATCAGGGATATCTCGACGGCAGGCAATTCGCCGGTTTCTTCCAGCTGCTGCGCTCGAATGACCTGATCTGGTCACGCATGCTGCACGAATACCTGGTCGGCGAGCGCCGCGGCATGTCCGACCTGATGGCCTGGAACGCCGATGCCACCCGTGTCCCCTACAGCATGCAATCCGAGGTGTTACGCAACCTGTTTCTCAGGAACGACCTTGCGGAAGGTCGCTACCGGGTCGACGACAGGCCGGCGGTGATCAGCGACATCCGCATCCCCGTGTTCTGTGTAGCCACGACGCGGGACCATGTCGCGCCCTGGCGCTCGGTGTACCGCATCCACCTGCTGACCGACACCGAGATCACCTTCCTGCTCGGCAAGGGCGGCCATAACGCCGGCGTGGTCAGCGAGCCCGGACACCCCCGACGCAACTACCAGGTGGCAACCCGCCGGCACGGAGACCGCTACATGGACCCGGACGCGTGGCAGACGATGGTGCCGGTCCGGGAAGGTTCCTGGTGGCCGGAATGGCAACGCTGGCTGGCCGCGCACTCCGGAAAGAAGGTTTCGCCACCACCGATCGGCGCCCCGGAACAGGGCCTTTCGGTGATCGGCGACGCGCCGGGCAGTTACGTGCTGCAGGAGTGAGGGACGTCTCCGGCCCGCGCCGGGATCAGGCCGGCAGCAGGTTCTTGCGCAGCAGCACCACGTCCTCGTCGCGCCGGTTCTCGCTGCTGAATCCGCGCTTCCTGAACATGGACAGCATGCGCAGGTTACCCGGGTCGGTCTCCGCGACCAGCTGCGTGATGCCCCATTGCACGGCCACCTCCATACAGTAATCGAGCAGCAGCGCGCCGATACCCCTGCCCTGCCACGGGTCCGGCACAATGACGGCATACTCCGCAGTCTCGTGGTCGAGATCGGTCATCAGCTGGGCCACACCGACCAGTTCGCGCCGCTCGCCGGTGCCGGTTTCCACCACCAGCGCCAGCTCGCGCTCGTAGTCGATCATGCAGTGCCTGGCCGCCACCTTGTGGTCGCCGCACTTGAACAACGACCGGAACCGGTTACGGATGGACTCGGTGGATGAGCTCCCGATCAGCTTCTGCCAGAGCGGTTCATCCTCCGGCCTGATCGGCCGCAACAGGACCTCGGTACCGTCGGGCAGCCGGGGGCGGCGGATCAGCTGCCCCGGATAGGGACGGATGGCCAGGTGCTCGTAGCGGTCGCGCGTATTGCGGCGGGTCTGCCGGTCGATCACGGCCGCGGCGTCGAGCGCGATGACCCCCACGGAAGACACCAGCAGCGGGTTGATATCGAACTCCCGGATCTCGGGGTAATCCGCCACCAGGCAGGAAAAACGGATCATGACCTCGATCAGGCTGTCCACCGCAACCGCGGCCTGGCCGCGATAACCCTGCAGCAACGGCCAGCATCCCAGCGACTCCAGCATGTGCCGCGCCAGGCGTTCATTGAGCGGTGGCAGCCCGATGGAATGGTCACGGTAGATGCATGTCGCGACACCGCCCAGCCCGACCATGATCACCGGGCCGAAGGTCCGGTCCCTGGTGGTACCCAGAATGATTTCCAGGCTCTCGCCGGACTCCGCCACCATGCGTTGCAGGTTCACGCCGGTCACCTGCGGGTCGAGTCCGCGCTTGCGGATCACCTCCTGCAGGCGCGCGAAGGCCGTGCGCACCGCGCCCTCGTCGTGCAGGTCCAGCGCCACGCCGCCGATGTCGATCTTGTGCATGATCGCCGGCGAGGACAGTTTCAGCACCACCGGGTAGCCGATCTCGCCGGCGGCGGCGACGGCCGCGTCGGCATCACGCACCATGCGGGTATCGCACACCGGGATATCGTAGGCCTTCAGCAACATCTTGGCCTCGCTTTCGGTCAGGGTATCCCGCTGCTGCAGCAGGTCGTGGAAATGGCGTGCGATCCTGGTCCTGTTGCCCGAAAAGTGGATCGGCATTTCCCGTGGCGTCTCGTACAGACTGTCCAGGTTGCGGGCATAGGACACCAGGTGCATGAACGCATGGATGGCCTGTTCCGGCGTCGCGTGTGCCGGCACCCCCGCATGATTCAGGTAACGGATGGTCTTGCGCGCCCCGCTGCCCCCCATCCAGGCGGCGAACACGGGCTTGTGGGACGTTCGGGCGGCCGCGGTCACGGCCTCGGCGACGTGCCTGCTGCTGGTCAGCGGGTGACTGGCGTAGATCACCAGCACTGCGTCGTTCGCCCGGTCACCGAGCACAATCTCCAGGGCCCGGGCATAGCGCTCCGGACCCGCGTCGTCGAGCAGGTCAACGGGATTGCCGTGCGACCAGCCGGCCGGAAGCAGATCGTCCAGTCGGGCGATGGAGCCCTCGTCGAGATTCGCGAGTTCACCCTTGCGGGTAATCAGCGCGTCCGCGGCGATGATGGCCGGCCCGCCGGCGTTGCCCACGATCGCCAGTCGCGGGCCGGCCGGCAGGCGCTGCGATGCCAGGATCTCGGCCACGTCGAAAATATCATCCAGGTTGGTCACCCGGACGACCCCGGCGCGCTCGAACACGGCACTGTAGACGGCATCCTCGCCGGCGATGGTACCGGTATGCGACAGCGCGGCGCGCGCGGTGCGCTCGAAGCGGCCGGACTTGTAGACCACGATCGGCTTGCGTGAGGCGAAGGAACGCGCCGCCGATATGAAACGACGGGCCTGCCGGATCGACTGTATGTAGAGAATGATGGCGTGCGTCTTCGGGTCCGTCCCGAGGTACTCGATCAGGTCGCCATAGCCGATATCCATGCTGTTTCCCAGCGACACGAACACCGAGAAACCGACACCGGCGGCCGCGGACCAGTCCAGTACGGCGTTGGCAAGCGAGTGCGACTGCGAGACGAACGCCAGGTGCCCCGCCCCCGGAAAGGCCACGGCCTGGCTGGCATTGAGCCCGAGTTCCGGGACGATGATGCCCAGTGAATTCGGCCCTATGATGCGCATGCCCCGGTAACGCGCCGCGGCCCCGGCAAGCTGTTGCTCGAGCAGCCGCCCCTCCGGCCCGGCTTCGCGGAAGCCCCCGGACAGGATGATGACACCCAGGATGCCGGCCTCATAACAGCTGGTTACATGCCGCAGGACGTCCCCGGCCGGTGCACAGATGACCGCCAGGTCCGGTGTTTTCGGCAGGCCCGTCACACCGGGATAGGTCGGCACGCCGCTTACCGATTCGATGCTGCTGCTGACCGGGTAGACGATACCGCGGAATCCGGCATCCAGCAGATTGGCCAGCACCCGCCTGCCGAGGTCTCCCGGTGCAGTGCCCAGCCCGACCAGGGCCACCCGGCGCGGCTTGAAGATCTTGTCGAGATTACGGATGCTCACGGCCGTTGGATCCGTGCCGCAACACTGCGACGTTCAGCCCGATGGTATGCCCGATGTGCCGGCAAGTCCATGCGCCAGGATCCGCTGCGGGCACGGTTCCCGCAGCCGTTCCGTGTCCGGTGTGACGGCAGTGCTGCACGGCCGGTGTCATGCCCCGGACCGGGCGCACGTCCCTGCCGGGGGATTGCGCGGGATTTATGAGCCGGGTTCTAGTCCCGTTTGCCGCCCCCCGGTTTGCCGCGCATGGCATCCGGCAGGTAGCTGCTGAGGAAATTTTCCTGCGCGGTCTTCCAGAGCTCCAGGTTGCGCTCCGCCATGTCCTTCAGTACGGAGGACGGTGCCATCTTCAGCATGTTTTCCATCTGGTCCTGCAGGCTCTTCTGCTGGTTCACGAATGCGTCCATGCTTTTCTCCAGATAGGTGCCGACGAACGCCTGCAGGGTATTGCCGTAATGGAGGATGATCTGCTCCAGCAGCCGTGTACTCAGCATCGGCTGTCCCTGTTCCTCCTGCTCGACAATGATCTGCAGCAGGATGCTGCGGGTGATATCGTTACCACTACCGGCCTCGATGACACGGAACGGCTTGCCCTCCGTGACCAGCTGGCGGATGTCGTCCAGGGCAATGTAGCGGCTCTCGGCCGTGTCGTACAGGCGGCGGTTGGCGTACTTCTTGATGATGCGCTCTTCAGCCATGGTATTCGATGGCTCCTGCCCCTCAGCTCATGTACTGGCCGCCGTTTACCGGTATGTTGGCACCCGTGATGAATCCGGCTTCATCGGCCGCCAGGAACGCCACCACGCGGGCGATATCTTCCGGTCGACCGAGCCTGCCCACCGGGATCTGCGCGATGATCTGCTTGCGCACTTCCTCGGGCACGGCATTGACCATGGGGGAATCGATGTAGCCCGGCGAGACGGTATTGGCGGTGACCCCCTTGCGTGCGCCTTCCTGGGCCAGCGACATGGTGAAGCCGTGGATGCCCGCCTTGGAGGCGGCGTAGTTGGCCTGTCCGAACTGGCCCTTCTGACCGTTGATGGACGAGATGCTGATGACGCGGCCAAATCCGCGTTCCAGCATGCCCTCGATGACATTGCGCGTGGCGTTGAAGACGCTGTCCAGATTCGACTGGATGACCGCATGCCATTGATCGGGCGTCATCTTGCGCAGTGTCGCATCACGGGTAATGCCGGCGACATTGACCAGGATGTCGATCGGTCCGGCCTGTGTCACGGCTGCCCGGGTGGACTCGAAATCGGACAATTCACAGAATACGGCGGCGATATCGTAGCCCGCGGCCTGCTGCTCGGCCTGCCAGGCGCCGGCACGCTCCTGCTCCGCCGGCAGGCAGGTCGTGATGACCCGGCATCCCGCCTGGCTGAGCTGCCGGCAGATTTCCGTTCCGATGGTACCGGTGCCTCCGGTGACCAGTGCTGTCTTCTGTGTCATTGAGATTCTCCAGGTCTGTTGTATCAGGTGATACTGCGGTATCCGTTCACCCGCCCCTCATCCCGTCCGCAGCGAGGCAGGCCACCACACGGGCCAGGACCGCCCTGTCGTCCGGGCCGCGGGCGGAGCGCGGGCGGCTGCTAGCGTTCCACGGCCGTGGCGACACCCTGCCCGCCGCCGATGCACAGCGTCGCAAGGCCCTTGCGGACATCCCGCTTGCGCATCTCGTGCAGCAACGTCACCAGAATACGCGCTCCGGACGCGCCGATCGGATGCCCGAGGGCGATCGCGCCGCCGTTGACATTCACCCGGGCGGGATCCCAGCCGAGTTCACGGTTCACGGCGATGGTCTGGGCGGCAAAGGCCTCGTTGGCCTCGATCAGGTCGAGGTCACTCACCTCCCAGCCGGCCTTCTGCAGGCAGCGCCGGGTGGCAGGTATCGGGCCGGTGCCCATCATGGCCGGGTCGACGCCGGCACTGGCGTAGGCCGTGACCCTGGCGAGGGGTTCCAGACCCAGTTCCCGGGCCCGGCGGGACGAGGCGACAATCAGGACCGCCGCCCCGTCGTTGATACCCGAGGCATTGCCGGGGGTAATCGTCCCGTTCTTCGTATTGAAGGCAGGCCGCAGAGCGGCCAGCCCCTCGGCGGTGGTACCGTGCCGGGGGAACTCATCCACGTCGAACACCAGCGGCTCCCGCTTGCGACGGGGGATTTCGACCGGGATGATCTCGTCCGCGAAACGGTTGCTCTTCTGGGCCGCTTCGGCTTTTTGCTGTGACGCGGCGGAGAATTCGTCCTGTTCCTGGCGGGTGATGCCGTAGTGATCGGCGAGATTTTCGGCCGTGCACCCCATGTGATAATCGTTGAAGATGTCCCACAGACCGTCAAAGACCATGCTGTCGATCAGCGGCCAGTCGCCCATGCGCATGCCACTGCGCGAACCGGGCAGTACGTGGGGCGCGAGATTCATGTTTTCCTGACCACCCGCCACGATCAAATCGGCATCCCCGCAACGAATGGCCTGCACCGCCATATGGACCGCCTTCATGCCGCTGCCGCAGACCTTGTTCACGGTCAGCGACGGGACCTCGGCCGGCAGACCCGCCTCGATGGCGGCCTGGCGCGCGGGATTCTGGCCGACACCGGCGGTCAGCACCTGTCCCAGGATCACTTCATCCACCGCCCCCGGCTGCAGACCGTTGCGTTGTAACAGGGCGGCGATCACCCTGGCACCGAGCGAACTTGCCTTGACACTCGCCAGGCTCCCCTCGAACTTGCCGATGGCGGTGCGTGCGGCATCGACGATTACTACGTCTTCCATCTGTTCTGATCTCCTCCGGGCAATTCCAGCCGTTCATCGCCCTGGCGGCGACTCTTGTCTGGCTGAGGATTTATTATTCGTGCCTGCGACGGCGGCGGACGACTGTGCCGTCCACCGCTGAACGTGCAGGCGAACGGGTACAACTATAGCACGCCGGCCGCGCCAGGCGGCCGGACGTGCTCCCTGCGAAGGGTCACTTGGGCTGGACGCCGCCGGTCGTCATCCGGCCCGCTTCTTCCGCCCAGCCGGCGATGGCCTGCTGGGTCTCGGTGGCGATGCGGGTGAATTCCTGGGCACGATTCATCAACCGCTCGCCGAACTCGGTCACCAGCTCACCCTGTTCCGTGAGCATTTCCTCGGGTTTTTCCGCCTTGCCGAGAATCGAGGCCTGACGGGTGCCGAGATCCAGGTAATCGCGCGCCACATCCAGCTGCTGGCGGGCAACCCGTTCCATCGCCGCAACGGCGATCTCGTTCAGTTTCATCATGGGTTCAACCGCGCTCTTGGTGAGCTTCACCCATTCGTTGAAGGCTTCGGTACTCATGACTGCTTCCTCTCTGTTCGTGGTCTATCCGGCTGCCTAAGCGCCGCGTATCCAGTATTGCTGCATTGCAGCATAGCTGTCTGAGAACCCAAAGTCAAGTCCAACCGGAAACATACAACATATTTTCTTCGTTTAATTTATCTATTTAATTTTATTCACTTTTAAATGGGCTACCGGGGTACTGGCGCGACGACCCGACAAGCGGCGAACATTTATGTTGCAACGCAACATTCTCCTGTTATACTTAGGGCCAGATCAACTAGTTAGGGAGGACCCGCAGATGGCAGGCTTTGCGGATACCTGGAGCCAGGCGTGGCTGGACATGCAGTCACAGTACATGGATGCGTGGAAAAAGCTCTCCTCCGGAGCCATGCCGGGGCAGGCGGCGGGCGCGCCGTTTTCCACGACCGGAAGCAACCTGTGGGCAAACGCCTTCGATCAATGGTCGTCACTGTTCGGGCAGGCGATGCCGGCCAACGCCCGGGGCGTCAGCACACGCCTGTTCGAGCTCGGCAAGAATTACATGGACGCGAGCGAGAACTTCTGGAAGCTGATGCAGCAGGGCAGCATGAGCACCGGGGACTGGCAGCAGGCACTCAAGGACACCTTTGCCCAGGCCGGCAGGGGAATGGGATTCCCCGGCGGCGCCTCCGACCCGTGGTCGGGCTTCGCCGCCCTGTGGGGCCTGCCGTTGAGCAACTGGCAACGCATGGCAACCTCGTTCTCCCCGTTCCCGGGCGAGATGGAAAAGGCCCTGCGCCCCGG
>Ga0307424_1001237_pt1 | contig 13555 bp, 10 predicted proteins | sample SalMarWE160320MG_FD_202157 | JGI IMG/M metagenome (GOLD analysis project Ga0307424, IMG submission 202157) | Salt marsh sediment microbial communities from the Plum Island Ecosystem LTER, Massachusetts, United States - WE1603-20 | ecosystem: Environmental > Aquatic > Marine > Intertidal zone >... | reverse complement strand
ACGGCGCAGCCGGCGACGTTCTAGGGAAGCTCTGCACGAGTCCGTGAGCAGGCGGTCGTCACCGCCACGCGGCATCCCTCCGACCGACTGGATCGCTTGTGGCCCCCGCTGGCCCGGATGCTGGACAGCGTAGGCATCGACGCACAACTGCCGACAGTCCGACGCCGTAGGGTCCGAGAGGTGATGTGCACAGAGCTCGCCGTACCGGGCCCAGCACCCAGGCCGGCTGCCCCGAGCCGCCCGCAGTGGTCGTCGCCGACGTGGGGCCGCCGGCACTCGCCGCCGTGCGCCGCCGCTGGGCGGAACCGCTCCGGCGGATCTTCGCGGTCGAGCCGCTGCGCTGTCCCCGGTGCGGCGACGCGATGCGCATCGTCGGGTTCATTACCCAGGCGCCAGTCATCGACCGGATCCTGACCGACCTCCGCCGCCCGGCGCCCCCCACCCGTCGCCCGCGCGGACGACCGCCCCTATGGCGCCCAACTCCGGCTGCCCGCCGCGGCTCGACCCGCTCTGCAGACGCCGGCGACGGTGCGTTCAGCCCACCGCACTTCCGGAGGGCCGATTGAGATTCCTATTCCGACGCCACCATCCACTGAGCGCCGGTGCCCGACCCGAGTAGAGAAGGCGCTGTGGCCTGACGCGCTCCGCGCCTTCACGGGCGGTTCACCCGATTTTCATATCTCGGTTGCAACGATTGCTGGGTTGGAGCGGTACGCGTTGGTCGGCGTGGGCTCACAAGACACGGAGCAGCACATGCGGAGTGCGAAGATCCCGGCCGCGACGCTCGTCCTTGCTTTTGCGTGCGCGAGTGAGCCAATCACCCAGCCCACCATCACGATCGCGTCGATCGTCGTAACGCCGCTGCAGGACACGCTTCGGGCGATCGGCCATACGCGACGACTCGTCGCAACGGCATACGACCTGGACCAGGTTGCGCTCGTCGGCGTGGTCTTCATGTGGACGAGCTCTGCCCCCTCGGTCCTCAGCATCGACAGTGTGGGAGTTGCCACCGCGGTCGCCGGCGGCAAGGCCGTCGTCACGGCCAGCGCGGAAGGGGTGAAGGGCTCGGCCGCCATGGTTGTCCAGCAGGTCGTCACATCGCTCGAGGTGTTCTCGGCGCCCGACACGTTGGCCGCGTTGGGCGATACGGTGCGCCTCGTGGCGACCGCGTTCGACGCCATGGCCCACCCAGTGGCGGGAGCGGTGAGCTGGTCTACGTCGGATGCGACCGTCGCCACGGTACAGGGTGGACTCGTGACGGCAGTCGGCAATGGTTCCGCCTTCGTTCGTGCAGTCGCACCGCCTATCGCGGACTCGGTCCGTGTTGCGGTGCGGCAGGTGCTCGACCCGGCACGCTCGGTCGTTGCCGTGGCGCACGCCCGGGCTCTTCCGGGCGACACGATCCTGATGCAACTTGAGGCGCGCGATGCACGCGACCACCCGCTGTCGTTCGGGGGGGCCACTGTGACGTTCGCCGGTGAGGGAGGGACGAGCACCGGCAATTTCCTACCAGCCACCGACGATGGCGACGGCACCTACCATGGGGCATTCGTGGCGGAGACGATCGGGACCGCCCTCACCGTGGCGGTGACGGCAAACGGGCAGGCGGTCACTACGCTGTCTCCCACTCTGCAAGTCGTCGGCTTCACGCGAATCGCGGTGGCTGGCGGAAACATGGGTGGTGGCGGTGTCGGCATGACGAGCGGGGGGTTCACCTGTGGCGTGATCACCGGCGGCGAGCTGTATTGCTGGGGCATCAGCTGGTTCGGCATCGGCGGCACCGGCAACGTGGGGACCAGCGAGCCCAACCCCACGCCCACCCTTGTGAGCGGCGGGCACGCGTGGATGGACGTGGCCGCGGGCGCCTACTTCGTGTGCGCGCTCACCACCGTGGGGCAGGGATACTGCTGGGGCGATGGGGACCTGGGTCAGATCGGGATCGGTGAGTCCGGCAACCCACCTGATGTAACAGTCCCGACAGCCGTGCACACCGACTCGATGTTCGCGCACGTCGTCATCGGCAATTCCAGTGGGCCCTGTGCCCTCACCGCCGGCAGCGCGGCGTTGTGCTGGGGATCGAACGCGTGGGGGCGACTCGGCAACGGCAGCGACACCCTCGTCACGGAACCGACCCTGGTGAGTGGGGGCATTCCGTTCACAGCGCTCAGCACGGCGTTCAGCGGCACGTGCGGCGTGACAACGAGCGGGGACGCGTACTGCTGGGGCGCATCGACCACGCTGGGCTTGGGGAACGAGCCACCCCCGGATACGTGCGCAGGTCTCGGTGGCTGCGCAAAGATCCCCTCACCCGTGGCGGGCGGCCTCTCGTACCAACCGATCCTCGCCGACGATGGCAACGTCGTCTGCGCGGTCGCCACCACCCAGCAGACGTACTGCTGGGGAAGCGGATATTTCGGAAACGGCACCATCGACTTCGCAACCTTCCCGATCCCAAGCGCCACTGGTCTCGCGTTCGTTGCGCTGGAGGGCGGGGACGGATTCCTGTGTGGCATCATTGACGGCGGCAGCGCCTACTGTTGGGGAGATAACACCAACGGTCGCCTGGGCAATGGCACCATGGCTAACGCCACTACCCCGGTTGCGGTGAGCGGGGACCGTCGGTTCGTGCAGCTTGCGGCCTCGCAGAGTCACGTCTGTGGGATCGCGACCGACGGAAACGCGTTTTGCTGGGGTGGGAACGACAGGGGCGAGTTGGGCGACGGGACCGTGACGTCCCGTGCGGTGCCGGTGCGGGTGCGGCTGTTCGTTCCGTAGGCGGTGGTGGACGACGTGGAGGTTCTGAAGGGGGGGAGACGGGACTGACGGAGCCGGCGGATCATGGCGGGGTGCGGGGAAGAAGTGCTCGTAGTTGTTCGACGGGGGGTGGATCGGTGGAAACGGCCGGCCGCAACCGGCGGTCCAGCGAGCGGGACCCCGCAAAGGGAGGCCACCGGAGGCGTCCCTTCCGCCTCCCAGCGCGAACTCCGGGTGGGGCCCGTTCCAGTCCGCGCGCGTACTCCGAGGGAGCCGCTACCGCGTCGCCCGCCGGCGCGCACTCCGGCGCCGCTTCCGGATCTCCGCGTGGAGCGCGGGCGGAATGGGCCGGCATGCGCAGTGCTTAGCGTGCGCGACGTGCCAGCAAATCCGCTGCTCGGTCGTCGCTTTCGGGGGCATCGGGTGTTTCCTGTGCCACGCGGCATTCATCGGCATCCAACACGCCTCCTCCCTCGACGGTGACCCCACACCCGGCTGACAACCAGTCGCGACGTGCAGGACCGCTTCCATCGCTGTAGTCTACGATAGCATGTCTCCTCATCATTGGTGTCGTCCGGCTCCATGACAACTTCTGAAGTCATCGAAGGCGCGCGCGACCGCGAGCGCATCCCGACGGTGGTCGTCGAGGATCACGACGTGCTGGCACGCATGCTGGCCGATCGGATTGCGGCCGTGATCCAGCAGAGCGTGGCCGAGCGGGGCCGGTGCGTGCTCGGGCTAGCCACCGGCAGCACGCCGCTCGGCGTCTATCTCGAGCTGATCCGTCGCCACGAGGCGGGCACGCTCGATTTCTCCAACGTCGTCACGTTCAACCTGGACGAGTACTTCCCGATGGCGCCGGACAGCCCGCAGAGCTACCGGCGCTTCATGTGGGAGAACCTGTTCGCCCACGTGGGGGTCCGGTTGGAACAGGTCCACGTCCCCGACGGGAACGTGTCACGCGCCCGGGTCCACGAGCACTGCGCGGCGTACGAGCGCGCCATCCACGACGCGGGCGGTATCGACTTCCAGCTTCTGGGACTCGGACGAAGCGGGCACATCGGGTTCAACGAGCCGGGCTCGTCCGCGGCCTCGCGCACGCGGCTTGTGACCCTGGATCTCCTCACGCGCAAAGACGCCGCCGCGGATTTCTTCGGCGAGGACAACGTGCCGCGCGAGGCCATCACGATGGGAGTCGCGACCATCCTCGAGGCGAAGGAGATCGCGCTCGTCGCCACCGGGGAGCACAAGACCGCCGTCGTCCGGCGCGCGGTGGAGGGCGACGTCGCGCCCCAGGTGGCGGCGACCTACCTCCAGCGGCACCCAGCCGCGACCGCCTATCTCGACCTCGCCGCGGCGGGCGACCTCACCCGCATCGCGACGCCGTGGCTGCTCGAGTCGGTCGAATGGACACCGGCACTCACCGACCGGGCCGTGGTCTGGCTCGCCGAGCAAACCGGAAAGGCGATTCTCAAGCTCACCGCGGGCGACTACGCGGAGCATCACCTGAGCGCGCTGCTCGCCCAGCACGGCTCGCCCGGCGCCGTGAACGGCGAGGTCTTCAACCGCCTGCGCGAGAAGATCCGCGGGCGTGCGCGCCTGCCGAAGCAACGGCGCGTGCTCGTCTTCTCCCCCCATCCGGACGACGACGTGATCTCGATGGGCGGGATCCTGCGGAAGCTCACCGAGAACGGGAACGCCATCACGGTCGCCTACATGACGAGCGGCAACATTGCCGTGTTCGATCACGACGTGCGGCGTCACCTCGATTTCGTCGAGCGCAGCGCGCGGAGCCTGAGCCTGGATGAAGCGCGGGCCACCGCGGTGCACCGGGACGTGGAGGCGAGCCTGGCGGGGAAGACGCCGGGACAGATAGACACCCCGCTCGTCCAAGACCTCAAGCGGGCCATTCGCGAGTCCGAAGCGGTCTCGGCGCTTCAGTCCGTCGGGCTGCCCCGTGATGCGGCGCGGTTCTTGAACTTGCCGTTTTACCAAACCGGCGAGGTGCGGAAGCGTCCGATCGGCGAGGGGGACGTGGCCATCGTGCGCAACCTCCTCGTGGAGACCCGGCCCGATCTCGTGTTCGTGGCGGGAGACCTCTCGGATCCGCACGGCACGCATCGGATGTGCAAGATCGCCATCGAGCGCGCGCTCGCGCGCGACGACGCGTCCGCACCCGAAGTCTGGCTCTATCGGGGCGCGTGGCAGGAGTGGCCGATCACCGAGGCCGACGTGCTGGTACCGCTGTCGCAGGACGAGCTGCGCGCCAAGATCTTCGCGATCTTCAAGCATCAGTCTCAAAAGGACACCGCGCCGTTTCCCGGCGGACACGACGAGCGCGAGTTCTGGCAACGCGTGGAGTCCCGAAACGTGGAGACCGCCGCGCATGCGGACCGGTTGGGATTGCCGGAGTACTTCGCGATGGAAGCCTACGTCGTTCGTCGTCCCTCCTGAGGAGATCCACGAGTTACATCCTGCTCAGCAACTCACCGGCGGTGCTCACCAGCCTCCCCCGATAGCCGGCACTGGTACGTACCAGTGCCCAATAGCCTCCCGACTGGCGCGTCGACGAAGGAAGCCTATTATTCCTATGCACCGTCTCGTCACCCCCGGAGGAGCCTTGACCAGCCCGCACGTGCCCCTCGGCGTAGGGATATACAGTCGTGCTGAGGCTGCTCGCCTCCTTCGACTGACACCGCAGCGCCTCAGTCGCTGGGTACGGGGTTACACCTACTGGCTCACGTCCGGAGCCCGACCACGTCGGACACGGCAACCCCCCGTCGTTCGGACAGACCTCCCAACGATCGAAGGAACGGTTGCTCTCTCCTTCCTCGAGCTCATGGAGTTGCGCGTCGTCAAAGGTTTCATAGAGAAGGGGGTGCCGCTGCAGCGCGTCCGCACAGCGGCCCGCCGGATTAGCAATCTCTTCAACACGCCTCACCCATTCGCACACCGGCGAGTATTCACGGATCACGAAGGGATCTTCGTTGCGTTGGCCGACTCCGAGGCCTCGGTGCAGCCGGACATGTTGCTGGTCACAGGAAAGCGGGCAACGCTCCAGGTCATTGCGGGTGGTTTGTTCGAGCACTACGTAGAGGAAATGGACTTCGACGCCACGACGTCGCTAGCGCACCGCTGGTTCCCCATGGGTCGGGACGTGCCCGTGGTGCTCGATCCCCGCATCGAATTCGGCGCACCTGTCGTCCTTGGCACTCGAACCCGCACGGACATACTCCGGTTGTACGCCGTCGGAAACGCGAAACCGGCCGTCGCCCGGGCGTTCGAACTCTCTTCCGAACAAGTGAGTGCTGCAATCGCGTTCGAGACGCAACTCGCCCGCGCAGCTTGATCTTCCTGCTGGACGCCAATTTCCCGCCGCAATTGGCGCGGGCTCTTCAGAATCTTGACCAGGAAGATTGCCAGTACCGGCATTCTCCTGCTGAGTTCGGCCCCGACGCAGCTGACGAGGTGATCTTCGCAGAGATCAAAGAGCGGGGCTGGTTCTTGGTAACGCTGGATGCCAAGATGTCCCGACACCCCGCTCAGCGACGAGCCATTCTCGACGCAGGGCTTGGTGTATTCGTGTTTACTGGGCGGGCGCTTCCCCAGCAGTCCTTCCGACAGATTGCTGCCTTCGTCTTATCCGTAGCGGACGAAATGCTCGAGCGTGCGGGGTTCACCGACCGACCATTCATCTGGGGGATCTCGGACAAGCGAGTGTTTGAGCGGCTGGATCAGCGGCGCTAAACACCGCCGTACGAGTCGACGCCAGCGCGCGCCGTCTCAACCAGGTTTCTACCACAGGAGCCTCCCTTCTCGAGACTCCAGTCCGGGTGGGCATTGCGATCACGAAGTCGCTTCCAAGTCGAGTAGGCCTGCTCGCCAAACGACAGGTGTCGACCGCTTTGACTATCATTGGGAACCGACACCGGTCCACACACCACGCGAGACAATCGGGGACGTACCCTCAATGCGCCTGCTCCTGCTCAGCAACTCGACCAACTTCGGCGGCACGTTCCTCGGCCACGCCACCGAGACGATTCGCGAGTTCCTCGGTGACACCACCGATGTCCTGTTCATTCCCTACGCCGCCGTGCGTTTCTCCTATGACGACTTCGTCGCACGGGTCCACGACCGACTCGGTCCGTTGGGCTGTACGGTCCATGGCGTTCATCGCGCCAAGGACCCCGTGGCGGCCGTCCGCACCGCACAGGCCATCGCGGTGGGAGGCGGGAATACGTTCCGGCTGCTCGCGCGCCTGTACGAGTTCGGACTGCTGGACCCCATCCGGGAGCGGGTGCGGGCCGGCGCGCCCTACATCGGCTGGAGCGCGGGGAGCAACGTCGCGGGCCTCACGATCCGAACGACCAACGACATGCCCATCGTCGAGCCGCCCAGCTTCACGGCACTGGGACTCTTCCCCGCGCAGATCAACCCGCACTACACGGACGCGGTGATCCCCAACCACGGCGGCGAGACGCGCGCCGACCGGCTGCTGGAGTTCATCGTGGTGAATCCCGACTCCCCCGTCATCGCCATCCGCGAAGGCAGCATCCTGCGCGTCGAAGGGAGCGAGATCACCCTGCTCGGAGCGCTGCCCGCGCGTGGATTCTTGCAGGGGCGCGAGCCCTGGAGCCTGCCGCCGGGTCGTTTGGCAAAAGGTCTTGGGATCGAGGCAAAAGGGTAGACGGCAAGACGGCAAGCGGTTGGGAGGATGGAGGGTGCAGCGTGGCTTCGGATGGTGCCGTTGCACCTCTGCCCACCATTCCCTGCGGACCGCTTGCCGTCTGGCCGTCTCGGCGTCTACCCTAGCACCCGCCACCCACGACCCACCGCCTACCACCTACGAGTGGTCGTAGATCCGCACGAACGTCACCTTGTTGACCTCCACGATGACGTGAAGCCGGTGTTCCGTCGGTTCGACGAGGTACTCCTCGGTCACCTTCATGCCGCGGTCCATTTCGCGTTCCACGAGGAAGTGCTGACCCTGCCAGTGGGACTTCAAGGTCATCTTCGCGTTGGGGCCGAGCTGCTGGGTAACCTTGCGTCCGTCGGTGTAGAGCACGCGTGTGACGCCGTCGTGTTGGTCGAAGCTGACGGTCGAATCGCCCACGGCAATCGTGAGCAACTGGGGCGCTCGCAAGACGTTCCCCATGTTCCGCGGCCCCTCGCCTCTCGGCGGGCCGCCCTCGCCACCGGGCCGTCGGCCGGCGCCGCGCCCGCCACCCATGCCACCCCGCCCCGAGAATCCTCCACCGCCGCCGGGCGGTCCACCCGGCCCGCCCCGCCCGAGTCCTTCCCGCAGCCGCTCGAACACCGTAGCGGAGTCATCGCTATCGGCGGGATTGAACGTCCAGCTGCCGGCCAACTCCTGCATCGCCGGCGTGACCACGACGTTCGCCCGCTTCGCGCCGCACCCGAGCGCCACCAGCACGATCCCTCCAACCACAACCAACTGCAACTGCCGCATCGACCCTCCCGTGGCTATAGCTACCCCCTGAGGACATTCAGGGGGTAGGAAACGTTAGCGGACCGGCGGACGGGAGGCAGGTCAGACGGCCAGACGGACAGACGGCCAGCGGCGGGGAGTGGGTAGGAGCGCAGCGTGGGTTCGGATGGTGCCGTTGCACCTCTGCCCACCATTCCCTGCGAACCGCTTGCCGTCTTGCCGTCTCGGCGTCTATCCTGTCACCTCCCGCTGCCCCCCAACCCCTACCACCTGAGGCGAGAGTGTGCATCTGATCTCCGTAAACGTCGCCCAGCCCCGCGTTGTGGAGTGGAACGGCGAGCCACTCGAGACCGGCATCTTCAAGGAGCCCGTCGCGGGCCCCGTCCGGGTGCATTCCACCAACCTCGAGGGCGACCGCCAAGCCGACCTCACGGTCCACGGCGGCGTGGACAAGGCCGTCTATGTCTACCCGTCAGAGCACTACGCGTTCTGGCGCGAGACGCTGGAGCGAGTCGATCTGGGGTGGGGCATGTTCGGCGAGAACCTCACCACCGAGAGTCTCGACGAAGCATCCGTCCGCGTGGGCGACGTGTTCGCGATTGGCACAGCCGAGTTGGAAGTGTCGCAGCCCCGACTGCCGTGCAAGAAGCTCAACATGAAGTTCGGCCGCACCGACATGGGGAAGCACTTCTTGAAGAGCGGGCGCCTGGGGTTCTATCTCCGCGTGCGGCGGGAGGGGGTCCTCGAGGCTGACGATCCGATCACCCGCGTCGTTGCGGCGGACGCCGACGCGCCGACCATTGCGGACCTCGCTCGGCTGGAGACGGTCGCGAAGTACGATCGTGCGCTACTGGAGCGCGCCGCGCGGACCGCGGCGCTCACCGAGAGCTGGCGGCAGGGCTATACCGAGAAACTGGCGCAGCTGGACGGTACTAGCCGGCCAGAATCCGCCGCCTCGTAAACGGAATCAACCCCCCAGCATCAATGACGGCCTGCCGAGCCTTCGGAAGCGGCACCACCGCGTGCCGCCGACCGGTCGTGCGGTTCACGACTTCCGTGGCGCCGATCTCGAGCTCGTCCCCTTCGTTCGCCTCGATGGTGGGGCAGATGACCACGCGAAGGCCGAGGTTGATGGCGTTCTGGATGAAGATCCGGGCGAAGCCGCGCGCGACGATCACCGGATCGTAACCGCGGAGACAAGATGCGGCCTGCTCGCGCGACGATCCGCAGCCGAAGTTCTTGCCGCCCACGATGACGCTCCCCGGCGGAACCTGCTTTGCCGTGAGCCGGGCGTTGAACGCCGCGTCGTCGGCGAACGCGAACTGCGGTGTTTCCGCCGGTAGCACCGTCGCCATGTAGCGACCCGGATAGATCACGTCGGTCGAGACATCGTCGCCGACCGCATAGACAACCGTGGCCATGTCAGCGCCCTCCCGCGCGCGGGTCGGTGATCGCGCCGGTGACGGCCGACGCGGCCGCCACCGCCGGCGAGCACAGATACACCTCGGACTTGGGGTTCCCCATCCGGCCCTTGAAATTCCGGTTCGTCGTGGACAGCGCGACCTCGCCGTCGCCCAACGCGCCCTCGTGCACGCCCAGGCACGGTCCGCAGCCCGAGTTCATGACCACCGCACCCGCGTCCATGAACGTGGCGACGTAGCCTTTCGCGAGCGCATCACGGAAGATCTTGCCCGACGCGGGGAAGATGAGCATGCGCGTGTTCGCCGCCACCTTCTTCCCCTTGAGGATCTTGGCGGCCACCGCGAGGTCGTCGAGCCGGCCGTTGGTGCACGAACCGATCACAACCTGGTTGACCGTCCGCCCCACGACCTCCGCGATCGGCTTCACGTTGTCCACCGTATGCGGGCAGGCAATCTGGCTCGTGAGCTTGCCGACATTCACTTCGACCACACTGTCGTACTCGGCGTCCGCGTCCGGGGTAATCCGCGTGAGTGGCGCGGTGACGCGTGCTTCCTCGCACAAATAGCGCTCGGTTTCCGCATCGGCCGGAACGATGCCGGCCGTCGCACCCGCCTCCACCGCCATGTTGCAGAGCACGAGCCGGCCGGACGTGGACATCCGCTTGATCGTCTCGCCGTGAAACTCGAGCACCTTGTAGTTGGCGCCTTCGGCCGTGAGCCGGCCAATGAGGTGCAGGATCAGGTCCTTGGCACCCACGTGCTTCTTGAACCGTCCCTTCACCACCACCTTGATGGTGGCCGGCACTTCGACGTTCAGCACGGTGCCGAGCGCCCAGACACTCGCCATCTCCGTGGCGCCGATTCCGAACGCGAACGCGCCGAGCGCGCCATGACTGGTCGTGTGCGAGTCCGTGCCCACCACCACCGCGCCCGGTCGAACGTACCCGTTCTCCGGTAGAATCTGATGACAGATACCACCGACGTCCCCGCGGATGTCGTGGAACCGCTGGATCCGATGCGCGGCGACGAACTCGCGCACCCGATTCTGGTTCGTTGCCGTCTTCGGCGACTCGGCGGGCACGCGATGGTCGAGCACGATCGCCACCCGGGCCGGATCCCACAGCTGCGGCGTTTTCCCCGTCCCCTCGTAGATCTCGAGAAACTGATTGATCACGAGCGCCCCGTTCTCGTGCGACATCGCGAGATCCACGCGCGGCTCCACCACGTCACCGACGGACACGCTCGGCACGCCCGACGCGCGGGCGAGGATCTTCTGGACTACGGTCATTCCCATGGATGAACTCCCTTTCCACCAGCGTCACCGAGGCACCGATGTCGCTCGGCCGAACTGTATCCACTCGACACCCGAACTCATGTCGTCCCTTCAGTGACATCAGCCGAGCCGCGGCTCTTAGCCGCGAATACCGATGGAGGCAGCGGCCTCCGATGATCTCCCCAGTGCGACCTCCAATCCACGCAAATCAACCCATGCGGCCATCGACCGCGTGGAGAGCTTCCGATCCGCGTGTTTCGTCGCTGAAGCGACGGCTCGGCTGATGTCGCTAAAGCGACCTCTGATGCATCGCCGGTCGTCGCTCTAGACGATCCCCTTCTTCCTCAGCTCACCCACCTCGTCCGCCGAAATCCCCAGCTCGCCCAACACCCTCTCCGTATCCGCCGACAGCCGCGGCGGCGGGGCAGTGATCGCCCCTGGGGTCTTCTCGAACTTCGTGGTCAGCCCGAACAGCCTGAGCGTGCCCAGGCCTTCCGCCTCCACATCTTCCAGCGTGGCCCGATGGGTGACCTGCGGCTGATGGAGCGCTTCTGCGAGGCTCAGGATGGCCCCACTGGGAACGTTGCGAGCATTGAGCAACTCGACCCACTCGTCCGTCGACCGTGTCGCGAGCTTCCGCTCGAGGAGCGGCGTCAGCTCCTTCCGGTTCTGCTTCCGCACGTCGCGCTTCTGGAACCGCGCGTCGGTCTTGAGCGCCGGCACGTCCAGGACGTCGCAGAGCGTTTCCCATTGCTCCTGCTTGTTGGCGGCGATGTTGATGTAGCCGTCCTTCGTCTTGAACGTGCCGGACGGGGCCGCCGTGAAGTTGTCGTTCCCCATCAACGCCGGCTGCTGCCCGCCGATCAGCAGGTTGGCGGCGACCCAGCCCATGAGCGGCATGATCGAGTCGAGCATGGCGACGTCGATGAACTGTCCCTCGCCCGTGCGCTCCCGATGGTACAGCGCGGCCATGACGGCGAACGCCGCGTTGAGACCGCCCACCGTGTCGCACACCGGGAACCCGCAGCGCAACGGGTTGAGCCGCTCGTCCCCATTGATGGCCATCACGCCGCTCAGTCCCTGGATGATCTGGTCGTAGGCGGGCTTCAAGGCGTCGGGACCGGTCTGGCCGAATCCCGAGATGGCGCAGTACACCAGTCGGGGATTGATCGCGCGCAACGCCTCGTATCCCAGGCCGAGCCGCGCCATGACATCCGGACGGAAGTTCTCGACCAGCACGTCCGCCGTGGCAACCAGCTTCCGGAAGATCTCCTTCCCTTCCGGCGACTTGGTGTTCAGCGTGACGGATTTCTTGTTCGCGTTCTGCGCCAGGAAGCTCGTGCCCATCAATTGCTCGTTCATCGCGGGCACGATCCCCAGCTTCCGCGCCAGGTCGCCGTCCTTGGGATTCTCGATCTTGACGACCTCGGCGCCGAGCAGCGCGAGATGCAGCGTGGCGAACGGTCCGGCCAGCACGTTCGTCAGGTCCAGGACCCGGATGCCGGAGAGGATGGACGCGGTCACGCGGTCGCCCCCGTTGTGATCGGCCCGGTCCGGTACACGCTCCCCGGCAACTCCCGGCCGAAATACGCGGCGACGGCCCGCGCGACGTCGATCAGGCGATCGAGCCGCACGTCGTGACGCCGTCCCTGCCGTTGCAGGACGTGCACGAAGTCCTCCGTCGCGACGTTGCCCGCCGCCACCTTGGTGAACGGACAGCCACCGAGTCCGCCGAACGACGTCTCGAACGACCGGACGCCGACTTTCAACGCCGCGAAGATGTTGGCCATCCCCAGGCCGTACGTGTTGTGGAAGTGGCAGGCGCACTCGACCTCGGGATCGAGCCGGTACACCTCCGAGAAGAGGCGTTCCACCTGCGCCGGGTTCGCGTGCCCCGCGGTGTCCGCCAGGCTCACGTGGCGCAGTCCGGCGTCGAGATACGTCCGGACCATCCGGAGCACCCGCTCCTCGGGAATCCGGCCGTCGTAGCCGCACCCGAACGCCGACTGCACCGACACCTGGACCCCCGCCCCCGCCTCCACCGCATCGAGCGCCGCGGCGACGATCCGCTGGGTCGCCTCTTCCGTCCCCATCCCCGCGTTCTTCCGGCTATGCGTCTCACTCGCCGACGCACCGACACAGAACATCTCCGCACCGCACGCGAGCCCACGCTCCACGCCGCGCTCGTTGAGCGCGAGGCCGGACAGCACCGTCGACGACGGTTTGCTTGGCAGCAGTCGCCGGAACAGCGCGTCCGTGTCGGCCATCTGCGGGACCTTCACCGGGTGAACGAACGAGCCGACCTGGACGATGTCCACGCCGGCCTCCATCACCGCGCGAATCCACGCTTCCTTCGTTTCCAGCGGGACCGTCTGCCGCTCCATCTGGAGTCCGTCCCGCGGACCCACTTCATGGATGACGATGCGCGTCATGCGCCTCCCTCTCGCTTACAGCTTCTCCGCGATGGCGCGGCCCATGTCCAGGGTGCTGCTGCTCCCGCCCATGTCATAGGTGCGCACCTTCCCCTCGCGGATCACCTCGGCCACCGCTCCCTCGAGCGCGTTCGCCTTGGCGCCTTCGCCCAACCAATCCAACATCATCTTCACCGCGAGCACCGTCGCGATGGGGTTCACCTTGTGCTGGCCCGCATACTTGGGC
>Ga0307424_1001236_pt1 | contig 13561 bp, 11 predicted proteins | sample SalMarWE160320MG_FD_202157 | JGI IMG/M metagenome (GOLD analysis project Ga0307424, IMG submission 202157) | Salt marsh sediment microbial communities from the Plum Island Ecosystem LTER, Massachusetts, United States - WE1603-20 | ecosystem: Environmental > Aquatic > Marine > Intertidal zone >... | reverse complement strand
GCTTTATTCGAGCTACCGCCCTGGTAATCTTGCGGGTCACGAACGTCTCCCCTCGAATGGGTGACTCATGGTTAAAGAGAATGCCGTTACAGGCAAACATGCCGTACGCCTCCCGGTAATTGACGGTAATCCAGTAGCCGTAAAGCTTTGCAGCGGCATAAGGACTTCTTGGATAAAAGGGTGTTGATTCCTTTTGGGGAGTTTCCTGCACCTTCCCATAGAGCTCGCTGGTAGAAGCCTGATAAAATCGTGCCTTTCGTTCGAGGCCAAGGATCCTGATGCCCTCCAGAAGACGCAGGGTACCCAAGGCGTCAGCATTGGCCGTGTATTCCGCTGTCTCAAAACTGACTCGCACATGACTTTGGGCTGCCAGGTTGTAGATCTCGTTCGGTCTCGTCTCTTGCATAATACGGATCAGGTTGGTGGAATCCGTCAGGTCCCCGTAATGCATGAAAAAGTGCACATCCGACTCGTGCGGGTCCCGGTAAATATGATCCACCCTGGCAGTATTGAAAGAAGAGGACCGCCGCTTGATTCCATGGACCTCATATCCCTTCCTCAAGAGAAGATCTGCCAGGTAGGCCCCATCCTGCCCCGTGATCCCTGCTATTAATGCCTTTTTCATATGTTCTATTTACTCCTTCTTTTCGCGAATGTGGAACGCCCGGGTCAAGTCATCCCGTGCGTAATCAAACGGGATCCGTTAAGAACCATTCCGCCGCCTGGATCACCTGAATGGACGACGGCAGTGTCTTGATAATCTGTTTATGAATTTCCTCTGAGACCACAACAATTCCTCGAGGAATATCAAGACGATCCATGGCCTTTTTGAGCCCACCGATTTCTCTTGATACATTTTCCTCGGTAAGTCTCTCCGTCACCTGAATTGCCGTCGCTTTTTCACCTGGTTCCGGCAGTATGAAATCGCATTCAAATCTATTCTTCAAAAACGAGAGATTTCTGTTCAACCTTCTCAGATGGAAAAAAACCGCATTCTCCAGCAATTTGCCTCTGTCTTCCCCATAAGCCGGTACCAAAGCGGTAGCCAAGCCATTACTGTAAAGGTAGATCTTCTTGTTGCTCATCTCACGTTTCAGAACCGATGGAGCGTACTTTTCAAGAATGGCAATCATGTAGACTGACTCCACATATTCCACGAACTGGTAAAGCCGATCTTTCCCGATAGACAGGTTCCTGGATTTCAGATCATAGTAGATCTTGTTTACCGAAAATTCTTTGGTGAAAGACCCCAAGAGACGCTTCATCAAATATTTGAGGATATGGACATCGCTCACGTCGTAACGCTCCACTATGTCCCGGTAGAGAGTTACATTGAAATATTCCTGGAGAATCGTCATTTTATAATGCGGTTCCAGACCTACTATCTCGGGATACCCCCCCCATTCCAGGTAATCCTGAAGATTTTGTTTGATCAGAGAGCTGTTCTTCAGGGAATAGCGATCCTCTGTATCTACTCCTTGAAACAGAAGAAATTCCCTGAATGAAAGAGGCAGAACCTCAATGGAAAGAGTTCTACCTCTGAGGGCTGTTGCGATTTCCATTGATAGCATCCTGCTGTTGGAGCCTGTTAAATAGATCGTCCGGGTTAGGGTGTCATAGGTTCTGCGAACAAAACGCTCCCAGTCTTCAAGATTCTGTATTTCGTCAAAGAACAAATAAACGTCCTCGATGTTCATATTCGGATAAAGTTCGAGATATGCCTCGAAAATCCTATCATACTGACCATCCAAATCGATTCGCTCATCTTCGAAATTCAGATAAAGGATCTGTTCTTTAGAAACACCTGACCTAATCAGTCTATCCATGGTTTGAAACAGCATATAGGTTTTCCCTGAACGCCTCGGGCCAACAAGGGTGATGATCTTCGGGACCTCGGTGGGAACATCTATCTCTCTCTGGTGGTACTTGGGAATCCACCTGACGTGGAAATCTTTGATGATTGTTTTAAGAAGCTTTTTCATATTTTCCTTATATCACGGAAAATATATGCACTTATTTGCCCTACTTCAAGGAAATTATCGCTCTCCATTTTGATCTGCCGGCTCCTTGAATAATTCAAAGCAACAAGTGTGGGGGCCAGTATTTCCAAGAGGCTCTACACACCTGCGTTCGTCGAAGTGACGATATTAGTGAGTCTTTACGGTTCTCTCAAGCTTTGCGCAGTAAATGTTACATTGATGATATCCCTGGCTTTGACATCAATTCCATCCATGTAGAGAAGCAATCCGCGGCCAAAGCAATGGGCCAAACGGTAGAGGACGCCTTGATACATTTTTCCTGCCACAGTGAACTTCACTTCAGTTCCGCTGTTGCCCTTCAGCCATTCTGAAAGCTTCGTCCTGTCGGCGGCGTTAGCATGGTGAATCACCATGAAGTGAACCTTCTTGATTGTGTCGGAGTGTGTCTTCGCGCTCCCGGATACTTCCAGCACTTCGCACGGCATTAGTATTTCATCCACCCCAAGGGCGGGAAAGGTCACGAGCGAAAACACACAGGCCACAGCCAACCCTGTCTTTAACCACCTTGAATGGCCGCATGTGATCAAGAAAGTCATGGCATGTCCTTGTGGAGGGTTACTCTCTTAAAATATTCTATTGTCTTCGAAAGCCCCTCATCAAGAGAAATACCGGGCTCCCAGCCGAGTTCCTTCTTTGCCTGTGAAATGTCCGGACAACGTCGCGTCGGGTCATCTCCCGGTAGAGACTCAAAAACGACTCTTGAGCGGCTCCCGGTCATCCGGATGATCTGTTTCGCCAGGCTAAGGATACTGGTCTCTTGGGGATTTCCCATGTTCACCGGGCCGACAAATTCATCAGGACCGTTCATCATGAGGATCAATCCGTCAACGAGATCATCCACGTAGCAGAACGACCTGGTTTGTGAACCATCCCCGTAGATGGATATATCCTTATTCAACAGGGCCTGGATAATGAAGTTGCTCACCACGCGCCCGTCATTGGGATGCATCCTCGGGCCGTAGGTGTTGAATATCCGGACAACGCGGATGTTGACCTTGTTCTGGCGGTGGTAGTCGAAAAAGAGGGTTTCCGCACAGCGCTTGCCCTCGTCATAACAGGATCGCAGGCCTATGGGATTGACATGTCCCCAGTATGTTTCATCCTGGGGATGGACTGTTGGGTCTCCATAAACCTCGCTCGTGGATGCCTGCAGGATTTTCGCGCTTACCCGTTTTGCCAAACCCAGCATGTGGATCGCGCCCATGACGCTGGTCTTGATGGTCTTGACCGGGTTGTACTGGTAATGGATGGGGGATGCCGGGCACGCCAGGTTGTAGATTTCGTCCACTTCCAGGAATAAGGGTTGCACCAGGTCGTGGCGGATGATTTCAAAATTGGGTTTCTCCAAGAGGTGTGCGATGTTGTCCCTGGTCCCGGTGAAAAAATTGTCCAGGCACAGGACATCATGCCCCTCTGCCACGAGGCGGTCACAGAGATGGGACCCGAGGAAGCCGGCCCCGCCGGTTACAAGTACTCTTTTTCTTTGATGATACATGAGATTATCCTTTTTTATCCTTGAACCCTGAGCCCTGAACCCTAGTAGTGGGTCAGGGGTGCCTTTCCTATGGGAAAGACATTAAATCCCATCTCAAACAGCCTGCGATGGTCCAGGATGTTCCGGCCGTCAAAGATGAAAGCCGGTTTCATCATTGAGTGATAGATCCGCTCATAATCCAGGTCACGGTAAACCTGCCATTCAGTGAGCACGGCGATGGCGTGACTCTTTTCAGCCGCTTCATAGGGGTCGTCAAGGTACGTAATGTGCTGATCCAGGTCCTTTAAATCAAGTCGCGCGTTGTCCAGGGCCTCCGGGTCGGTGATCACCAGTTCGGCCTTTTCCTCCGCCAATTTTCTCGCAATAAAAATTCCCGGGCTTTCCCGGGTATCTCCGGTATCGGCCTTGAAGGCAAAGCCGAAAAGGCAGATCTTCTTCCCTGCCAGGGTGTTGAACATGGCATTGAGCATGTTCAGCACAAACCGATCCTTCTGGTAATCATTGATCCTGACCACCCCTTCCCAGTAATCGGCCACCTCGTTCAACCCATAGTAGCGGCAGAGGTACACCAGGTTCAGGATATCCTTCTTGAAACAGGATCCGCCGAAACCCACGCTGGCCCGAAGGAATTTTTCTCCCACGCGGCTGTCCATGCCGATCGCTTTTGCCACTTCAGCGATATCAGCCTCCGTTTTCTCGCACAGGGCAGAAATAGAGTTGATCGATGATATGCGCTGGGCCAGAAATGCATTGGCCACCAACTTTGAAAGCTCACTGCTCCAGAGGTTTGTGGTGATGATTCTCTCCCGGTCTACCCAGTTTGCGTAAATCTCGACGAGGACCTCCCGCGCTTTCAGAGCATTTTTGGTTTCATGAGAGCCGATCAGGACCCGGTCGGGATTTTCAAGGTCTTGCATTGCCGTGCCTTCTGCCAGAAATTCCGGGTTTGACAAGACATCAAAATACACCTGATCATTATCCCCTGTGAGAATTCTTTCCATGGCCAGGGACGTCTTGACCGGCAGGGTGCTCTTCTCCACGACAATCTTCGGAGACTCTGCACAGTCGCGGATCTGCCGTGCGGTTTTTTCCCAGTACTGCAGGTCGGCAGCCATACCCGCTCCCGCACCAAAGGTCTTGGTCGGAGTATTAACGCTCACAAAGATGATCTCCGCCTCCCTGATCCCCTTTTCAATATCCGTACTGAAAAAAAGGTTCCTGTCTCTGCACGCAACGACCACTTCTTCCAGCCCCGGCTCGAAAATGGGGAGTTTGTCGGAATTCCACTGCCTGATCCTGTCCGGGTTGATGTCCACCACGGTCACCTTGTACTGGGGGCACTTGTAGGCGATCATGGCCATGGTGGGCCCGCCCACATAACCTGCACCGACACACAAAATATTCCTCTCAAAATCCATCATGCTCCCCTTTCCGGCATAATCATTCCTTTTCCCTTACGCCTTGCGCCCGATGCCTTATGCCTTATGCCTTATGCCCGGCCCCAATCTTATTCCTTGAAGTAGTGAATAACGCTCTCGATAATAGCATCGATGTCATAGGACGGCTCGAACCCGATAAGACCCTTGATCTTCTCAATACTGGGACACCTTCTCTGCATATCCTCAAATCCGGGTCCATAGGCCTTTTCGTAGGGAATATGTTCAATCTCGGAACTGCTTCCGGTCATTTCCTTAACCTTTTCGGCCAGCTCGTTGATGGTGATCTCATACCCGCCTCCGACATTGAATATATCTCCTTCCGCCTTCGGTTCGTCCATGAGCTTGGTTATCGCCCCGATCACATCATGCACATGGGTAAAGTTCCTGCTCTGGGTGCCGTCCCCGTAAACCTTGATGGGTTTTCCCAGAAGTGCGCTCTGGACAAAATTGGGAAGCACCATCCCGTATTGACCCGTTTGCCGGGGTCCCACCGTATTGAACAGCCGCGTGATCACCACCGGCAATTTCTTTTCATCAAAATACGCGAGGGCCAGGAATTCATCCAGCGTCTTGGAACAGGCATAGGCCCATCTCCTCTTTTTCACGCTTCCCAGGATCCTGTCATCATCCTCTAGGAGTTCACCATCCACGTGTTTTCCGTAAATCTCTGAACTGGATGCCACCCATACCTTCTTTTTAAAGCGGTTTGCAAGCCTCAGTACCACCTCGGTTCCTTTCACGTTGATATCAAGGGTCTCAACGGGGTGATCCATGATATTCATCACGCCCACGGCCGCGGCCAGGTGGTAGACATGATCCACCTTGAAGACTAATTCGTTCATGACCGACTCATTCAGAATTGTGTCAACGATCAGGTGCAATCGGTCATTATTATGAATATGCTTGAGATTGCTGAGCTTGCCTGTCCACAGGTTGTCGATCACAAACACCTCATGCCCAGCCTCCAGCAGGTTCTCAGCCAGGTGAGATCCGATGAACCCGGCACCCCCTGTAATCAGTATCTTCATCTCTCTTCCGCTCCCTCCGTTCCGCGAAAACCTTACAGCTCCGCCCTTTCGATTACAAGGCTGAATTCATTGCAACCTACTATAATTATTAAATATTTAAGATTGCTTCCGGCGAATTCCGGAAGCTGTCTCGTCTAAGACCGTTTCCTACAGTGCGACCTTTTCAAGGGCCCAGTCTTCTATCTCAACCTCAACAGAGTGTTTCAGGAGTTCAACTGAAACCACGACCCTCGCACTCTTTCCCTTATGACGAAGATAAAACCCCACGAGCCCTTGGAGCGGGCCCTCCATTATCATCACGCGATCGCCCTTCTTCATGTAGGACCGATTCTGAACCGTTCGATCAGTCCCGTCCAGGATCATCAAGGATGAGATCTCATCCTCGTTCGCGGGTACAGGTTCTCCTTTGAAACTCACAATTCGTACCACACCAACCGTCTTGATGATTGGATAATAATCCTCCGGCGTGAGCAGGGACCGCACAAATACGTAGCCCGGGATCATGGGAACATGGATCTTTTTCCTCCGGTCCTTGCGTCTGCTCATCACCTGTACCCTGGGCAGGAATGCCTCCAGATCTTTCCCTTGCAGACCCTCGAATACCTTTTGCTCAAACCTGCTGCGGGTATGAAGGGCGTACCACCTGGCATTATTCTCGTTCATAGCGTGATGATCCTATCGCGTCCAACACCATGTCCCATCAAAATACCAATATCTCTTTCCGAGTCATCGAGCCTGGTGACCAGGATACGGTCCCAGTCAAGGGCGCTCAAGCGGTCGAGATGCTCCACGGGAAACCCGAAAAAATACTGGCCGTTTCTCTGGTCATCGACTATCCCTCCCAGTTGAACGCCTGTCTGCTGGAGGTAAAGATACGCCAGTTCCGCCACTTCTCCGGTTCCCCAGAAAAGAACACGCTTGACCCCCTGTTCTTCCAGCATTTCAAATTTCTCAAGCAGCAATTCCTTTACCTCTCTGTAAAAATGCGCTGAGTATTTCAAATACTCGATCGTGAGTCTGCTTTTCTGGGTTACCCCCTTGGGGGTCAGAAAATACTTGAGACGATTTCGGGGCAGTGTCTTGACCTTGAAGTACCCCTTGTTCACAAGCCTTTTCATGAACGTGTTCACCAGGCCGAGGGAGATATTGAGCCGGGCGGAAAGTTCCCTTTGGGTTCGACTCCCGTCTTGGTCAACCTCCCCCATGATCCTCAATATGTGAAAATCTTCTTTCTGCACAGTCAAGACCCAGTGCTTTCCGGGTTCATCCGGAATATGGATTGATCTATTTGTTCAAAAACTGAACATCTTCCAGGGCACCTTTTTATAATTGGCCTGATTTGTCAAGGGAAAAGTGGTATTGCCTTTCAATGGGTGTGTGGTATAGTTTCACAATCACCATAAAGGAGCATAGCAAATGGAATGCCAACAGGAAAAGAATCTTGAAAAATGTAATTGCACTTACGAACCCTGTTCCAGAAAAGGAATCTGCTGCCAGTGCATTTCCTACCATCTCAGGATGCGGCAGCTCCCGGGATGCTGTTTCCCGAACGACGCGGAGGCTGCCTTTGATCGCTCGTTTGAGTATTTCGCCAGGCTGGTGGAGGAGGGAAGCGTCTAGCGTGAACAAAACGGAACTCGAAAACCTCTTCAGCGCCATGATGGATGAACCGGAGACCTTCCCTGAAGGTGCTCGGGAGATTTTCAATATCCTCACCCAGGTGACCCTGGAATATCGGGATCAGATGCTGGCCTCCAGGAGTACCCTCGTCACCGTCAATGATGTTCAGACTTCCCTTTCGTGGCTTGTTCCCTCGCTTGCCACAGGGAATATCCCGAAAATGGAAAACCCTGTATGCATGGAATTGCTGGAGCGATGGATGCATGCCCTCAAGAGCCTGCCAAACAAGCATGATACTTTCTAGGCAGCTGAAACCTTTTTTCAGGCCCCCGTCCTGAGTTTTGATTTGGAGTACCAGCGGATTTTGCATAAAGAGCAGGCGAACGGGATGTTCCTGAAGCGGCGTCATTTCGACCCTGGAATCCCGCCACAGGCGGGAGAAGGGCCGAAATCCGCAGCGACCGGAGTCATGGACGACGGAGGGAGCGTAGCCTCTGGAATATGCCGTTTGACTGCTTCTAATCTCTGTCAACTAACCGTTTTTTTGAATAAAATTGTGGGTCATCTTATGTCATCCCAAAGGAAAAGAATCGTCATTGTAAAACCCGGATCATACAAGGGGATGAAAATTAATGAAACCCCGATAGAGGATCCCGGCCCCGGGGAGATTCAGGTCGAGGTCAAGGCGTGCGGCATCAATTTCGCGGACATAAGTATCCGTCTCGGGCTCTACGCAGCCGCAAGGGATCTGTATCCTCTCTGTCCCGGGCTTGAATTTTCAGGGATTGTCTCACAGACCGGAACCGGAATAGGCGATTTTAGTCCCGGGGACAGGATTTTCGGGGTATCCCGGTTCGGCGCATATACCACGGCCATCAATACCGTTTCCGATCATCTGTGGCACCTCCCCGAGGCATGGGACCTTTCCCGCGGGGCCGCTTTTCCCGTTGCCTACCTGACCGCCTACTACGCGCTCCACCACGTCGGACACCTGAAGCCGGGTGACAGGGTCCTGGTTCATTCTGCGGCAGGCGGCGTTGGAACCGCAATCCTCCACCTTCTCAAGGCAAACAACAATCTTTCGGCAGGCGTTGTGGGGCACCACGAGAAAGTGCCCTATGCCCTGAAAGCAGGCGCAACTTTTGTGATCGACAAGGAACAACAATCGCTCTGGGAAACCGCAGAACACTGGAGTCCGGAAGGCTATGATATGATCCTGGACGCCAATGGGGCATCAACATTGAGGAAATCGTACGAGCATCTCAAACCGGCCGGACGGCTCCTCGTTTATGGCTTTGCCTCCATGTTCTCGCACACAGGAAGAAAGAATTATCTGAAATTGATATGGTATTACTTCAGGACACCCCGGTTCAATCCATTCGAGCTTACCGGTCGGAACAGGACCATAAGCGGATTCAATCTGATCTACCTCTTTGAAAAAAAGACCCTTTTCCGAAAAATAATGGAGACTTTGCTTCGGATGGAAAAAGAGGGCCTTCTCCCTGAAATGCCCGTAAAAACATACGCATTTGAGGATGTTGCAGCCGCCCACAAAGACATGGAGTCAGGGAAAACAGTGGGAAAACTCATTCTCTCCACCTGATGGCTAGTCGGAAGACGCCCTGTTTGGGGGCACAAAAAAAGGCCGCTGACAATATCAGCGGCCCTGCGGCTGTCTCTGGTCGGGACGACTGGATTTGAATAAGTTTGGCATCAAATTTACAACCTATTGACATTCCGGCATTTTCCATTGGTTTCAGCAGGTAAGACAAATTTCAGATTGATTCAATATCGCCAATATCGCCAATAAACACACCCGATATTGAAAAGATGTGTCCCAAATGTGTCCCGCCAAATTCCCTCCTTGCCGCAGTACGGATTTCTACTTCTTGCGCTGCTTTATAGATCAAAGGTTTAGAGATAATCTCCTTCAACCTTACGCTCTCGAACTCCCACATTTCCGGTCTGTCATAGATGATGTTTTCGATCGATCTTGCGAGAAAAGCAGCTTCTATCGTGAGCGTTTGTCTTGCCGCGTTTATTGAAGATGCGAAATATATGCTTGGTATGGCAATGGCAAAAACAAAAGCGAAAAAAGCACCGAGGGCGCTCAAGAGCTTCGTGATGGATGCTTTCGATTGCACACGTTGGGAATGAAAAGGCATAAGTCGCATCACTTTCCGGTGGCCCGCTGTAAAGCCACATGGCCGTTATCTGAGAGAAACGTTTGACCGTCCCGGGAAAAAACGAATTCTATAAAGTCTTTGGTTGAACCCCTGTATTTATTCCTTTTATAGACAACCGACATCGTCATGACATAGGGGTACTTGCCAGTAGAAACATTGGCAACTGTGGGCGCTGTCCCATCGACTGAGAGTGCCTTGATCTTTCGTTTCTCAGCTGTGACGACACTGCTACTGGTTGTACCGATTGAACCGGGCGTCTTCTCGATTTGCCGGGCCGCTTTCTGGTCCGTGTTACCAACAAACACGCCCGGAATGGCGTGAGCCTTTTCAGACGCCGACTTCATACCGGGATTGATGCTTGCCAGATAGACTGAATAGGCGTCACTCAGGGGACGAAGAATAAGCCTTATGGGTGTTCCATCAGGCCAGGTCTTGCGCGTTCCTGCATAGATTTCTTCTATTCTGCAAGTGTGAAACCTTTTTCCGGGTTTGAATCCTGTACCCCGAAGATAAAAGCGATGCGGCCATAGGGTTCTTCGATGATTCCCGCACTCCGCTCTTCAGGCTTGAGGGAACGGGCGGACAACCCGATATCGATCTTCCCTGCCTGCAGTGCCTTGATGCCGCCGGTGCTGCCGATACTGGGCAGTACCTTGACGGCTACGTTGGGATGTTTTTTTTGAAAATCCTTGGCCATCTGTTCCATTACGCGTATGCTCGACCCTGTACCCGTAATCATCAGGGTTTCCTTGGAGCCCGCGGAAGCCGCGCCTGTAAAAATGGAGCCCACGAACAGCAGGACAGTAAAGATAACCATCTGATATCGCAGGTAGATATTCATCGATTGATTCCCTTTCAATATTCCTTTCAGATCATACTTGGAATAGAGGAGCCTCTCTGTTTTTTCCATTCCCTTTCCCCCACTTTAGAGGGCTTTTACAATCTCGCCCGTAATCTGGTCGAGGAGGTCGACCACGTCAATCCCACCGCCCTTGATCGCCGCGTTGGGCGTCCACCGGAGATGACCGATCTGTCCTCGTTTTTGGCGATGGTAACCGAGCCGCTACCATAGTACTTTTCTCTCTGCATCAAACCTCGAAATTACTCTGTTTGAATAAATGGGGTTTTTGGTTTGTCAAGGATAGCTTGCAAGATACTGCACTTTTCATTGTCGCTGACTTGCAAGGACTTGGATAATCATCCTTGAACGTTTGCCGGGAGCTATGGCGCGGATTTAATGTTGTTTCTTGTCCAGGACCTCCCGGACCTTGCCTCCCAAGCCTTCCCGTGAGAAGGGTTTCTGAATGAAGTTCACATCTTTTTCCAGGACGCCGTGGTCGGCGATGACGTTGTCCGTGTATCCGGACATATAGAGAACCTTGATTTCCGGGAACCTCGATTTCAGTTGCTCCGCCAGGTCAAGGCCAGTCATGCCGGGCATCACCACATCGGTCAGCAACAGGTGCACAGGACCATCGTGACTGCCTGCGATTTTGATGGCCTCCTTGCCATTCTCCGCCGTGATGACCCTGTAGCCGTATCCCTCCAGCATCCTCTCTGCCATCTTTCTAAGCAGCTCATCGTCTTCCGTCACCAGGATCGTTTCAGATCCTTCAAGCGAACGGACAGGAACCTCCTCCCTTTTCGCAACCTCGGTCTCCACACCAACCCTCGGGAAGTAGACCTTGAAGGTCGTGCCTTTTTCCGGCTCGCTGTAGACCCAGATATGGCCCTTGTTCTGTTTCACAATGCCGTACACCGTGGAAAGCCCGAGACCGGTTCCCCTCCCCAATCCCTTGGTGGTGAAAAAGGGTTCGAATATGCGGGCCCGGGTCTCCTTGTCCATTCCTGTGCCAGTGTCCGTGACCGCCAGCATCACGTAAGGCCCTGCCTGGTTTTCCACCCCGTGGTCCCGGAAATAGTCCTCGTTCAGCTCCACATTGGCCGTCTCGATGGTGAGCTTTCCGCCCTTCGGCATGGCGTCCCTGGCATTGACTGCCAGATTCATGACCACCTGTTCCATCTGCCCGGGATCCGCCTCCACCTGCCAGAGATCGGGCGAGCAAACCGAAACGATGTCGATATCCTCTCGGATGAGGCGGCGCAGCATCTTTTCAAAATTCATGATAAGGCTGTTGAAATTCAAAACCTCGGGCCGAATCAACTCCTTCCGGCTGAAGGCCAGGAGCTGACGCGTCAGTCCCGCTGCCCTATGTCCGGCCTTCAGGATCTCATCCAGAGATTGATTAACGCGGCTATTCTTGCCGAGATCCATCAGGGCAAGCTCGGCGTATCCAATAATGGAAGTGAGGAGGTTGTTGAAGTCGTGAGCCACTCCGCCGGCCAGTATGCCGATGGCCTCCATCTTCTGCGCCTGGTTGAGCTGGGCTTCCAGTTTCCTTTTCCCTTCCTCTGCCCGCTTGCGCTCGGTGATATCATGTGAAATACCCCGGAACCCGATTGGTTTTCCATTTCCGTCCCGCATCAGGGAAGCAACCAACTCATGAAATCGTTCAGCCCCATCCTTTCTAATGACTTCATAGCTGTATCCTCTTATTGGTCTTCCCGTCTTGTAGATTTCGTTAAAGAGGTTATAGATTTCCTTGGCGGTTTCTGGAGGCATATAATCGCGGTTATTCATTCCCTTTAATTCTTCTTTGGAATATCCAAGGCTTAGAGGTAATGCATCGTTAAAGAATGTAAAGTTGCCTTCAAGGTCAACCTCAAAGTATGCCTCTCCCATGCTTTCGAGGATGGTTCTGTACTTCTCCTCGCTCTCCCGAAGAGCTTCCTCTGCATGCTTGCGTTCGGTGATATCTCTGGCAATGCCTAAGATGGCAAAGGGTTCTTCGTCACGATAAATAACGGATGACTTGGATTCCACGTACACGATCCGACCATCCTTCCTCTTCAAGCTGAATTCCACCAACTCCTTGTGGTAACCTGTTTCTTTTATCTCCGTTAAGACTTGAAAAGCCAGGGGAAGCTGGTCCTCGCTCAATAACGAAGCGAATTTCACGGACCTGATTTCTTCTCTATCGTATCCCAAGATGTTCAGGGCGGTATCGTTAGCATCGATAAAATTCCCTTCAAAATCGTTGACATAAACACAATCGAACGAGCGGTCAAAAAGGGCCCTGTAGCGCTCCTCGCTCTCTTTCAGGTCCTCCTCCGCTCGCTTGCGCTCGCTAACATCTCTCGCAAGACCTTCCACACCAAGGAAATTGCCCTTTTCATCTTTCAGGATTTTGGAATTGGTTGATACCCATATCACGGAATTATCCTTCCGTCTGAGCTGCGCCTGAAAATCATCTACGCTGCCATTCCGCATAATTTGGCTTAGAAATTCTTCCCTTTCTTGCGGATTGACGTAAAGGCTTTTCAAGTCAAGGCCAATGATCTCATCAGACTTATATCCAAGCAATCTTTCCACGGAGGGAGAGGCAATGGAAATCAAGCCAGTTGGGTCTGTGCTGTAATAAACATCATAAAGGTTTTCAAAAAGATTTCGATACTCCTCCTCACTTTCCCGCAACGCCTGCTCCGCGAGATGGCGCTCGGTGATGTCCTCAAATACATTAATAAACTGAATTTCGCCCGTTGCTGTTGAACGTTTTATCGCGGTAGCCCTGCCCCAGAATACCGAGCCGTCTTTGCGTCTGTATCGTGCCTCAAAATCTTTAACCAGACTTTTTTCAAGGAGTTCAATATATCGCTCTCTGTCTTTGGGGTTGACATAGCGTGCAGGACCGGG
>Ga0307424_1001233_pt1 | contig 13596 bp, 12 predicted proteins | sample SalMarWE160320MG_FD_202157 | JGI IMG/M metagenome (GOLD analysis project Ga0307424, IMG submission 202157) | Salt marsh sediment microbial communities from the Plum Island Ecosystem LTER, Massachusetts, United States - WE1603-20 | ecosystem: Environmental > Aquatic > Marine > Intertidal zone >... | reverse complement strand
GGAAAGGTTTGGATGGCGACTTTTCCATTGGTCCGCTTTTCCACCACTTTTTTCCACTTTTCCATCTGAACACAGGGGAAAGTGGGTGCGGGTGGAAAGTTGGCATAGGTCAGTTTTATCGGCCCTGCCATGGCAGTCGTCGGCACCCATGTAATTGTTAAGAGTGTTGCCAAAAATATTCCGGCCAAAACAAATCCTATCTTTTTTTTCATGATTCAGACCTCCTTTTTAGATGGACAACATGTTAACCACAATCCGAAGTAGACTCTACTTTCACCCCCTTTCGCAGCCGCTTACGGCTTGAAATTTGAAATTCTTTGTTTTCCTTCGTCACTCGTCACTACTTGATCCCGCTATAAGCGGGATTACTATTACACAGACAACTTAAATTGCCAATTTTACAGAAAGAACTTTCAGGACACGGCACTATTGCCTCGGTCCGTTCCCAATTTCTAATCCCGCTTGTGCGGGACTAATTTCCAGTTTCAAAAGATACTCGGTTCCCTGTACTCCCCGAATACATCCCTGAACACATTAGCCATCTCCCCTACGGTTGCGTAGCTCTTACAACAGGTAACGAGATAAGGCATAACGTTTTTCTTTTCCTTGGCCGCATGTTCAAGGGCCTTCAGAGATTCGCTGACAGCCGTGTTGTCCCTATCCTTTTTTAATTTCCTGAGCCGGTCAATCTGGAGTTGGGCCCATTCATCGTTATATTCATGGAGTTCCACTTCCATGTCAACACCTTCTGTGTATTCGTTTACACCTACCTTCGTTATCTCTCCTGACTGAAGTTTCCTTTCAAACTCATAGGCCTGCCTGCCCACCTCTCTCTGGACATATCCGGAGGCGACCGCCTCCACCATCCCTCCCATCTTTTCCACCTTTTCCATCTCTTCCAAGATCTTTTCTTCCATCTCTTTGGTAAGGGTTTCCATGAAGTATGAGCCTGCTAAGGGGTCGACCGTATCCCTGAGCCCTATTTCATCCATGAGGATCTGAAAGGTCCTCAGAGATAGAAGCGCTGCCCGCTCAGTGGGGATGGTGTATGCCTCGTCAAAAGAGCAAAGGGCGGTGGTTTGCGCTCCTGAAAGGGCTGCTGCAAGGGCATAGTAGGCGCCACGCACGATGTTGTTCTCAGGTTGCTGCTTGGTCATGCCCGAGCCTCCTCCACCAAATATGCCGCGTAGGAAAAGGGCCTTTTTGTTCTGCACCCCATATCGCTCTCGGAGGAGTTTTGCCCACAGTTTCCGGGCTGACCTGAACTTGGCGACAGTCTCCCAGAGATTGCCGAAGATATTCAGATTAAAGGAAAACCGGCCCACAAAATCTTCGGCCTTGTACCCGCGGGCAACCACATTATCAATATAAGCAAATGCAATCATAAACGCATATGATATCTCCTGTGCCGGTGTGCAGCCGGACTCCCTGATATGATAGCCGCAGACCGAAACCGGGTTGCACCTCGGGAGCTCTTTCATGGCGTATTCAATGGTATCGCCGATGAGCCTCACCGCCGGTTCTACCGGATAAATCCATGCCCCCCGGCCTACGATCTCCTTTAAGATATCGTTCTGAGGCGTTGCTGATATCTCTGTTTTATTATACCCGAACCCTTCAGCCACAGACTGATACATGGCCAACATGATGGATGCAACCGCGTTGATGGTCAATCCGCTCCCGATGCGGTTCAGTTGAATATCCTTGAAAGCGATCTCAAAATCTTTGAGAGAATCAATGGCCATCCCTACCCGTCCCACTTCTCCTTCGGCCATCTCATCATCTGAATCGTAGCCCATCTGCGTTGGGAGATCAAAGGCCACATTAAGCCCTGTTTGGCCATGGGAGATCATTAACTTGAATCGTTCATTGGTCTCTTCGGGAGTGCCAAACCCGGTATACTGGCGGGTAGTCCAGTTCCGACTCCTGAAACCTAAAGGGTGGATACTCCGCGTAAAGGGAAACTCCCCTGTATCCCCGAGATCTTCCTTATAATCAAAACCGATCTGTTCAAGATCATCAGGAGTATAAACCGGTTTGACCTTGATGCCCGACTGTAGGATGACCTCTTTGATCGCATCCTTCTCATCTTTTACGTATGTTGCGACGCCCATTCTTGTCCCTCTATTCCGATATTACAGATTATTGACTATTGAAGACTTCCTTGATTGATCCTTTTAGGACCCAATCGCTTCTCGTCTATTGGCTACATTTTCTTGAATGAAATCAACAATGTCATTAAAATAGCTCCCGCCGGGAAATATCCCTCCCACGCCGATCTCTTTCATTACCGGTATGTCTTTGTTGGGAATGACTCCTCCGACCACCACCAGTTTGTTGTCCACCCCCTGTTCTTTTACCATACCCATCAATTTCTTACAAATAGGTATGTGAGCCCCGGACATAATAGAAAGCCCAATCACATCCACATCTTCCTGAACTGCCTGGTTTACAATGCTGGCCACGGTCTGGTGAAGGCCTGTGTAAATAATTTCCATCCCGGCCTCCCGCATTGCGTGCGCGATGACCTTGGCCCCACGGTCGTGACCGTCAAGACCCGGCTTGGCTAACAGGACGCGTATCTTTCTCTCTGCCATAGCTCAAAAACTCCTCACGATACCTAAGTGCCTAAAATTGATGTTTATTTTTTTATTCGATGTTCGATGTTGGACGTTCGATGTTGGACATTCATCTTTTAAATCTCTCAATCCCCTTCTATATCAAATTCCCGCAGGACAATATCCTGTCCTCGCAGGATATGCTCTTTTACCAGCCTCTCGACGCCATCAGTATCTCTTTCCCTGATGGCCTCCAGCATCAACCGGTGATCGTTGTTGCTCAACTCGGCAGTGGCCCTTACTTTGAGGATGACCAGTCTGAAACGGTATATGTGGTCTCTGAGATCATTGATCATTTTTATCAGCCTGGAACTGCGGCTGAGCCCATAGAGGAGATCGTGAAACTCTGTATTGATTTTGGGTAGTGCATCAAGATCTCCCCGGTCCAGACACTGCTGGTAATTCCCGAGTTTCTCCTCCAACGGTTGCAGATCGCCTTCCAAGTGACGGATAGTCGCTAATCTTGCAGCATAGCTTTCCAGAACGCTTCGGATACCAAAGGTCTCCTCGATATCCGAACGGCCAAGACGGGCCACAAAGAAACCGCCCTTCGGCTCCTGACGGAGCAGTCCCTCCCGTTCTAACTTATGAATGGCTTCTCTTACCGGTGTACGGCTAATCCCTAATGCGACCGCCACGCGGCTTTCCACCACCCGGCTGCCGGGATTGAAGTCCCCCTGTATGATAGCTTGTTTGAGTCTATCATAGACAGACCGGCCTAACGATCTCTTCGCAGGTAGAGATCTGAGTCTTTCAAACGCCGGAAAGTCAATTTTGTCCGCCTCAGGCATAGTAAATCAGAGCCCCGTCTTTTTAGATGCCAAACTGTCTCGCGATCGTTGTCTGGAGGACCTCATGGGTGCCTCCTCCATATAGAAGAAAGCGATTGTCACGGTAATATCTCTGAACGGCATATTCCATGGAATAGCCGTATGCCCCGAAAATCCTTGTGGCCTGATCACAGGCGCTGCATGCCGATTCAACCGTAAAGTATTTGGCCATGGAGGCCTCGTTCAGACATGCGATCTTGTTGTCGATAAGATGGGTTACCTTGTAAGCCATGAGGCTTCCGGCCTCAAGATTCACGGCCATATTTGCGATCTTGGCCTGGATGAGCTGGTATTTGCCGATTGGTTTTCCGAACTGTACCCGCTCTTTGCAATACTTTATGGAATCATCCATGGCGGCACGATGGAGGCCTATGGCCAGGCAGGCGGTCATGATCCTGATCTCGGCTAAAATCGTGAGGAGTACGCTCAGGCCTCTCCCAAGTTCGCCTAACATGTATTCATTGGGGACGTGGCAGTTGTTGAAATAAATTTCGGACAGGGATGACGTCCTTGTTCCAAGGGTTTCAAATTTTTTACTGTGAGAGAAACCGGGCGTGTCGCTCGGAATCAGAACAAACATGAGCCCCTTCAATTTCTTGGCCGGGTCGGTCTGGCAGAGGACCGTATGAAAATGACCGTAAGGACCGCTGGTTGACCATGTCTTCATCCCATTGATCACCCATCCATCTTTGACCTTTGTAGCAGAGGTCCTCACCGCACCGAGGTCAGAGCCTGCCTCCGGCTCTGTCAACTGAAAGGCGCCGATCTTTTCACCACTCAGAGCGGGCCGAAGATATTCCTCATGCATCTCCCGAGTCCCATACAGATAGAGGCCGTTTGTAGCCATGAGACATTGCATGGCGGTGGTTGCAGCGAGGCTCAGGAATCCCCTTGCCAGTTCCTCCATGGCAATACAGAAAAGGGTCGTGCTCCCATTCGATCCTCCCACTTTCTTGGGGTACCGGATGCCTAAGATCCCCATATCAGCGAGTTTCCGGAACAGATAAAATGGAAACTCCCCCTGTTCGTCAAGCTCCCTGGCCACGGGGATCACTTCCTCATTCACAAACCTGGCCATGATTTTTCTGTGGAGCTTTTCTATGTCTGAACGTAACATTGTCCTCCCCCTATTTGCGCTTGCTTTCCGAAATTGCCTTAGTCAATTCGGGAACAACCTGGTTAAGATCACCCACAATGCCCCAGTCCGCTACCTGAAAAATGGGCGCCCCTGCATCCTTGTTAATGGCAATGATATATCTTGAGCCCATCATACCGGCCCTGTGCTGGATGGCTCCTGATATGCCGCATGCGATATAGATCTCCGGCCTCACTGTTTGTCCGGTCTGGCCCACCTGTCTTTCAACAGGAAGCCACCCTTCTTCCACAATAATCCGTGTACCGGCAACTTCTCCGCCAAATGCCTTTGCAAGGGAAAAAAGGGATTTCATACCCTCCTCTGTGCCTACGCCTCTGCCTCCGGCCACGATCACCTTGGCGCTGCTCAGACTGACCCCCTTCTTCTTTTCCTTGAACTGCTCAAGGACCTTTGTGCCAATCTCCTTTTCGGTCAGGGAGACCTTATACTTGATCACTGTTCCCTTGTTGCCCTTTTTTTTCAACGCTTCCATGACGCCGGGTCGAACAGTGGCCATTTGCGGTCTTGAATACCGGTTTGCAATGGTCGCCATAACATTACCGCCAAAAGCAGGCCGTGTCTGGAGCAGGATCCCTTCTTCCGGGTCAATGGTCAATTCCGTGCAGTCCGCCGTCAGTCCCACACCCACACGCCGGGATACGCGAGGTCCCAGGTCCCTGCCCGTATGGGTGGCACCCATCAGCAGAATATTCGGCTTGAATTCCGTGACCAAACCCTCAAACACCTTTGCGTAGGCGATGGTCCGGTAATCTTTGAGGGCCCTGTGCTGTGCCAGGTAGACATTATCCGCCCCGTAATCAAAGAGTGTCCTGGCTAATCCGGAAACCTGGTAGCCCAAGAGTACAGCCGAGACCTCCTGCCCGAGATCTGCAGCAAGTGCCTGGGCCTTGCCGAGAAGTTCGTGTGAGACGCGGTTCAGGGTTCCGTTCCTCTGTTCAGCAAAGACCCAGACGCCTTTCCTGTCACTGAAATCGGGTATGGCCCTTGGCTCCACATCCGTCTGGATGGCCTTCTGCTTGCAGGCCTCCACACAGGCCCCGCATGATGTACAATTCTCTAAAATATGAGCCTTTCCATCTTTGAGCTCAACCGCTCCATAGGGACAGGCCTTGATACAACGCTTACACCCATTACAGAGTTCAGTTTCAATCCACACGGTCATATTTGTATCTCCTTATCGAAGTCGGAATGCTATCTTTCTTCTCATACGAGTCTATTCTCCTTCAACTTCCCAACCAGGGTCCTGACACTCTCTTTGGTATCACCTTCCAGCATCTCTCCTTCCCTCTGGAACTTGGGAGCGAAGGTCTTTATCACGTGTGTCAGAGAACCTTCCAGCCCCACTTCACTGGTTTGCACCCCGATATCTGCAGCATTCCACACCTCTATCGGTGTTTTTTCCTTACACGCGTCGATCAATCTCCCCACATGGGAATATCGAGGGATGTTTAGCTCCTCAATCACCGTCAGGAGGGCAGGCATGGTAGCTCGGACTTTTTCAAACCCATCCTCAAGACGTCGCTTGACAAAAATGCTTTTCCTGTTCACTTTTTCGATTTCATAGACATAGGAGACCTGAGACATGTGCAGATAATCTGCCACCTGGGGCCCAATCTGTGCCGTGTCTCCATCAATGGCCTGCCTGCCGCAGAAAATCAGATCATATTTTTCGATCTTTTCAATGGCCTTACCCAAGGTGAAAGAGGTAGCCCACGTGTCTGCCCCTGCAAAGGCCCTGTCAGAGAGCAGAATCCCTCTATCGGCGCCCATGCCAATGGCCTCGGATATGGCATCAATGGCCTGGGGCGGACCCATGGAGAGGGCTGTGACCTTTCCGCCTGCGACCTCCTTCAGGTTGATGGCCGCCTCAAGGGCATGTCGATCATCAGGGTTTATAATGCTCTCTATGCCTTCCCTGATGAGGTTCCCTGTCTTGGGATCCAATTTGACCTCTGTGGTATCGGGGACCTGCTTTACTAATACGATAATATTCATAGTGTTCACTCCATGATCGGCTATTATTTGAGATTGCTTTTATTTTTAGATCCGCATTCCGCAATCCAAAATCCAAAATCGTGTCTGAGTCACGCCTTGGCGTGATTCAGGCATCATACGATTCCTTTCTCTTTTAAGTCGTCTAATTCTTGATCCGAGTACCCTAAATTCCCATATATCTCCTGATTGTGCTCCCCAAAGCGCGGGGGGAAAGAAAGCTGACGTCCTGCTTCTTCAAGGAACGGAGTCATATTGGGTGGTGGAGGCAAGATGATGTCGGTATTTGTGACCGGATCCTGTGAAGAGAGGAGGCTGCGCTCAACAAGTGGATCGGCTATAACGTCGAGAATGGTCTTTATCTTGCTGATGGGAAGCGTGAGGGAGTTAAATAAGTGAATCAGCTCTTCGGATGTATAGTTTTTTGTGATCTCATTTATGGACCGGTTCAAGTCTTCCACATCCCCTATCCTACCTGAATTTTTTTCATACTCAGGCCTGTCGAGTGTCTTAAACATCTCCTGGGAAACCATTGACTTCCATTGCCGGTCATTCCCAACAGCCATATACACAAAGCCATTGCTTGTCCTGTAAACAGAAACCGGACAGAAGAACTCGTGGGTATTGCCTCTTCGCATGATTTCCTTTTTCAGAAGGGTAGAAAGGGTGATGGGGACCGTCATCCAGGATACAGAAGACTCAAACATGGACATGTTGATACATGAACCCTCTCCAGTAGCCTGCCGCTTAAAGAGCGCCTTCATGAGGAGCCCGTAGGAGTGCTCGCTGGTGCCCATATCCGGAAGCGGGATACCCACAACCTGGGGATCGCCGTCCGCCTCGCCAGTCATCTCCATCATGCCGGATCTGGCCTGCAATATGGGATCATAGGCAGCCTCATTGCTGTCCGGGCCAAAACCGGTGACGCCCAACCATATAATATCGGATTTCAAGGTCTTGAGGGTGTCATAATCGATCCCCAATTTCTGATAATTCCTGGGAAGCTGATTAGTGGCAAAGATATCCACATTCAGTTCCTTGATCAGGCTGTGGAAAATTTTTTGGCCCTCCGGGTCAGCAAGATTCAGTGTGAGCGCCTTTTTCCCCGCGTTGATACAGAGGAAATAAGCGTTCATCCTCTCTTCTCCAAGGACATTTTCGCCTATCATCCGGTTGGGATCGCCATATATGGGATGTTCCAGCCTGATGACCTGCATGCCGTCTTGGGCCAGTCGGTAAGTCAGGTAGGGGAGCACAGTTGCCTGTTCAAGGGATAGTATGGTGATATCTTTGAAAAGATCCATAAGATTCCTCCTCGCGGGCTTGAGGACCCACAAATCAAAGGGTGGTTGGCATGATGAAGGACCGCTGCAGATTATCTATATCCTAAATTGGTGTACTGTATACAATCAATCCTGTCAATAGGCTTTTTCTCCTCACAATCGTTTTTTTTGAGAAATCGGGTTTTTTGTGTATCTCTTTGTCTGTGTCTGTCTGTGCGGGTCTGTGGCTAATATGATTTTATTTAATTATGTAAGTCACTTAGCCTGACAGGACAGGGAAGATAATCTCAGGAAAGGTCGACTCATGAACATTAAGGGCATATGAAGGCTGGCCAGGGTGGATGCAATCTCGTCAGGAAGGATTAGGACTCTGATTCGGACGCCAGTTCTCTCAGGATAGCGGCATTATTTTGAACTCGCTCTAAGTTCTTCTTGAGGTTTTTCTTGTTGGGCTTTGCCTTCACCCTACGGATCGCCTTGGTCTGTTTGCTGTTAGAACCCATCTTTTATTTCTCCTTCTCTCTTGGGATATTCAAAACAAAACTAACTACAATTCTTTGAGAATCCTGTCAAGGAAAAAGTGTAACCGTTCACGGGTTCAAAGGTTCACCGCCCAGCGAGATCTCCGGCAGGGTTCAAGGTTCCATTCTCGTCCCCGCACTGCAGTTGGGATGCGTATTTACGAGAAAAGGTCAGATTCTTCACGAGGAAAATATTTCCCTTTCATCCCCCCTTATTTGACTGAAACCCCAAATGGCCAATTGGCAAATACATAAAATTACTGGTAGTTAATGTCTGTCATAAAATGAGAATTTTTATTCAAGATCAACGCATACCAAAAAAATAGCCACTGGTATCTATTTGATATTTCACGGATTATTTTTTGAGCATACCGTCCCGCCGATGGTGGAAGGCAAAAAGACCATTTATGGATGGACACTTTTCAGGTTTTCATCAGAGTTTTGCACAGTTGTTGCAGAAGAACTGAAACTGAGAGCGCCCAGGATCACCATTGGGACTTTGGCCTTTAGTTTTTGGTTGTTTTTGCCGTTATATATATCAAGAACCAATCCAAGGAGAGGCCAGAGATATGAAAATCGATCCCAACCAGGAAATAGTAAAGAGCGTCTATCCCGATAAAGCCACCGGGCCTGATAAACCGGCAGACAACAAATTTGGCACCATGCTCAAGGATGCCATTAATAATAAACCGTCCAAGGCAAGTGCATGGAGTGAGAAGCCACAAATGATAAACAGCATTCCAAACATTGAGATAAACCCCCTTTTCGCCGTTCAAGATAACCCGATCATTGAGCGCACTGAAAACTTTCTCAACATCCTTGAAGAGTACCAGGCGAAACTGAATGACGCACAGACCACCCTAAGAGACATCCATCCCTTGATTGAAAGAATGGAAACTGAAAAAGAAACCCTGACCCAGGTCCTCAATTCACTTCCACCTGGAGATGGCCTGAAAGAGATCCTGAACGATGCCTTGATCACATCTTCCCTGGAGGTTATCAAATTCAATCGAGGTGACTATATTGATGCTTGATACCCTAATCTTGCTGGTTGTTATTTCTTGTTTATATCTTCAAACATTTGGTATAGCCCGTTGCTGCTGCCTGTATTCCTTCCAATACACGTAACCTTATCTCCCCATAGAAGGCTCCCAAAAAAACCTTACCACTAAAAAGAAAACAGCAGGAGCATTTTCATATCAGTGAGCGGGGATCTGAATGAACAGGAATTAAAGGACATCAAAAAGGCTATAAAGGGTATCGATAAGATTATGACAGATCTCCTTTATGGAGGGGATATGGTCAAGGCCACCGCCAAAGCAAGCAAGATTAGAGACCTGGACACCATATCCGGTCTGGAAGCCAATTACCGATATGAGAAAGAGGTTATAGTAGAACAAACCAGCATAAAAGAGGTCACCACATATTCAAGGCAAGGATTAGCTGAAACCTCGCCGTTAACAAAAAACACTAATTATCCGAATCATTTGAAAACTCTTATCGACAAACTGGCCAGCATCGTCAAAAAATCCGGATTAGAACCCTCCAGATTCCACAATCCCATCAAAAGGCTATTCTCCAACTACAGAAACGACCTCCACGAGAAAGAATTCCAAGATAACGGTAAGATCCGTATGGCAGAATTGATTGAAGCCGAACTGATAGAGAGGATTAACCACCTTCCTGAAAACCTCAAGATGATCCCTTACCCCGCCCTTGAGGAATAATTCCAAATACCTGGTATTTTGAGTGACCTTTATGATCTCTTATTTGTTATCCTATTTCTGTAACTGTGATAGGGGACTAAGGGTTCTTTTCATTTATTTATTTGATATGATTGATTTGTTTTTAAACAGCGGATAATTGTCCTGTTGGCGGTAATTATTATGGGAAGCGATCTCACTCCTTCGGCATCCCTCCCGGCGTTATTTCCCGATATCCGGAAAGTTCCATTATATTACCTTCCATTCAGGGTAAAGGGTTGCGACGATATTCAGCGTGGGCCGCGGAACCACAGGTTCCAATGAGACGGCTGAAAATGTCATATCGTCTTGAAAGCTGAAGATGGAGAATCGGATATGGATACTGTTGCGCCTTTTGGAATTCGGCGGTGCCCATCCGCTCAGGAAGGGAACCCGGCCCCGTGTCTCAGGCGGCAAATCTACCCAGGTCCAGTTCCTTCATGCGATCGGGCGTCGGTCCGCCCTTTTCCATATCCCATCCCGCAGCGCCGAAAAATTCCCTCATGAGAGATTCCATGTCGATCTTGACCCCCTTATTGGGCCCCTTGGTCAGGATCGAGCCGTCCAGGGCGCGCCGGCTCAGGTGATGGTCCTGGGCCGTGATCCCTTCGCGCATGTTGAAGGCCTTTCTCAGGTTCAGGATTCGGGCGCCGGTATTCAGGTATTCATCAGGGGTCAGGTTCCATCCGGTTGCGGCGTTGAGGTATTCCACCACCGGCAGGCTGCTGGTGATGGCCCCAAACAGACACATGCCGCCGCAGTTGACCAACTGCATGTAGTAAGACGCCGCCGTGTAGCGGCGTACATTTTTTGCCATTTTCCCCTTTGCCGCCTTTATCATCCTTTTGGCTTCGGGGAACCGCTTTTTGACCCCGAACAGACCGGCGTAGAGATAGCAGGCAATGGTATGGCGCCCGGGGGTCGGTTCGCACTGGTAGGCCACGGCAAATCCCGGATCGAGTCGCGAATCGTGCATGGGCAGCTCCTGACCGCCGGCGTGAACGGCAAACCGGTCAGCCCCGTTGCCGACTTTTTCGGCAGCCCGTTTGACCCCGTCGGCCAGCACATCCCCGAACCCTTCACGGGCGATGATCATTTCGGCCAGTCGAACGACCTCTTCGGACCGTCCCCATCCCAGTTGCAACCCACCGGTGGTCGTTTCGTCGATGATGCCGTTTTCAAAGCATTCGATGGCAAAGGCGATGGCCCCGCCGGTGGAAATGGTATCGATGCCGGCGCGATTGCACATTTCGTTGAGTTCGATGATGGCGTCCAGGTCGTCCTGAAGAAGCATGCCGCCAAAAGCCCCCAGGGTCTCGTACTCGGGCTTGTGTCCCTTCTCCCCCTGGTACCGCCCCTTCTTGATGTCGATGATGCCTCCGCAACCCAGAGGGCAGGACTGGCAGGCGTATTTGCGTTCCTGGTATTTGAGAACGCTTTCGTCCGACCCCTTTTTGGCGCTTTTATAGGTGTAATCCACATAGCCGACGCCTCCCCAGTTCTTGATGGGCATGTCGCCGGTCATGGCTGAATAGGTGGTGAGCCCGGAGGTGCCGTACTTCTTGTAGATCTCCCGAACCAGGGAAGCCTGGGCCGGAACGGCAACGCCGGTGCGGGCAATCACTTGGCTGACCAGGCCCATGATCCTTACCGTAATTCGGTCCACGATGTTGGACTTCTTGTAGGCTTCGAGGAACTTTTTGTTGATCTCCTTGATCTCGTCGGGCCGGGCCACCGGCACCTTTTTCTTACCGCGAAACGCCACGGCCTTGAGGCGTTTGCTCCCCATGACAGCGCCCAGGCCAGAGCGGGCGGCAATTCGGGCATTGTCCGTTGAAATGCCCGAAATCAAGGAAAGTTTTTCTCCGCTCACACCGATGGCGGCCACCCGGACCTTCTTGTCCCCCAATTGATCGCGAATGGCAGCTTCGGTCTCTGGAATGTCCTTTCCCCACAGATGGTCCCCATCGAGAATTTCAACGTCATCCTCTCCCACACGGACCCAGACCGGCGTTTCGGAGGCGCCCGTAAAGAACAAGGCGTCATACCCCGTACGCTTGATCTCCTGGGAGAGGAACCCGCCGGCGTTGGCATCCCCCCACCCGCCGGTAAGGGGGGATTTGCCCACCACCATGAATCGTCCGGAGAAATAGGCCCGGGTTCCGGTCAGTAGCCCGGTACAGAACCCCAGATAGGCTTCCGGTGCCAATGGATCGACCCCGGGTGGTTGCCGTTCCATGAGAACTGCGGCCCCGAGACCGTATCCTGAAAGGTATTTGCGGTAGAATTCGTCGCCCGGTTCGACCACTTCGGTGGTTCGGTCCGTTAGGTTCACGATGCAGTATTTTCCGGTATACCCTCCTGTCATGGGTCAATTCTCCTTTTTTTAGTTCAGCACATTTCCACGATTTTTTTACTAGCTTTTCGATCCCTTCGGCCACATCGGCAATTCCCGGCCCCAGCATGTAGGCCGGGGTGGATACGAGGCGGTTGACCTCGTCAACCCAGATTTCCTAAACAGTGCAGTCGCGATGTTTTCCGCTCCCTCAGGAGTCGTTTAACGTCTGCCTGGACCTCGGCGCTACCCAGCACCGCGTTGGGATGGTTGACGGCAATCATGGCGGCATAATCGGCCAGTCCGAAAACGAATCCGCCGTGGACAAGCCTCAGGGGGTCACGCCATGCGCTGGGTGGTCAACAGTTCCACGCGGCTGTAGCCTTCACGCACTTCCAGCGGTTTACCGCAGAATTCGGAATTAACTCCCTGGTGGGTCTCGATGCCCATGGAAACCCTCCTGGCCAGGCATGTAGAAAAACTTAAAGGTGATAAGGTGCGGTGATAAGAAGTCGCTTTTTTAAGAGAAGAGTATACTGGAAATGACCTTGTAGGTCAACCAGGATCTGACCGTCCCGCCCGAAGCGGGATTGTGGCTACGACTCGCTGCCTGAAATTGAGAGTCCCGCTTGCGGCGAGGCTGGAAAGGGTGTGAATGCCATGACACTGAATCGGTGGCTTGATCATGTCGGGAGAGGGGGAAATCGAGGAGATTCGGGTAGAACTGTGCCTTGAACCTGTCTCAATGTCCAAAAGTCGAGCCGTGTGAGCCTCCAGAAGCGGTGATGCTTATCGATACTTGAGGTCCACATATGACCACTTTTCGGATGCCGGGAGGTATACCAAGAAGCCATACGCCTTGGAAAAAATCGGGATTGCCGTTAAAGAAGAACTGGTGAAAATAGGCAGTTTTGACCCTCAGCTCGATTGAAGGTTTGCCGATATGAACCATCTGTTGGATTTTCCAGACAGAATGTGAAAGATTGATCTGGCAGTGTTGCATAGTTTTGGAGGATGTGCGATGCTACCATAATGCACGAAACCTGGAATCGGAGGTGCTGCCAGATACCAAGAAATCCTGACCTTTCCCAAGCCCAAAATCGTCGACACTAATGAGAT
>Ga0307424_1001228_pt1 | contig 13614 bp, 17 predicted proteins | sample SalMarWE160320MG_FD_202157 | JGI IMG/M metagenome (GOLD analysis project Ga0307424, IMG submission 202157) | Salt marsh sediment microbial communities from the Plum Island Ecosystem LTER, Massachusetts, United States - WE1603-20 | ecosystem: Environmental > Aquatic > Marine > Intertidal zone >... | reverse complement strand
AATCTTCGTTGGCTTAGTTGCAATCATCATGATTACTGATGTAAGGCTGACAAATGCAACGGTAGCTCTACCTTTTGCTTTTCTCTTCATCTCATTTACTACATTCATAATCACTGGTCAAATTGATGAAAGACCAAAATTAGTACAAAAATATATGAGAGATTGGCTCATTATTTGCACCATTGGCATAGTTATTAGTGCCTTAGCTTTCACATTCTACTAAGACAAAAACACTTCTCATAACAAGTCTACTGAAGTGATTAGCCATGAGTAAGATTCTCCCAGGTACAAAGACCACTCGAATGGAGCTTCTTGCACTCAAGAATAGAATGAGGCTCGCAGAGAGAGGACATGATCTTCTTCGAGAGAAGAGAGACTCATTAATAATGGAATTCTTCAATATTATTGCTGAAATTAAAGACTCTCGTGAAAAAGTTGACGAATCTCTTGCTGAAGCATTTTCTGCATTGACTCAAGCAAAAATGATTATGGGTCCTGCTAGAGTGATTGAATTTGCATATGCCAGTAAGTTTGAAGCAGATTTAAAGATTTCAACGAGATCAATGATGGGTGTTAGAGTTCCGGTCTTATCTGTTGAACAACGTAGTTCAGAACTTCCATACTCGCTTTCAGATTCCAGTACAAAATTTGATGTGATGGGTGAGAAATTCAAAGAGGCTCTAAAAGCCATAGTCCAACTTGCTGAAATCGAATCAACTGTGAAAAGATTAGCATTAGAAATCGAAAGAACAAAGAGACGTGTTTCAGCCCTTGAAACAGTTGTCATACCAAGACTTGATGCAACTGTACGTTTTGTTAAGCTTGCACTCGAAGAGCGTGACCGAGAAGATTTTGTTCGATTGAAAATGGTACGTGACTGGATTACTGCCGAAGAAGATTAATGGATTGTATTATTAGTAATACAATAACAAATACTATCTCCTTAATTTTAAAATAGCTGCTGCTAAATCTCCTTCAGTTTCTTTCAAGGCTTGTTTTGCAGTTTCAATATCAACACCGGTCTGACCTGCGACAAGTGCGGCATCTTCCATTGGAATTTCAATCTCAGGAACTAGTTTCTCCTCAATAATCTCAGCATCTGGAGATGATGCTGTTGCTGTTCCAGATAAAGCGCGTTCTATCTTTGAGCCTCCTACTTGGTATGTTTCTGATCCTGCTTGTTTGATAGCTGTAACTTGAGGATTTGAGATCACCCACTCCTTGTCGGCAAAACGTATGATTACTTCTTTAACACCCTCAAGGTCTTTCTGCTCAATTCCCATCTTCTTCATCATTCGAGCCATTTGTTTTGGTGACATACCTCTAAATCCCATAAGTTCACACTCTATTGTTTATCTTGCCTGATGATTATCCATCATTACTGCGACTGTCCAATCATCTTTGGATAAAACGATTACGCTTTGAGGAATTAATCAGGAACCACATCAATGTCAAATACAACATGTTCAACAGTTGGAGAATAATTCTTAATCTTGCGTACTTGTATCTGAGATTTGAATCCATTACTAGCACAAACCCCTCTTATCTCCGATAGTGTATCTTTCAGGATATCCTTTTGAATAGACTTATGCAAATGGATAACACCTCCTTCTTGGCTTAAAGATTCTAATGCATGAGGGAGATACAAATCAGTATTATGTAAATATCCCATAATGATACGATTCGCGTAATTCACAGGATGTACCTCACGGCAATCTCCTAATATTGCAGTGACTCTACTTTCAAGATTGTTAAGTTGAATATTCTGAAGAAGAAACTGATATGCTTCAGGATTGATTTCAATTGCAGTGACTAAAGCGCCTGCTGATTTTGCAATTTGTAGAGCAAATTGTCCAACGCATGAGAACATATCCACAACTTTCTCACCAGGTTTGACTTGATTTGCTATGTTTATTCGTTCTCTCTTATTTCCACCAGAGAATGTTATTCTAAGAGGATCTAGTATAAATTGAACTCCATTTTCTATATGTGTAGTAACTGTATTACAATCACCAGCAACAATCTCATAGAAAGGACGACGTTTCTCTCCACTGGTAGGTCCAGTTCTTATCGCAACTGACCTGATTCGATTGTCGAATAATATAGTTGCTTCACCAATGATAGATGCATATTCAAAAAGTGAAGAATTTAGATGTACTAGGGCAACATGTCCTACAACATGAAAACCTGATGGAAGCTGTATTCCTTCAGGTAACTTATTCTTCAATTGCGTTTTGAGGAAATCACGATACCTCATAATGTATCACAATGATTGATGAAATAGGAATTAGCAATACATTCCTTCTGGGGCATCACTACGACCACTTCCCCTTTCCTGTACTTTTGTTATTGCTTTTCTGAAATCTTCTTCAGTAACACAAACTCGCTTTTCCCTAATTGCAAACATACCTGCTTCAGTACAGATACTTTTGATGTCTGCTCCTGTTCTATCCTTAGTTTCAGTAAGAAGACGACCGAAGTCAATATTGCCATCAATATTCATTCCACGAGTATGAATCTTGAAAATCTCTTTTCTACTATCTTCATCTGGTAATGGAAAGTCAATGATTCTATCAAATCGACCAGGTCTCAGAAGGGCAGGATCTAAGATATCGGGACGGTTTGTCGCACCTAAGACTGCTACCTGACCCCGAGTTTCGAATCCATCTAACTCACTCAGAAGCTGCATGAGCGTTCTTTGTACTTCTCTATCACCTGATGTTGCAATGTCAAGTCTATGAGACCCTACTGCATCGAGCTCGTCAACAAAAATGATTGCTGGTGCTTTTTCCTTTGCAAGCATGAATATTTCTCTAACAAGTCTTGCCCCTTCACCAATGAATTTCTGTACCAATTCAGACCCAATCACTCGAATGAAGGTGGCATTTGTTTCATGCGCTACTGCTCGTGCACACAGTGTTTTACCAGTACCTGGAAGTCCAGTTAATAGTACTCCTTTCGGAGGCTCAATCCCAACCTGCTCGAACAACTCTGGTTCCAATAAGGGTAATTCTACTGTTTCTCTAATTTCCAGTAGTTGCTGTCTGAGACCGCCGATATCCGTATAGGAAACTTCGGGTGCTTCTTCAATTTCCATTGCTCTGATTATTGGATCTCGCGAAGGTGGGAGTTCCTGAGTAATTGCAAATGACCTTTGGTTCAGAGCTACAAGTGCACCTGGCAGCAGTTTTTCCCTCTGTATTGATGATGCCACATGAACAACGAAATTTGGTCCGGTGGAGCTTTTCACTATAGCTCTACCATCTTCTAACATCTCAATAATAGATGCAGTTATGAGCGGGGACTGACGAAGTTTTTCTAATTCTGTTCTAAGAGTTTGAGTTTCTTTTTCAAGGCGACTACGTTCTGCTTGAAGTATCTGTTTCTCAGTTTCCAGTGCACGAAGGCGTCGTTCCAAGTGCCTAGTATTTTGTGAATAGGCTGATTCATCAATGCTACCTTCATTCTTTGTGTCAGTAGTCCCTGGCAACAATTGGCACCTCACGACATGGTTCTCTGATAACGATTTAAGGCTTGCTTTGGTGGTCGTTTCGTCCAATTGTAAATTTTCACACTCGGTAATCTTTATCTGTACCCACTCAGAATCTATCCATAGAACGAGGGAAATTGCTTTGCCTAGTTGTGAATTATGCGGTAGAAACATGAAGGGTCGCGGCAGAAATGTCGTGATTGAAGGAGCATCAATGCTTGTCTGCTCCGAATGTGGATTTAAATTTGGACAATCCTCCAGCGAATCAACTCAACAATCGTCGTCAACAAAACCTAGAACTTCTTGGACCGAATCTCCGGAAAGCCAAACAACTAGGCGAAACCATCAACCATCTCGAGTATCAAAACCACGATCTCAAATCAAACCTAGTAAATCGACTGGTGTACGACTTGATGATATGGAACTCATTGAAGACTACGCGAAGACTATTCGCTCAGCGCGCCAAAAGAAGAATATGAGTCAAGATGAATTAGCACAACGAGTTGGAGAAAGCATTTCGACACTGAAATCTATAGAGTCAGGACGACAAAAACCAACTGAGAAAACTATCAGAGGTCTTGAACGCGAACTGGAAGTTTCACTGTTAGAACCTCTTGGTACAGTTCCAATAAAAGTAGGTAAGGCCCAATCCGGTACTGCAGGACCTACACTTGGTGACAGAGTTATCGTAAAAAGGAAAATGTCTCAGAAAGCACGACGTGACGATTAACCGTAAAAAATTCAGATAATAATACTAGAATTATTGTTTGATTTACTTCGTGTCATTAATAGGTCTTATATAGAGTGCAGTACTATATACTAGTATAACATTCCGACTGCGGACATTTTGACCGTGATATATAATATCGATATGAGTCGACTGGCTATCTATTACACTTTGGGTGATTTCATCAAATGGTACACACTAACTTCAATCATGATCTCTTTCGTCTTGTAGTTGAAGAGATAGCAGGTAAAGAAGGCGTTGACGTTTCTACAGTTCTAGTAAATGCAGAAGAAACAACTGATGAAGAAATTGCCACAAAGACTGATCTCAAACTGAATATTGTTCGTAGAATTCTCTACAAGCTCCATGATAACCACCTTGCATCATATCGAAGAATTCGTGATGTCAATACTGGATGGTTCCTCTATTACTGGAAAATTGACCCAAAGAAAGCCCAAGCTCTCGTGAATCGAAAGAAACGCATGGTGCTAAATCTGCTTGAACAAAGACTTGAACATGAAAGCAATAATGATTTGTATTCTTGTGTGAATCGTGATTCTTCACCAGTTCCATTTGAAGAAGCTATGAATTTGTCATTTAGGTGTCCAGCCTGCAATGGACAACTTGAATTTGTTGATAATGCTAAAGCTATCTCATTTCTCAGAAAGCGTGTAGAAGAACTCAAAGCTGATCTCGAAGCATTGTCATAGACCAATACTTTTGATTTAATCTGTTTCTAACAAAAGGTACTTAGCAACCTGCATGAAGCAAATGAAAGAGGTTACCAATTGAAGTCAGTAATACTATTTTCAAGAGTATATGGAAAAAAACGGAAACTCCTCCTTGACACAGTCAAATCTGAAGTAACCTCAATGATAGATGAGTTGGATGTTCGTTTGGCGCGTTTTGGTACTGATAAGAATGGACATCTATCACTTGTTTTTGATGGGCAAGATTCAGAATTTGCAATTAACTACCTAGTCAAGAAATATGGTAAATCAATACGTCTGGAAAATGTGAAGGAAGGTGCTATTCTTCCTGGATTCTTTTTAGAAGTGGGAAAAGTTGGGTATGGTCTCTATGTAGATATTGCAGCTATTAGTACTAAAAGAGTAGATGTTCTAATTCCACTTCATCGCATTCGTGACCAGTTTAGTATCAAGAAGCCACTACGAGCTATTGCAAAAACTCTGGTCTTTGTTGATAATCTTCCAGTTGATGTGACAATTACAAGTGTTGATTATAGAGAAAACAAGGTCGAAGGTGAACTAGCAGAGAGTACGATAATCCGATTTGAGGAATGGATGCAAGATGACCATGAGCGACTTCTCGTGTTTGGTGCTAATCAGGATATGATTGAAATCGCGCTTAGAAAGACAAGCCACCAAGAAGATATCTACGAGTTTGAAGAACTTGGGAAATTTGAATATTCGTTACGTTGTAAAAGGAGCACTCGAGCATCAGGTATTGTTGCTGCAATCGGACCAAAACTTAGAGGAATACCTATGCATCTTTTCATCCCAAAGGAGATTGAGGCGAGTCTAAATGGTTAGGCTTGATGTCTGGTTAGTTGAGAATGGTCATTTTTCATCCCGACAAGTTGCGAAGAGGGCTATCAAAGAAGGTGTGGTCATGGCCAATGGAATAGTGTGCAGTAAACCTTCGAAACAAATGAGCGGAAAAGAAGACATCAAAATCTCACCAGATTATATGGATATGCCAATGGGATATCACAAACTCAAAGAAATTGATGAACTATTAGAAGGTAATCTCGTAACTCTTCCATGTATTGCACTTGACATTGGTAGTTCAGCTGGAGGTTTTCTTGCATATCTCAATGACAAAGGAGCAACCGCAATAGGAATCGAGGTTGCTCGAAGGTTTTCAGAAGACCTTACCAGATTGGCGGAGGCTCATCCTCTAATTTCAGTAATCTTCGATGATGCATTCACAATTGATCCCACAATTGTAGTTAATGATGGCGGTCTCGATCTTCTTCTTGTTGATGTCACTACGGAGATAGATGGAACTCTGAATCTAATTTCGCGTTTCTCTAGTCTATTGAAAAAGGGCGGTCGCCTAGTCGCAGCCTTCAAGACAGACAATCGGGATAATGTATTACAATTATTAGACTCAGTCACTGGTCTGGGTTTCGCAGATGTTCAGAGTATCTATCTGGATGATTCCCGCCAAGAAGCACACATCACTGGATGTTACAGGTAAACAACTTTTTAATAGAATATAGAGAGCCTCATCTCAGGGCCGCTAGTCTAGCCCGGCTATGATGTCTCGCTTACACCGAGAATCCGAACGAGCCTTGAACTCTTTGGAATCGAAGGTCGCTGGTTCAAATCCGGCGCGGCCCACCATATTCCTAGGTACCTACAACTGGATAGACAAATCCCCGCTGACTGGAGAAATATGCGGAAGTAGCCAAGCCAGGTCAAAGGCGGCGGACTTAAGATCGTATGAACGATGGGGTCGCGATAAGCTATCCGCTCTCGTAGGAGTCCGTGGGTTCGAAGCCCACCTTCCGCACCAATAGTTTGGTTGAGACCATACACCAATTCCTAAAACTGATACAGGATGCTATCACCATCATGCAACTTGAAGCACTAATCGAATCCATTGGCTTAATCCTGCTAATGGAATTAGGTGACAAAACCATGCTCACCACTATGTGTTTGAGTGCTCAATACCGCCGACCTAAATTGGTACTTCTTGCCACTATGATTGCTCTTGCAACATCTTCTGTTATTGCAGTAATCATTGGATTCATTCTATCTGTTACATTACCAGTGGAAATCATAACATATGTATCTGGATTCTTGTTCCTGATTCTGGGAATTTTCACCTTAGTCAAATCAAATTCAGAAACAATCGATACATGTGATAATCCTGGAACACTTTTCGGAATGTTCTCCATTGTACTAATATCTGAGCTTGGGGATAAGAGTCAGATAGCCACTCTTGCCCTTGCGGCTCAATCACCTTTCCCAATCATGATATTCCTCGGAGCTATCATTGGTTTCTTCATTGTGAACTCAATTGGAGCTTTCGCAGGTACGAATATCGCTGAACGAATTCCGATTAAAACGGTAAAACGTGTCGTTGGTATCATCTTCATATTATTTGGAATATTAGTCATCTTCGGAATTTTGTAGATTTAACTATCTGACGAAGCCTTTATGACAAGTTTTCATCTTTGAATCATAACTTGAAGGTGAGGAATTCATTGAGTCTAGATGATTCGGGTTATAGCGGTCTGGTTCTGGAAAAGCTATCTCTGTCAAAAATACAGGTTGGTGATACAATCAGTATCACAAAGGATGGAGAAGAATTCACTGGGGTACTCATGCCCCGAAGTCAGGTTGGGAGTGATGCTGCTCATATCATTATGAAGCTTGATAGTGGTTACAATATTGGACTGCGCCTAAACCAAGAATCCTCCATTCGCCGAATCAAAGGTGGCACTCGAAAACGAACTACAAAGGTTGAGGATTCTATGGAGAAAAAGAACTTGCCCAGAGTTTCTATCCTAAGTACAGGTGGCACCATTGCTAGCAAGGTCGATTACCGTACTGGTGCAGTAAATCCAGCACTTTCTGCACAAGATCTCTACGATACAGTACCCGAACTCAAGAATTATGCAAATGTTCATGCAAAAGTGATTATGAGTGTCCTTTCTGAAAACATTACGCCTACTGATTGGACAAGAATAGCCAGCAAAGTTGCCTCTGAGATAAAGACAGGAACTGATGGGGTCGTAATCGCCCATGGCACTGACACATTAGGCTTCACTTCTGCGGCACTATCTTTTGCGCTTCAAAATCTTCCAGTACCTGTTGTTCTTGTAGGGTCTCAAAGATCATCTGACCGTCCATCATCAGATGCTGCAATGAATCTAGTTGGTGCTGTAAATCTGGCGACAAAGGCAGATGCTGCAGAAGTCATGATTCTAATGCATGCAGAAACTGGAGACAGTTATCTTCATGCCCATAGAGGGACAAAAGTTCGAAAATTACATACGAGCAGAAGAGATGCTTTCCAATCGGTCAATGAATATCCATTATTCAGGATAGACGAAGATTCTGTGACTGAATTACATCCACCATTACGACGCAGAAGCCTCGACCGGAAAATCAAGTTGAAAGCTAAATTTGAGGAAAAAGTTGCTCTTTTGAAAACATTTCCTGGAATAGATGGGATTTTGGTGGAAAAGCTCATTGATGCTGAATACAAAGGAATTGTAGTAGAAGGAACAGGTCTCGGACACGCTCCAGACATCTTACAACAGTCAATTAAAGATGCTATCGATGCAGGATTGGTTGTTGCTATGACTAGTCAGTGTATTTTCGGAAGAACTGACATGGATGTGTATCGTTCAGGAGTAGAGCTTCTTGACCTAGGAGTTATTTCCTGTGAGGATATGTTGCCCGAAACAGCTCTAGTCAAGCTCATGTGGGTTCTTGCAAATAGTAAGGATATGGAAGTCGCAAAAGAACTTCTCCTCACACCTATTGCAGGTGAAATTGACATGCGCAGCGAAGAATCTGAATATAAAATACTAGGAGAGTCTTGAAGTGTCAGACGCTGATAGATATGCCAAGTTAGGTCTGATGGTAGGTCTTGAACTTCACCAGCAATTGGACACTCAAAGGAAGTTATTCTGTCATTGCCCATCAATTATTCGTGATGAAGAACCAGACAGTAGTTTTATTCGTAGGCTTCGTCCAACTCAAAGTGAGATGGGTGAGATTGATCCCGCCGCTCTTTTTGAATTTCAAAAAAAGAAACGATTTTGTTACGAGTATTACAATGACACAACTTGCCTTGTTGAAGCTGATGAAGAACCGCCGCATGATCTGTGTGAAGACTCAATTGATATTTGCCTGACAATGGCAAAATTCCTACAATCGAATCCAGTTGATGAAATTCATCCGATGAGGAAGATTGTAATCGATGGGTCGAATACCACTGGTTTTCAACGAACCACAATCATTGCGAATGGTGGAGAAACAGTTGTTGATGGCAGAACTATCGGCATTCAGACTATTTGTTTAGAAGAAGATGCAGCACGAAAGATTGCTGATGATGATAAGAATAACATGAGAATATACCGACTTGACCGTCTTGGAATTCCCTTGATTGAGATTGCGACTGATCCCGACATTCGATCACCAGAAGAGGCACAGGCGGTCGCTCTTGCTATTGGGTTGCTCTTGAGGTCAACTGGAAGAGTAAAACGAGGTCAAGGAACAATTCGCCAAGATGTCAATGTATCAATCAGGGATGGTGCAATAATAGAAATCAAGGGGTTACAACAGCTTGACATGTTAGCTGCAACTGTCGAATATGAAGCACTTAGACAAGAGAAACTCCTCGAAATTCGTGATACCTTGAGAAACCGTGGTGTAACAATAGAAAAAATCAAAGACAAAATTACTGATGTGTCTTCAATATTTACAAAAAGTGATTCAAAAGTAATCAAAACAGCTTTGCAATCTGGTGGCTCTGTTTTTTCAGTAAAATTACCTGGTTTTGCAAGACTTCTTGGAATAGAAATTCAACCTGGGCGACGATTTGGAACAGAAATTTCCGATTATGCGAAATTTTGGGGAGGAGTCGGGGGAATATTCCATACAGATGAACTACCAAAGTATGGGATATCTGGTACAGATGTTTCTGAGATTCGTAAAGTCTTGAAGGCCAAAGAGGATGATGCTGTAGTCATTGTTGCATCATCTGAAAACAAGTGTAAAGATGCATTGAAAGCTGTAGTCGATCGTGCTCGTGTAGCAATACAAGGAATACCTATAGAGACTAGGATGCCTCTCCCAGAAGGCACATCAAAATTTGCACGACCGAGACCTGGGTCTTCACGGATGTATCCAGAAACTGATGTGAGACCAGTAAAGATTACAGAAAGTCGTCTTAAGAGAATCAAGAAGAATATGCCCGAAACCATTGAGAACAAAGAGAAGCGCTTCATCAAGGAATACAACTTAAGCTCAGATTTGGCATACCAAATAACTCGTTCTGTGAATCTTGATATTTTTGAACGCATTATCAAAGAAACCGAAGTTTCTCCGACACTTGTTGCTGCTACTCTAGAGAATACAGTGGTCAGTCTTCATAGAGACCAAGTTCCCACGGAGAATCTGCAAGAAATGCACTTCATTGACATTTTCAAATTAGTCGAACAAAACGAATTATCTTCTCAAGCAATTCCCGACGTTCTAGCACATCTCTCTAATAATCCAAATCTAAGCGCTCATGAAGCTCTAGCAGCTACTGGGCTCAGCATGGCAAGCACTGATGAAGCTGTAGAAGTCATTCGGAAAATTGTTCAAGATAGAGCGGAATTTATTCGGGAACAAGGTGAACGTTCATTTGGTGGGCTCATGGGTATAATCATGAAAGAATTGGGGGGAAAAGTTGATGGAAAAACTGTCAAGAAACTCCTCACTGATGAGATTAACAAACTTCTCAATTCATAGACTTCACGGTAAGGTTAATTAGAGGAATTTTGTGTGCTCGATTGCCAGACTTCGAAATGAGAAAAATAAAGCCGCAGTGGCCTAGCCTGGCAGGGCGCGAGACTCATAATCTTCTTGGGTTTCCCAAGACAAGATCGGGGTCATTGAGATCGCGTCTCAGATGAGGCATCTCGAAGTCGCGGGCTCGAATCCCGTCTGCGGCACCACCATTCATTCTATTACTGCCATCCAGTGACTCAAAACTTGCAGCTGATTATTGAAATGTCAAACTTTTATGTTTCCAATCTAGAATCAATATTGGTGGTTTAATCGTGGAAGGAATCGAGGATTCATATCTTGAGAATTATATTCATACCCAACTGAAGAAGTATCTTGGTAAACCAGTGAAAGTCTGGGCTGCAGGCCGTCAAAGATTTTGGAAGGGTGTGCTACTTCAGATTGGCTCTGATTTCATAGAAATTGGTGATGTATGGAAAGAAACTGTTGTGAAGCGTAAGTATCTTCTCCTCAATCAGATAGTTCTCATAGAACCTCTGTCATAAATTCTACCTAGAAATCCTCCTTCATTATCTAAATTGTACAGCATAAAATACACTACCATCACTTTTGAAAAAATCTCATTTTCAAATCCTATGACGGAGTTATTAGGAATAATTTATACTGAATTCCATGACAGAAAAGAAATGGAAGATAGTAGGTGGTAGTGTGTATAGACTCTCCGAAGTCTTTGACGGGATGATTGAAGCAATATCACATGCAAGAGAATTGAAAGAAAAACATCATGTATTTCTCTCAAAGACAAAAGATGGCTGTTGGGCTGTATATTGGAGATCAAAAGAACCTACTATTGAATGCGAATTCAAATATTACAATGTATGATACTTCTCTCGGTGCTTAATAGTGCAAATCAAGACCTATAATCATGATGCCAGATTTATTTCTTTCTGAAGTAGAAAATGATGATAATAAGGTCAGCATGGAATCATTAGGCCTATTTGTGAATGAGCAGAACCGGCTTCAGTTTGAACGAATGTTGAGAGAAACAACATGGTCCGGTGTTATAGATATCACAGGATGGACTATTGATGCAGTGAAGGCTCTTGTTACTGTTTGTGCAGATGAGAATCTTCCCATTACAATAAAACATGGTTCTCGCTATTTTATGCCAATTCGATTTCCCAAAAAACCGTTGTTAGATTCATTCGCCGAATCCATCATATTGGGAGACTTCTGAAAATAATTCACATTGTCTAGCAATCTCTTTATTGAGATTGTGTTCTATTCAGAACTAGGTGAAGAGGATTGCAACTCACTTTCAAGACACTTGATGATGTGGATTACATTGGGAAACGTATTCTGATTCGAGTCGACATTAACTGTTCTGTTGATCCTGAAACAAAAAAAATCACCGATAGCTCACGAATCTATGCTATACGAGAAACGTTGGAAGATCTCTCTCAGAGTAAGGTAGTGCTGATGGCCCATCAAGGTCGCCCTGGAAGTGATGATTTCATCTCACTAGAACAACACACTGAGATTCTGAGAAAACTTGGGTTTAATGCAACATTTGTTGATGATATCTTTGGCAAGAAGGCAAAGGAAGCAATAAACAAAGTCAAAGACGGTGAAATCCTTGTTCTCCAAAATGTGCGATACTTTGATGGTGAACTCAAAAAAGGACCTCCAGAAGAAGTTGCAAAAGAAGCTCTTGTACAGGAACTTTATCCCCTCTTTGATTTGTTTGTTAATGATGCATTTGGTGCGGCGCATCGTTCGCAAGCATCACTAGTAGGTTTCACAACAGTACTTCCATCAGTAGCAGGTAGATTAGTAGAGAAAGAAATTCGCACGTTGACTGAAGCCACAAAGACAGATCATCATCCATGGACACTTGTTCTTGGTGGTAGCAAAGTTGAAGATAAAGTAGAGATACTTAGAAAACTTCTTGGAACAGGTCAAGTTGACTATGCAGTTTTAGGTGGACTTGTTGGAACATTGTTCCTTATTGCTAATGGCAAAATCTCTGAGAGATATTCCGCGCCAATTAAAGGGTATGAGAATGCTGTGGATACCGCTCGTGAGTTGATAGCGAATTACCCTGATGTTATTATACTTCCAGAAGATGCGGCGGTGGAACGTAACGGAGATAGGGTAGATTGTGAGTTTACTGAAATGAACGATGATCCATTTCTCGATATTGGATCCAGAACAGCAGTAAAATATAGACAACTCATTGCAAACTCTGCGGTTGTTTTCGCTAATGGACCAATGGGTTACTTCGAAAAAGATGTGTTTGCTTCAGGGACTGAAATGATACTCCAAGCTATTGCTGATTGTAATGGTGTAACAGTAGTTGGAGGAGGGCATATGGGTGCTATGGCTAATAAAATGCAGCTCGAATCAAAAATCACACATATCAGTACAGGTGGAGGAGCAACTATCAATTTCCTCACAGGTAAGAAATTAGACCTTGTATTAGCCCTCGAAAATGCTGCGAAAAGGATGTGATTAATTTACAAATCCTTCAGGACATCATTATTTGGTTTAGTCAGGAACCAATAGTATGGATAATTGCTATATATCTGGTTATCATCAACTTTCTTGCACTTGTGACCATGTGGTGGGATAAAAGAAGAGCCAGAAATGATGGATGGAGAGTTAGTGAGGCAACTTTACTTATCATGGGATTCGTTGGTGGTGCAATAGGTTTGATTATTGGAATGTTTGGATTTCACCATAAAACAAGAAAAAGAGCATTCCAAGTCGTTTCGATAATTGGACTGGTTGTATCAATCATTTTCTATTGGATTGAGTTCAGAGCACTGCTATGGCACTTGTACTTCATATAATGAATCGAATTAGGAAAATGGATGGAGCCCCAGGCGCGAATTGAACGC
>Ga0307424_1001226_pt1 | contig 13628 bp, 26 predicted proteins | sample SalMarWE160320MG_FD_202157 | JGI IMG/M metagenome (GOLD analysis project Ga0307424, IMG submission 202157) | Salt marsh sediment microbial communities from the Plum Island Ecosystem LTER, Massachusetts, United States - WE1603-20 | ecosystem: Environmental > Aquatic > Marine > Intertidal zone >... | reverse complement strand
CTTTTAAAATTGAATCTAAAAAATCAGTTAGTTTCATTTAAAACCTCTATAATTTTTGCTTTTGTCAAGTTTGAAACATCTATATTCTTTTCTGTAGCAATAGCTATCAATTGAGATTTTGTTAAATTACTATAATTAATAGTAGTTGCTTCTGCTGATGACTCTAGCATTGTTTCTTTCACTTCCATATATTTTTTAAAAGCTATATAATCTGTATCATCAGGAACCTGCGTCCAATTTTTTCTGTATATTAGGGTTCCATTCAAAAGAGTAACTACTTTCCATGGAGCGTCTGATCTTAGTCGTAAATACACAACAATATCTCCTTAAATTAAGTCTAAATCTATTTTTTCGTTTTGATAATCTTGAATAATTGTTTTTATTTCAGGATATTCTCCCATATTAAAAGTATAGGGGGCTATTATATACTTGTTATACAATATAGTATTTGTTGCCCTAGATAAAACATTTGATACTTGAAAAACTTGAATAAGAGAATCCTGTACATTGTCTATAGAATATCTTAAAAATTTATAAATAAGTATATCATCTTTATTTAGTAAAGCATCGCTTGTTGTATACGCTTCTATCGGAATAAAAGAATAAACTGAAACTCCAGAATTATATGAGCCATTATTATCCCGTTGTCCCTGAAAATTTTGTAATTCATTTTCAGGAAAATCTGTAAATATAGTACATTTTCCGTTGTTTAGTATATTATATTCTTTATTTCCATATTTGTCTTCTGACACAATTAGTCTAATAACAAGTGCTTCATAAGCTTTTTTTTGAAGCATGTTATCAAATAATTTAATTTTTAGCTTTGCTGCTTTGTACTGATATTTGCTTTGAACTCTCATAATTTAATAGTTGAAATCTTTCTAAATTATGTTTAGTCATAGAATTCAAATTTTTTACCAAAGCTTCTTTTTCAGTTGCTTTAGTAATTGCTTCTAAAAATTTTTTATACATATTACTCTCCTAAAAATATAAAAGTTAAAAATTTATAGTTTAAAAAAACTAAATCAATAAATACTATAAAACATACTATTTTAAATAAAACATTTTTTACTTTGAATGTCATTTTTACTTTTTATATTTAAATACTGTATAAACCATAACTAGAAAAATTGCTATAATCATAGAAATCCCAATTAGCCCAAAAAGACCTATACAAAAATTAACAATAATTGATTCTGTCATTTCTTTCCTCCTATAATAAAATCATTCCTGCAATACCAATTACTAATCCTAATAAAAGATACAAAGTTTCCTTTATTTCATTACTCATTTGTTTCTCCTATATAGATAATAGCACATATTATATAATAAGTCAATATATTAAAGTATTTTAAATTCTTTATATTTCTTTAATTTTTCATTAGCTAATTCTGATGTTAATCTAAGAATAAAAGTATATTTAAAATTTTTTACATCTTCTATACTTTCACTTACAAGAGTATAGGCTTTCTTAACTACATGCAAACTTCGTATTAATGGATTTTTTGAGTCAAAGCAACTATTTGTACATTCAATAAGACCAGCCTCTTTATAATTTAAATTTAAATAATTTAAAGCAAATGAAACTAAACTTGAAGGAACACAAAAATAAAATTTATGAAAAGGATATGTAATTCCAGATTTCTCTAATTTATATCTATCTTTTTCAAAATCATGCAAAAAATCACTTTTTGATATTTTTATTTCAATATTTGTGTATCTTGAAAAATCTTTTGTAGATAGTACAATATCAGAAATATTTCCTTTATAAGAAACTTCAGATGCAACAAACAAGCCACGAGTAAATCTATAAATATAGAAAAAAGAATCTTTAATTCTTTCTGCTGTAATTTTTTCTGTTTTTAGAAATTCTTCAATATTATTTTTATAGTCAGGCATATATTTATAGTTTAATTTATATAAAATTTAACAAAGTGTAGTAAAAACACATTTATACTTTTAATTTATGATTTCTTATTAGGAAAAAGCTTTTGTAATTTTTCTATATTTTTTTGTGCTCTATGTACACAATAATTAGCATATTTTTTAAGATCGATTTGATCTTCTATTAAATCACATAATTTATCATGATCATTAAGACTTTCGTATTTTTCACTTAATTCTCCGTTCATTTTTGATATAGCATAAACTAAAATAATAATATATCCAATAATTCCTGTATTCATGCTTTAACCTCCCTGCTTCAATCCTCTATACTTCTGGTAATGGTTGCCACTCAATAACGCCAACATAATTAAACGCTTTAGTGGCAAAGTAAAATTTGCAAGGTTCGCTTTTGTATCCTCTACCCCACTTAACCTTTATAATTATCCATATATAAGACTCCATTTGTAAGGAGTCCTCATGCATTACAATCCCATCCTTTTCAGTCGGTAACCTTTCTTTTACTGGAATCCACTTGTACTGTTCCTGATTTAGCCACTTCTCAAACTCTGTCATATATTTTCCTTTTTCTTAAAAGAACCACGGATTTTATCTATCTCGACAAGATATTCCTTACATGTACCAAGTAGCCTTTGTCTTGATTGTAATGTTTTACCTGCATAGTAATGATTATTGTCCCTGGGACAATAAATACAATCTGATATATCATCAATCTCATAACACGTACCTTCATGCTCAATTATTTTTTGCACAGTGTAATACACTTATTTACGTACTCTGTCATTTCATCCTCTATATAATATTGTGTTATTTCTAACATGATCCAAAAAATCTTTTCTAGATACAGTATAAATAAAAGCATCACTATAGCCCTCCCTGCCATAATAGTAATTTTCAATTACTGAACTCTTTTTAGCTCCAAATCTAGTAATTAATTTATCATATATTTTTACTGCTGGATTATTAGTTGCTGCTGTCCACCTGGTAGTAACTGCATTAAACTTAAAAAATAACATTTTATAAAAATCAATAACATCTTTTGAAAAAATTAAATTAACATGTTTCTGAAAATTCAACAATTTAAAACTATAGCAGCAATTTGCAACTCTGTCAATGCAGCATGACATGTAACCTAATATTTTTTGTTTTTCATCAACAGAAATATAATCTATACTAGTCCATTCGCTTGTAGGACATATCCATTTCTCAAAGAAAGTATCTGGAGAAAAAAAGTAATTATAATACTCATCATCCCATGCTTTCTCAAGTAAAGAAGCTACTTCATCTTGTCTTCCTATTGCACGTACTAACATATAAATAATACTCCTAATTAAAAATTAAATTTTTTTCTATGCTGATAAAGAGGGCAGGTTACTGTATCACAAATTACATCAAAAGAATACCCATTTAAGCATTCCTTGCAGTATTTCTTAATACACAACTTTGTATCCAAATATGTTTTTGAATGTAAATACTTATAAAAAGGACAATTTGTAAAATCACAATTAGGTCCTTCACAATCTTTGCACTTTTCTTGTATTGCTTCCAATGCTTTGACTTCATAGTCAAGTTGATCTTTTACATTCTTATCAAAGTTATTAGTTTTTATGAACTGTTTAATATCCTTTGTAGACAGTCCCTTAGCATCATCCAATATTTTTTCACTTCTTTATCCATAGCAAGCTCCTCTTTACAGCATATAATTTAAACTATAATTTCCCAAAGATCATTCACGATAAACAAGTTTTCTTTTTCATTAAAAATCAACTTGTCTACCTTAATACCGTGATTACTTGCTTCTTCAAACTTATCCTTAACTTTAACATATGCATAATCACAGTCAATTAAATGCTGAAGATGTTTCATAGACTTTTTGTCTAAAATCATAGATACTCCTTAATTCAAATATCATATCATATTAAGTATACATCTTATTTCTAATTTGTCAATAGCATTAGGCCTGTGCTTCTTTTAAAAGTTCACTAGAATTTTTATTTATAAACTCTGATAATTTTATAAAAGCTTTTTCTTCAGATTCAACTGAAAACCCTCTAAATTTAACCCTTGCAGGATAAACCCTTATTACATTTTCATTTTTTATGTCTGCAACAATAGCCCAGCCAAAAATATGCAAAAACATATTGACAAATAAAAGTAGTCCAGTAGATCGAAAATCTTTCCATGTTCTCTTTGTAATCATAGTTTCTTCTTTCATTTTATCTCCTTAAATTTAGAATAATTTTTATTCCCGACTATATATGTATTATAATCATTCTGTTTTATATAAAACCATTTTTTGTCACTATGCCCTATTTCTAAAAAAGTTTGTAGCGTAGTGTCTAGACTAAAATCACTATACACTATCTGCCTAAATGATAATTGATCTATATTATCATTCTTCAAGTATGCGCCATAAATAGTCATTATATCATTTTCACTGTAGCAAGGTTCAACAACAAATACTATTCTTATTTTTTCTGTTTTATGCCTCTTTACTTTTTGTATTTCCCCAATCTTATTAAGACCTGTCATGTGATAAACAATCCTATAACAATTTTCATAAGGAAAAGAAGAATTTAAATAACATGTATGCATTTCCAAACAACAACTAGTCCTTTTCAATATTGAAAACAATTCATCATAAAAAGATTTATTATTTTCATATTCAAAAAGAGGATCACCACCCCCAGATATGGAAATTAAACCATTATCAGATTTTAGTATTTTATCTTCTAATCTACAAAGATCTTTTACAGTTGTTTTTGGAATTTTTATTCCTGATTTTTTAGTTACACAGTAGGAACAACTAAAATGACATCCAAAGTTTGTAATAAAACTTAATATATGAGATTCATCCTTTATAGTCATTTTAATTTCCCTAAATTTTTTTCAAGATCGAATACTGAGTATTTATTATATTTCATGGGTCTACTTGTTCTTTCCTGCAAAAGCTTAAGCCTAGACCAGTATTTCGGCAAATACAAATAATAATTTTTTAGCTCTTTTAAATTCTTATTACAGCAACACCAACAACTTACCCTATCTAAAATATTATATAGTTCTACCCCGTCTTCATTCCATGTAAACCCTTTGTCATAGCAATAGTGTAAACAATCCTTTTCAGTCATACCCCATTTAGCTAAGGGAAACAACTTATTATCTTTCCTATTTTTTAGTAATCTTTTCTTTTCATCAAAAGCAATACCTACATATTCAAAATTCCCAGTAGAATATTTTTCTACGGCGCTTATTTTTTCGGTTGTTCCCCAACGGCATCTTCCACCACACCATGAATAGCCATAATGTATTTTCCCATTTTTAGATCTAACAGGCTTTTCAAACATACTGTATACAAACGTATTCCTAGGATACAGTTCAGTATAGTTTATTCCACAATTTTTTAATAGTTTTACAACCTTATTCCTATTGTTGTAGATTGATTGAAACTCCATGCCTGTATCATAAAATACAACTTCATCAAGTGGCTCCTTATCTTCTACAAGTTTTAGCAACATAGCTAAGCTATCTTTTCCAAAACTAACACTAGCAATATATTTTTTATCTCTTCTTACATATAATTCATTCTTTATCGTCATCAACTTGCCTTTATTATAAAGTCTTTTTCATATTCAATAAAATCTTTTTTAAACCATTGACTAAAATAACCAATAGACATGTCCTCTGCATAACCATCGCCTTCTGTAGAGTTAAGTTTATTCTGCAAAATTACTCCAGAGAACAAAACTTTATTAGATAGGCCATTTGTGCATAAAACAACTAAATCCTTATGTTGCTTACTTTGATACAATTTTTCTTGGTCAAATATAGTATCCTGCATAGATTTATTTGTTAACTTCAGAAATTGTTTTATCATTATTCTGGTTTTTTTCTTGGCTTCAAATTCATCTGCAATATACACACGCATAGCCGCATCAAAGTAAAGATACCACTTGCCCGTATCCCAAACTTCTGTGTTATCATCAAGCCACTTATATCCCAGTGCAAGAGCATGATCCTTTATGTTTTTTAAAAGTATATTTCTTACACAGGGTGCATAAATATTCAAAGCTATTTTATACTCTTCTCCTAAAGAAATTTCTCCTTAAACTTCTTCTTTTACAAGATTACAAAATTCTTCAGCTGTTATTTTTGTAAGCGAACTCTCCTTAAAAAGCTCTGTAGATACTCCATATCCTATCTGCTTATCATCATGAAAATATAGATATGGTTTATCTATAGCCCTTGTGCCACTCTTCCATGGCCATTCATATCCGAGATAAAAGGCATGTTCTTGTATTTCAGTGGATACTAGCACTCTTACACCCAATGTATACATACTTAAGTCAATCTTATATGCCATCATATATTATACTCCTTTTACATATCAACTATATACATAGTATCATATATATGCACTTTTGTCAAGTATTTTGATTGGTTTTTTAATATTCTTTACTTTCCGCCAGGGCAATAGCTATAATCATCTGGATTAATACTACACCCCTACAACCCATTACTTTCTTACTTTTAAAAATTATTTTACGGCTATTTCAATAAATGCAGGTTCCTTAAAAAGTAAACCTTCTTTTTCATATTTACCTTTTACTCTGCAAACCATCGTATCATCTCTTTATACCAGTCAAAACAATAGATGAATTCAATCTTACATATCTCATTCCTTAGATTCCATTTATCAATTACATCTTCTATAGATGTACCATCAGCCGCTTTCCCACAACAACGAAAAACAGGATGATTTGGCATATCATCGCATATAATACGGTATCTATCTTTTACTGTACGACTATCTATTTGACAAGTAGTCACTATAAAACTCCTTTAACTCTTATTTAAAAACCATTTAGTGGCCTTTTCAGCTTCTTCCCTTGTGTTCCACTTAGTATTTCCAAATTTATCTTGTATGTCAATTACCCCTATTCGTGCATACCAGTGACTATCATATTGGAATTTTGAATAATGAACATCCCTACACTCAGGAAATACAGGCTTATCTTTTTTAATTTCTTCCAGAATATTGTAAATTTCATTATTTTTATCCACGGAATAAGAAATTCCATTTTGAGAAAGAAGAACTGTATAGCCCTTATCTATAAGATCAAATTGATGTTTATGTGTATTCTTGAGTAATTCACTTAAAGTATCCGCAAAACTTTTACCTTCGACTTCTGCCAAAGAACTTGCACCACAAGACAGCTTACTTGCATAATGCTTTTGTCTACTCAACCCTTGCTTCCAAAGCTGTACATTTAAGTCTTCAATAATTGCTTTGGATATAATAGATTGGGATATTTCATAGTTTAAATAAAAAGCCATAAGGTCTAGAGTATTGTCAATACATAAATACCAGCAAACAACCGAAGGAACTCTTTTTAACTGTAATTTTCTAAAAGTATATTTCACTCATTTACCCTACTACTAAAAAACCCATATCTATACATAATAACTCCATACTCTGATACCAATTTCAGTAATTCATTTTCTGAAATATCCTCATTTATAGTAGATAAAATTTTCTGCAACTTTTCAGAAGCCATTTTACTGAATAGCGCTTTATTAATTTCTTCTCCATATACATTTTTCATCCCAGCCCCTTTTAACGATATTTACTCTATTATTACAAAACAGTTATTCTTCTTCACTGGACTACAATAGTATTCTACTGTAACTTGTCGTTCATATGAAAATATAGACCCACAATTAGGACAAATGTAGTTATCCTCACTATCGTCGCTCTCCCATGAGTTTCCATCAGCATAACCACAATAAGGACAAGTTATATTACTAGTATAGTCATCGGCAATATCGCATGATTCTAATATATGTATTTCTTCAACTCCAATATATATATTACCATCCTTATGTGTACTATAGCAACATCTATATTTTTTGTTGTTAATTATAAATTTTACGTCAAGTGAATCAATGCTTTTACTACTTTTCGCAAATATATATTTTGAATAATTTGTTTTTTCATCAAATAACTCTTCTGTAGATATATCACCACAATTATAAAAGTATGTCATTACATTTCTCCTTTCTTATGCATTTTCACCACCCAACAATCTGATTTAACAGCATGGCTTTAGTCCAATTTTTATTTACCTGATTTCTAAAAGCAACATTTAATTTTCTTTTAAAAGTAGGATCAGGTTTTAATCCAAGATTTATAAGATCTTTTCCTGTTACCAAAGGTTCAGGGATTCTATTATTAAGCATAAAGGCAATCTCAGGTAAAGAAAGTTGATCATTCAAAGTAGTAAATTTCTTATCTGTAATTTTTCCTTTCTCATCAGCTACTGCTACAGATAAAATAGTTTTAATAAACTTACTTTGCAATATAGTCCATGCATCCAACTTCTTAAGACTAGCTACATCCTTTATTTTCATATGTAATCGAATAGCCTCAGTAATAGGCTCTGTCTCTTTTGCAGAAAATTTTAATCTTCTACAAATGATTTCTGCCATCTGAGCACCTAGTATATCATGTCCATGATTCGTAGGTTGTCCATTTTTAAATGCAAGAGTAGCTGTCTTCCCTATATCATGTAAGAGACACGCCATTCTAGCAGTTGTATCTCTTTCACAAGCATCTACAACTAAAAGAGTATGAACAAAAGCATTTCCTTCTTTGTGCCAGTCTATATTCTGAGGAACAAATTGAAGTCTTGCAACTTCTGGAAGAATCATTTTTAAAAATCCCAGTTTATTCATCAAATCTAAAGCTTTTCCTGCTTGAGACCCTAAAATTAACTTTTTCAGCTCTTGTCCAATCCTTTCATTAGAAATGTCACAAAAAATATCTACATTTTGTGACACAATCTCTAACGCAGTAAACGCTGACTGAGATAAATTAAAACCATCAAGAGTTGCCAAAAACCTAAAAGCTCTTAAAACACGTAAGGGATCTTCATTTATTCTGTCAATAGATCCCTGAACTTCATCATCTTTTTCTGTGCAGAATCTAATTAATTTAGACTCTACATCTTTTATCCCTTTTTTCGTAGGATCCACAATATTTCCTACACTATCTTGAAACAATGCATTGATTGTTAAATCTCTTCTAAAAGCATCATTCTCAATATTTGAGAATTCTACAGCATCCGGATGCCTATGATTTTTTGAGCTACTAACATCTTTACGAAAAGTAGCTATCTCAAAAGAATCTTTTTCAGTAGGAACTACTGTTATTCCAAACTTTTTTCCACCTACATCAACTGTGTGAAAAAGGCTACTTAATTGATCTGGTGTAGCATTTGTAGCCAAATCAATATCGTGAGATTCTCTACTCAGAAGGATATCACGGACACAACCTCCTACTCTAAATATTGAAAAGCCAAAAGCTTCTATTTTATTCATAATATCTTGTAAATCTTTCATACTATCCTCCAAATAAACCCTACTAGTATTCTAGCTTATCAATACAATAATGTCAATAGTATCTTAACAAAGTAAAACTATTATTTTAAAATATGTTTTATACAAAAGTTGACAATTATTATAATTTCACTAAAACTGTCTGATTATCCAAACTTAAAAAATCTTTATGATCCATAAGTGGAAAGGTTTTTAATATTGTTCTAGTATATATACAAAATGTAATTTTTTCTTTAAGTTCATCTTTTTCTTGAGCTTCAAAAATCAAGAGTCCATCTGATAAAGCAAAATCTTTATCATAAATAAGACTTAAAATATCTATAGTTCCTTTAAATGGAACTTCTTTGCAGATTGTTGGCTTTATCTCTTTGCCAAACTTAAGCCCATAAGCAAAATACATAACATCCTCCGAAAATAACAATTTCTTTATTAAATTATAGCTTGTTAAATAAAAACTGTCAATCAATAAATATTATTTTTTATAAAAAAACTGTATTATTAATTTAAATTATTTTATTTCTTTATTTTCAATCTGCCATGGTTTTAAATCTTCTACTGCTTTAAAATTATATATAGACTTTATTACGTCAACAATATCAACTGTATCTTTAATTAAACTTGTAATTGATTCTGGTTTTTTGTATGCTTCAGGAGCTTCATCTACGGTTTTTTCATTTGCAGTAGATGTATATATTCCAGCTTTCTTCATTTCTGATATAAATAAGTTTGCATCTATATTTTCTCGCGCTTTCTTTCTACTCATAACTCTACCAGCTCCGTGGGGAGCAGAGTTATTCCAGTCTTCATTGCCTTTTCCAAAACCTATTATTGAACCATCCTTCATGTTCAAAGGAATAATACACTTTTTTCCTTTAGAAGCATCTATTGCTCCTTTTCTTATAATTAAATTATCTGTATCTATATAATTATGAACAGATTCCCATGAGTTTTTGATATCAAAATCCAAGAAATTAACAATAGTATCCCTGATAAGTTTTCTATTTTCTTCTGCATAAGTTTGGCAAAGTTTCATATCATGAATGTAATCTTCGAAGTCTTGCCCTTCTATATACGCAAATTCTGGATCAATTTTAGGATTTAATAACTTAAACTTTTCAAGTTCTGTTTGAATCTCTTTTTGCCGTCCTTCTGATTTTAATCTATCTATAATATGCTTCATATCAAGTTTTACAACAGATTTTTTAGCTTTATTTTGATAAATACTAGCTACCTGACAACCAAGATTTCTACTTCCTGTATGAATAACCAAATACAAATTATCTTGTAAGTCCTTATCTAACTCAATAAAATGATTTCCTCCACCAAGAGTTCCCATAGAATTTATAATATGTTGTTTATCGGAAATAATATTCTTACAACGAAGATCGTCTAACAAACTTGTAACAAGAAGCTTATTAAAATTACTTAATTCACAACTGCTCCCCATTCCTGCTGGAATATTTATTTTTATAAAATGGTCAATAGATATTAAAGAATCTTTTGAAAGTTTATGCTTACCAAACTCTGTCACATTCATTCCACAACCGACATCCACACCCACTATGTTGGGAATAATTTTAGGTTCTTTCATTTCTGAAATGTCTGCTGTGAACTACCATGACACTAAAGATGTCATAGCTTCTTTTTTCGTTTCATCCAATCTGTTTGCTACAATAATCATTTTACAATGATAAAGCAGTATTTACAAGATTGTCCACGGAGGCTTGTTCCAAGCACTCAGCTCTTTTAATTAAGCCAAACCTTTTTACATTTTTAGCCGCATGAATATCTCTGTCAAACTTATATCCACAGGAGCACCTAAAAATTCTATCTGCTAAAGTTATGCCGTCATTTAATGAACCACACATAGGACAAAACTTTGTAGAAGGACTCCATTTAGATATTTCAAAAGAACGATTTACTTTTTGAAGTTCAACAAGTTTTTGTTTTATTCTTCCAAGATAACTATGCTGTATATTTTTAGCAAATCCTTTATTAAACTTTCTCCAGCTACTTATTTGTTCATCTTGAAAATAGATTACATCATAATTTTTTAAAAGATATGCAATAAGCTTATTGGAATCATCATTTTTTTTATTTGTAAGATGTTCATACTCTTTTTGAAGTTGATTTAATGTTTTGTAGTATCGCTTAGAATTCTTTTGTTTCTTTGCAAGTTTCCTCATAAGAAATTTAAGATAATCTGATTCTTGCACGCTACAATTAAATTTTTCTCCATCAGAAGTAGTTATATTATCTTTAATACCAAAATCAAGCCCCACCGTTTTATTTGTTGGAACTCTTTTGTTACTACTTTTATTCATCATTACGGATACTTTAATATAGAAACCAGAAGCTTTCTTAATTAATTTAGCATCTGCTATTTCATAATTTAAATTATTAAACTGTTCAAGACCATAAACATTTAATTTTCTAAATGCTGGAATTGAAACTTGTTTAGAAGATACAATTTTTAACATACCTGTTCTTAACGGAATACAATTACATGTTCTTCTAAAGTGTAAAGCTCCTATTTTTCTTCCATGCTTTTTTAACTTTGATAGATTTATTATATCCTGTTGAATTTTTTTAATAATTGTTTGCTGAATTCCCGTTTGTATTGTTAGCTTTCTCTCTATAGAATTTCTATCTTTATCAAAATTTATTATTGTTCTATGATTTTTGTATTCATAATGAAAAATATCTTTTGAGGCAATTACATCATTCTGAATCCATTTAGTTTCAATAAATAGATAATTAAATTTCTTTAAATCTTCCTTAGATGTGTGATGACAATTAATTTTAAGTTCATAAACTTTTAAAATTTGATTCTGTCTACGTTTTCGAGTTTCTACTAATGTTTGTTTAATTTTTTCATTCTTTGTCATCATATTATATAGTTAAAATTTTTTACTAAGATAAATGTATTTTATCTAAAACTTTTTAAGCAATTCATATGCCGAACTAAAGATTCGGCATCTTTCTTGCTTATTTTTAGTAAAGCCAATGATACAGCTTGTCCCTACATGAACATCTGGCATAATTCGTATTTTTGTATCAGCAAAAGCCTCTAAATTTGAAATATCACTAACTTGCTTAATAGCTTCCTGCTCTATTACATCAGCAAATATTTTACAATTCATCTTATTTCTCCTTATCTTCAAGAGTTAAATTTTTTTCTTTTATAGAAGCAAGACCATATTTTCTTGTTTCTGTTTCACAATAAGCAGATATTTCTGCTCTAGCTTTCACTACAATGGACGTCATCTCTTCTGTAAAACAATCTTTAACAAAATTAACATTTGATCTACAATTTTTTCTGTAAATATCAATAGATCTCATCATCTCTTTCAATTCAGTTTTTGTCAAAGTTTTTCCTTGATCAAGCTTTTTTCCAATAGTACTTTTCAATTCAGAGAGTGACTCTTCAAAAGCGTCAAAAGCTACTTTAGTCTCACTACTAAATTGATCAATAACATCATTATTTTCAACTTTATCCATAAATTCATTGTTTACTTTAACAAGTGTAACAGGAACTCCACTCGTGTTTCCAGAAGTAAGAAATTCAGCCCATTGAATGGGAGTCATTTCTACTTCAATGATCTTCTTTTTTCCATAATAGGAATTTGAAGACAGACTTCTTTCTTCCTCTGCTGTTGAGATTGTTAAACTTACTGGATTATTTGTTTTAACCTCGGTTCCAAACATAGTCTTAGCAGGATTACAAGACGTTCTGCTCCATGACATAATACCCATATAATTTCTTTCATATACCTTATCATCTTTCATTTTTATTCCTCCTGATTTCTGACTATTAAATCATATTACTGTAAACTAAAAATGTCAATAGAAAATAAATAATTTTATTCTATAGTTTTTTAAACATTAAAAAGTTTATTTACTCTTTTTGGATCAAAATAATTATGTATACACATATATGTATAATTAGAACTAGTCCAAAACATAAAATCTAGTTCTGCACAATTCATAAATTTAAAACTAATATCTCTTACGTCATAATCTGTTGTAGATAGGACAACGTAGGGACTTTTAATATATAGTGTTTTATCTTTATCATTTTCTATATAATGAACAAAAAGTATTCCGTCTTCAAACCTATAATTAATTACATTTTTTAGAAGGTATTCCATATTATCATTTTTCATGTTATAGTATGATACGTGCGGAGCATTTTTCATGTTATTTATAATTTGATTATCTACTTCTTTTAGAAGACAGACTTCTGCTATTTCTGTAACTTCAATATTATATTTTTTCTTTAAAAAACATTCTATAGAAACTTTTCTCCAACCAAGCTTAGCTTCTCT
>Ga0307424_1001223_pt1 | contig 13642 bp, 13 predicted proteins | sample SalMarWE160320MG_FD_202157 | JGI IMG/M metagenome (GOLD analysis project Ga0307424, IMG submission 202157) | Salt marsh sediment microbial communities from the Plum Island Ecosystem LTER, Massachusetts, United States - WE1603-20 | ecosystem: Environmental > Aquatic > Marine > Intertidal zone >... | reverse complement strand
CGGGCACCGGCGCATCGTCGGCAAGCCGATTCCGGTGCACGACCCCGTCCAAGTCGCGGGTGCGAACAACGGCAATTCCGAGATCTTCCTCTCGCGCGGCGGGGCGTTGGTGACGTCCCGGGGAGGAGCGAGCGGCAGGCTGGCCTGGATCACCCCCGGAGGACACACGGAGCCGGTGTTACCGGATGCGCGCGCCATGGCATTCCCCCGGCTTTCGCCGGACGGGCGTCGGATTGCCGTCGTGGTTTCGCAGGATGGGAAGACGGACGTCTGGATCTATGACCGGGCGCTCTCGACCTTCTCCCGGCTCACCTCGGCGGGCACGGTGACCTCCGCGGAGTGGAGCGCCGACGGGTCGCGCGTGCTGTTTGCGGCCGCGGGCGAGGAAGCGCGAGGGACGGTATGGTCGCAGGAGGCGTCCGGCGGCTCACCCGCCGAACAACTCTTCTCGAATCCGTACCTGACCCCTGTGGCGACCATTTCCCCGGACGCCCGGTCGCTGCTCGTGGCCTCCCTCCGTGAGTCGTGGGATGTCTTCCGCGTCGCGCTCGATTCGGATCGGGTGGCGCGGCCCTATCTCACGACGGATGCGTTGGAGACGCAGCCACGGTTCTCGCCCGACGGCAAGTGGGTGGCCGTCGCGTCCGATGAGTCGGGGCGGAACGAGGTGTACGTCCGCTCATTCCCCGCGCCCGCGTCCAAGATTCAGGTCTCGGCGGCGGGCGGAACGGAACCGGTGTGGTCTCGCGATGGGACCCGTCTCTACTATCGAGCGGGCTCCGCGCTGCTTGCAGCGCGAATCACGCTCTCGCCGACGTTCACCTTGCTGGGCCGCGATACCGTGCTTTCCGACGCCGCATTCCTGACCGCGTCATTCTCGGCCAACTACGACGTGGCGGCCGACGGCAAGCGCGTGCTGGCGATCGTGCCGGACCGGAACGACTACGAGCTCATCGTGTCGCCCAACTGGATCACCGAGTTTCGCCGGCGCGTTGCCGAGAGCGCAAGCGGGCCGTAGGGTCTCGCATGGTGCGGGAATTGATCATGGTGGGGAACGTTCTCGAGGATCTCCGTCGGAACGTGAAGCCGTAGGCCGAGACAACGGGCCTCTTGCATGTCCAACAAGGAACGCTGAACGCCGGACGCCCAAGTTGAGCAGCGGGGGCGGCGGGCGGCTACCATAGCTGAAGGGCTCGCGTTGCCTAGCCGATGATATCATATTATAGTATCTGATATCATTTGGTAGGAAGACGCTATGGCTACGGTGCAGATCAGCGCGCGGATCGACGCGCGGCTCAAGAAGGTGCTGGATGAGGTGTGCGGCTCGCGCGGCATCATCATGAATCACTTCATTCAAGAGGCCATCCTGGATCGGCTGGAGGAGCTTGAGGATGTCGAGGACCTCAAGGCGATCCGGCACGAGCCCACGCGCCCACTGGCAGACGTCCTGGCCGACTTGAAGCTCGATGGCGCGGTATAGCCTCGAGATCAGCCGCACCGCCGAAAAGCAGCTCCGCAGACTCTCCGCCGCGGCCCGACGCCGCGTGGCGCGGGCCATGGTTGCGCTTGGGGATGACCCCTGGCCGCCAGGATCGCGGAAGCTCATGGGCTATGACGACGTCTTCCGGATCCGCGTCGGGGTGTATCGGATCCTCTACAGCGTCTCCGGTCGGCAGCTCATGATCATCATCCTCAAGATCGGACACCGGAAGGACATCTACCGCTGAATCTCCGCGGTGTTACCAGCCCTGCAGGCAGCTACGCTGCACGCGGTACGTCAGAACGCCCACGCCTAGCCTCCGAGCAACGTTCTCAGAAACACGTCGTCCTTGTACTCGGGCCCAGTGTTATGGCCGAGGCGCACTACGACGAGGCCCGGCGTCGGCAGGATGTACAGCCGCTGCCCTCTGGCGCCCGCGGCCAGCAAGAGATCGTGCGGCAGATCCGGAGCGAAGATGAGATGGTCCTTGGCCCCCGCGCGTTGCACACCGGGCGGAGGTGGCCGTGAGGGGGCGGGAGCGTTGAGCCAGACACCCAGCCCGTAGTTCGGGTTGGCCGCGCTGCCATGACCGCACTCGGCCAGCGCGGCGCCGGGGACGAGCTGCCGGCCGTGCCACGTTCCCTTGTCGAGGAGCAGCAGCCCGAACCGGCCCCACTCCCGGGCCGTCATCACGGCGCCGCCCGCCAAATGCGGGTGCCCCGCGAGATCGCGAAGCCAGTACGCGACGTCGATGCCGAGTGGCGTGAAGATTCGCTGCCGCAGGTACGCGACGAGGTCCTCACCCCCGAGCTTCCTGGACATCAGCTCACCGAACACGTGGAAGCTCGCGCCGCCGTAGGCGAACCGTTGCCCGGGACGCGCGACCATTGGAAGCCGCGTCGCCGCGGCATAGTCGCGGGCTCCCGGCACAGCCAGGTCCGGCTGGAGCCCGCTGGTGAGGTTCAAGAGCTGGCGGATGGTGACGCGCGCCTTCAGGGAGTCGCCGCGGAACTCCGGAAGGGTCCGCGCCACCGGCTCGTCGAGCGCCAGCAGGCCGTCGGCCTGCCCGAGGGCCGCGAGCACGCACGTGAACGTCTTCGTGCCGCTGGCCAACGGGTGTGGCGTGCGTCCGTCGAAGCCGTTCTGATAGTCCTCGAACACCAAGCTGTCCTGTCGGAAGACCAGCACCGCGTCCCCTTCGCGCTCGGCGGAGTAGCGTGCCGCCGCGCGGACGCTTGCCGCCGACTGCGCGACCGCGGACGGCGCGGTCGCGAACCCGCCGATTGCCAGGGACGCCAGCAACAGGCCGGCTCGGTTTGATGTGCGGTTCGTCAATGCGATCTAGCCGCCGGTGCGATCCGGGATCTCCCGCACCCAGATGTTCCGGTAGCGCACGCGCGTCTGATGATCCTGGAGGGACAGCGGGAGCCGGTCCGCGTGCGGTCGATAGTGGGCCACGGCGGCGTGCACCGTCCAACCGGTGATTTCCGTATTGTCCTGCACGAGCACGCCATTCCAGAACACCGTCACCCGCGCCGGGCGTTGCACCGACCCATCCGCCGCAAAGAGCGGCCGGTGGAATACGATGTCGTACGTCTGCCAGACGCCTGGCGGCCGCGCCGCGTTCGCGAGCGGGGGCGTTTGTCCATAGACCGCGCCCGCCTGCCCGTCGGCGTAGGTGATGTTGTCGTACGTGTCGAGCACCTGGATCTCGTAGTGGCTCATCAGGTACACGCCGCTGTTGCCGCGCTCCTGGCTCTCGCCCTCCGGCGGCGTGGGCGCCGCCCACTCGATGTGGAGCTGGACGCTGCCAAACGCTCGACGCGACAGCATGCTCCCCGCGCCCGGCACCACCTCCACGTATCCATCCTTCACCAGCCATTTGGCGGCACTGCTGTCCGACGCCATCCAACTGGCGAGGCTCTTCCCGTCGAGCAACACGATCGCGTCCGACGGCGGCGCCACCGGCGCTCCGGCAGGGGCGGGAGTGACAACGGGTGGCCGCGGCCGCTCCATGGAGTTGGGTGGCCAGGGGTGCGTCTGCGCCTGCGCGACCCCCGCGAACAGCAGCGCGACCGTCGCGACGTCAATGGTCCGATGGTGGTGATAGCTCATGCGTAGTAACATGCAGACCGCGCAGCACCCTGGCGAGATCCATCCCAACGTCCCCCGGAGTGAAAGGGTGAGGCCGACGCCGGGGCCACCAAGTGTCGATCTCGGAACGGTGGCGAACCACGGCTGACGAGCAGGGTACTAGCACCGTCTCGGGAACCCAGGATTGGTACACATGAGAGTTTGCGACACGCTCGCACCAGCATGGATGATCACCGCCGCGGTCTCACTCTGGCCGCTCGGCGTATCGGCGCAGTCGGTTCCACCCGCCGCGTCCGGTGATACGGCCGGCCGAGTCCGGCTCGAAATCACCGCGTCGGGCAACGAGGCGCGCTACCGCGCGCGCGAACAGCTCCTGGGTATGGACTTTCCCAACGACGCCGTCGGGAAGACCAGCGCCATCACGGGTGCCCTCGTGTTCGACCGCGACGGCAACATCGTATCGGACGAGTCGAAGATCGTGGTGGACGTCACGGGGCTCAAGAGCGACAAGGAACGCCGAGACGGCTACCTCCAGCGCCGCACGCTGCTGACGGCCCAGTATCCGACCGTGACGCTCGTGCCCACGGCGGTGCGCGACCTCCCCTGGCCGCTCCCCGCGTCCGGTGAGCTGGCGTTCGACCTGATCGGCGATTTCACGGTGAAGGAGACGACAAGGTCTACGGTGTGGCACGTGACCGCGGTCGCCAAGGACGGTGGGTTTGCGGGTACCGCCACCACGAGCTTCACGTTCGCGGAGATCGGTCTCGAGAAGCCGAGCGTCCGGGTGGTCCTGAGCGTGGAGGATACGCTCAAGCTGGAATACGACTTCACGGTGGCGCCCGCGTCCAAGAGTCCCTGACCCGTGCGGGCATCGGGGCTAGCGGCGCGTCAGTGCTGCCACACCGCAAATCCCTGCTGCCGCAGCTCCTCGGCCAGGAACTCTTCCTCCTCCACGGCGTCGCGGTACGTCATCGGGTTGTACGGCTCGTACAGCTCGGGCAGCAACCGGAGTCCGTACTTCTTCACGAAGCGATTGGCTTTGTAACCACGCTTGTGCTGCGCAAAGCGCCGCTCCGGCGACGTCCCGGTGCTGCCCACGTAGACGCAAGGCTTCAACGGATGGTGCTGCGGATTCGCGTCCCGAAACGCGCGCACGTTCAGGACTGCATCGTCGAGCTTGATGACGTAGACGTAGTGGTGCGGAGAGCGGGGCATGAGGCGGCTAGGCGGTTAGGCGGTCAGACAGTCCGGCGGACGCGTCTGCCTCGCTGCCGCGCTGCCGCGCTGCGTCGTTACTCTCGCCCCCACGCCTTCGCCTCCACCCGCCCGATCGGCGTCCAATCCTGGCTCGGCCGCTCCGCCACGCGCGTCTTGAGATCGAATCGGTCGCCGGGGGCCAGGAAGTAGAACCGCCCGCCTGAGTCGAGCTGGTGCTCGTGGTCGAAGATCAGCACGTAGCCCGCGCCCATGACCTGGAAGCGATCGCCTTGCACCACGATGGCCGTGTTCTCGTCGATCCCGATGCCGAGTAGCTCCGGATGCGCCTCGATGACCGGGATCAGGTCGAACTGCCGATTGCGGCGCAGTACGTGCTGGTCGATGGCGGCGTTCTTGAGGAAGCCCATCCCCTCGACGTGGTCGCCCATCATGATCGTGTTGGTCCGCGTGTCACCCCGCACGAGATACGAGCCCTGAATGGTCGCGCCGGCCGACGTGCCGCCGATCACGCCCCCGCGCGCCAGCAGGGCGTTCAGCTCGTTCTGGACCTTCGTGTGGAGATAGGCGTCGGCCAATCGCCACTGCCGCCCTCCCACGAACCACACGCCGCTCGCGTGCTTGATGGGCTGGACGAAGGCGTCGGTGTTGGCGACCGCGCGATCGGTGGTGTGCAGCATCGTGAGATTCGTCGCCCCGACGGCCTTGAAGCCCGACAACCCCGGCCAATACGGCCCGTAGTTGCCGTCGCCGTTCGCCGTGGGAATCACCACGATGGGCGCGTCGCGCCCACCCGCCAGGTCGAGGAAGCGCGTCAGAATGGCGTCATCGAGTCGCCCGCCGCCCACGATGACGAGCGCGCCGTTAGCCGGACCGATCTCCTGCGCGCTGAGGCTGGGAGCAGCCGCAATGAGGAACAGCACGAGGCGGTATGCGTGTCGCATGAGGTTACTCCGGGTGCAGGGCGCCAAGAACCTACGACGTAGGCCGGTGAAGGGAAGGGATACGGCGAGCGGACGACCAGACGTCTGAAACGTGAGGATGTGAGGCCGCACCGGACCTCCCCAGCGGCTTCTCTCTGCCCCTCTGCTCGCTGCTCGCTTTCACCGACCTCACTGTCCTCAGTACGAATGACTATCCAACTCCACCTTCCCCCGAAACGTCCAGTACACGATCCCGGTGTACGTCAGCACGAACGGCAGCCCGATCCCGGCGATGAGGAGTCCGATCCGCAGGGTCTTCTCGCTCGACGCGGCGTTGTAGATCGTCCAGCTCAATGCCGGGTCGTTCCGCGCGAGCAGGATGTTGGGGAACACCGCCATGGCAAAGAGGAACACCATGCACGCGATGGTGAGGGACGACGCGAGAAACGCTCTGCCGTAGCGCCGGAGGAACAGGGCGCGCGGCACGTACGCGATCGCGAGCACGTTGGCGACGACGACAAGGCCCGCCCATGGATAGTGCTGGAAGTTCGCGGCCGCTTCCGGCACCATGGTGAGGGTGGCGATGGTGGTGAGCAGATAGAGTGTCAAGAAGATGCCCCACGCGTGCCACACCGCTTGCCCAAGACGGTCCTGGACCGCGCCGTCGGTCTTGAGATAGAGGAACAAGGCGCCGTGGACCGCGAACAGCGCCACCGACAGGAGTCCCACGAGCACCTGATACGGACCCAGCAGGTCGAACAACGATCCGCGGAACACCCCGGCGTGATCGAGCGGCACACCCATGATCCCATTGCCGACCGCCACGCCGAACAGCGCGGTGGCGCCCAGGCTCGACGCGAAGAAAGCCCAGTCCCACGCCCGCCGCCACCCGGCGCTCGTCAGCTTGCCGCGGAACTCGAGACTCACCGCGCGGAAGATGAGCGCGAACAACAGCAACACGAACGCGAGGTAGAACCCGGAGAAGATCGTGGCGTACGCTTCGGGGAACATGGCGAACAAGGCTCCACCGAAGGTGACGAGCCACACCTCGTTACCGTCCCACAGCGGGCCGATGGCGTTGACGAACAGCCGGCGCTCGCGGTCGTCCTTTGCCAGCGGATGCAGGATCCCGACGCCGAGGTCGAAGCCGTCGAGGATGGCGTAGCCCACGAGCAGCGCGGCCATGAGCACGAACCAGATGACGTGGAGGGTCATGACTCCTCCGCTCGCAAGCCGGTCATCGAAGCGCGATGACCGACCAGTCCTCCGGCGGCGCCGGCCAGGTCGTCAGTTCCGTGTTCGTGCGGCGGCTCGGGCCCGGTCTGGATCTTGTGGTTCAACACGACGAGCCACAACGCGCCGAGCAGAAGATAGATCACGCCGAAGAGCGCAATAGAGCCCAGGACCTGCGGACCGCTCACGGCCTCGCTCACCGCGTCGGCCGTCTTGAGGCCGGCCGTGACCTGGCGGGTCGTGCCGTCCGGGGCCGTGACGGTCGCCGTTTCGTAGCGGACGTAGCCGTCGGCGTCGAGCGCGGGCTCCCCGTCCGCGCCCCGGACGACCGGTGGCTGCACGACCCAGGGCTGACGGCCGACCTCGGCGGCTGCCCAGCCAGCCTGGTTGGCGACCATCGCGCCGACCACCGCGAACACGAACACCCAGAGCAGCCAGCGCGTCTCGAACAGGCGACCGCGCCGGTGGAGGATCGCCGCGAGGAGGGTAAGCGCAATGAATCCAACGCCGAGCCCGATCATCACCCGGTAGGAAAGGAACGGGATCAGGACAGGTGGGCGGTCTTCCGGACGAATGCGATCGAGGCCGAGCACCGGGGTCGAGAAGTCGTCGTACAGCAGAAAGCTCAAGCCGCCGGGAATGGCGACGTTGCCGCGAATGACACCGGCCTGTTCGTCGGGCAGGCCGAAGATCGAGAGGTCACCTCTACCCGTGGTGAAGTGCGCTTCGAAGGCGGCGAGCTTGGCGGGCTGATAGTGGTAGACGTTGCGTCCCTGCTGGTGCCCGCTCAGCAGTATGGCGACGCTCGAGACCGTGCCCAGCAGCAATGCTCCCGAGAAGGAACGTCGCGCAAAGGCCTCGTGGCGTCGTTTGAGCAGGTACCATGCGCTGATGCTCATGATGAAGAAGGCGCCCAGCACGAACGCCGCGAGCCAGACGTGCACGAGCCGCTGCACGGTCGAGGGATTGAACACCAGCGCCCAGAAGCTGGTGATCTCCGCGCGCAGCAGGTCGGCACCGCCGCGTCCAACGGCTACGATGTGATGGCCGGCGGGAGTCTGCTGCCAGCTGTTGGCCACGACGATCCAGATGGACGAGAAGATCGATCCCAGGGACACCATCAGCGTCGAGAAGAAGTGCATGCGCGGGCCCACGCGATCCCAGCCGAACACCAGCACCGCGAGAAAGCCGGACTCGAGGAAGAACGCGAAGATTCCCTCGGCGGCCAGCGCCGAGCCGAACACGTCCCCCACGAAGCGCGAGTACACGGCCCAGTTGGTGCCGAACTCGAACTCCATCACGATGCCGGTGGCAACCCCGATCGCGAAGTTCAGGGCGAAGATCTTCGTCCAGAACCGCGCCGCGGTTTCGTAGATGGGCTCGCGGGTCTTGAGATACATGCCCTCGAGATAGACCAGCACCACGCCCATCCCGATCGTGAGCGGCGGGAATAGGTAGTGGAACATGATGGTGAGGGCGAACTGAATGCGGGAGAGCAGCACGACGTCCATGCCGAAAGTTAGACGCCGAGACGCCTAGACGCACAGACGCCCAGGCGGTGGGAGGTCCTAGGGGTCTGTGCGTCTAGGGAACCTCTGCACAAGTGCGGTGACGTGGACCGCCTGCTCCGCGCGTGGTCGACGAGTGAACTCGCCGCTCGGCAGCTGCCGCTGAAGCGGCGGCCACACGCCGGTTTACCGGCAGGCGCCGAGCCGCGGGTTCACCCGTGGATGCCGCGGGCGGTGACGACTTCTGCTCACGGATCTGTGCAGAGCTTCCCCAGGCGTTTGGGCGTCGGGCTTTCAGCTGCATCGCACTGATCCCTCCGGCCAGCCGGCCGGTGTCGAGGCTCCGACGGCCATCGCGCAGATCCGCGGCAGTCCCTCGGCGGTCGCTACGCCGATCCATCCGCGCGTGTCGCCCGCGAGAATGTCGAGGGAGAGTCCCTCGGGGAGCTCCCAGTGCAGCGAATCCGCCCACCGGGTGTAGGTGGCGTGGTCCGCGTAGTAGCTCTCTTGGGCCGTGACGACTTGCCGTAGCGATGCCTTCAGGCTGTTCAAGGCGGCGACCCGCGCCGAGGAGTCGGTGGAGGCGCGCGCAGACGCCGACGGCCCGCCCTGGAGCCACGCGGGGGGCGTGGTCGTCTCGGCCGTCGTCTGGATCGCGTAGCGCCGAATGAAGTTCACGTCGTTCTCATCACGCCATCGTCCGAGCATCGTCCGTGTCCCAACTACGTGCGGCTCGAAGCGCAGGGAGATGCGCGCGACCGCGGTCGGGCGGCCATCCGGCGAGACGACCGTCCACATCGCGTCCGGCTGGGCGGGATCGGGCGGCTCGCGGATCCACATGTTGCCTTCCGTGTCGAGCTGCGCGAACCGATACGCCGGATGTTTTTCGGGGAGCGGCATCTGGTCGAGGACCCGGCGCGCGGCGCGGCGTTGGTCGGGGGTGAGCGCGCCTCTGACCCAGAAGCACCGGTACAACCACACGTCGGCGGGGAACACGGAGTCGCCGCTGAACGAATCGGCGGGCGCCAAGCGCGCGAACACCCCATTGGTGTCGAATACGGAGATGCGGTTGCCGGCGCCATCCACCGCCAGGATCGAGTCTGGACCGTAGGCATACACACCGGTGAGCCACCGGAACTCGCCCGGGCCGCCGCCGCGACCGCCGGTGCTCCGAACGAAGTGCCCCGTGCTGTCGAAGTAGAGGAGTTGCGATGAGCCGGAGTTCGCCACCACCACGCGCCCGTCCGTGAGCCGGATCGACGCGACGGCGTTGTGTAACTCGTACTCCGTCGGACCCTCGACGACGCCGATAGTCAGGATCGGCTTCGGTTGGAGCGTGAGGACGGGGACGGGCGACGCCGTGTCAGCGGGCGGTGGAGAGCCGCTGCAGGCTGAGGCCACCGCGCACAAGACGATGCTCCAAAGGTGTCGAAGCCCCCGTTGGGTTATCATGGATCTCCCTTCGACATGAGGGCAGCCAGCACGAGGGGAGTCGAAACGGCGGCATCCCCGGAGAAACCGGACCGCCCAACAAGTGTATTACTCTACTAATACAGTTGTCGCAGGGACGCCACCCTGTCAAGAGCGGGTTGCGACGTGGCTGCCTCAGAGCGGGAGGTTAGGGCGCGACGAGGACCCGCGGCGTGTCAGCGCGTCGAAGGCGCGCGGTCGGGGCCGCCGGGGCGGGGCCGGCATCGACGAGCCGCTTGTTCGCCGGATCCACGCGCAAGTTCAGTCCTTCCAGCGAGCGGGCGCCCAGCAGGACCAGATCGCCCGGCTCGCCGAAGACCACATCATCGGTGGCCCGCTTCCCCTCCGTATGGACAAAGGCGGGTCCGGTCCAGCGCTCCAGGACCGTCCCGTCAGCCTGGCGAAAGCGCCGGCGGCTGAACCGTTCGATGCCGAGCGACTCGAGCACGTCGGCCGGAATCCAGGAGAGCTCGGCACCCGTGTCCACGAGGACGGCCCCGAGGGCCCGCCTCTCCCCCGGGCGCAGAGGGTTCTCGATCTCGATATCGATACGGAAGGTCCCCATGTCGTCGGACATCGTAGCTCCTCGATCCTCGCCGAGTAGTACCACGGGTTTGCGCCTCGTGTCAATCAGTCGCGGGCAAGCCGTTCACCGCCGCCAGGGTCGCGAGAGCACACACGCGTTGATCCCACCGATCCCCATCGAGAGCTTGCCGGCGACGCCCGACGGCGCGGCTACGGCGCGGTCGAACACGAACAGGTCGTGGACCCGCGCGATCTCGGGGTGGAGGTCACCCGCCGACAGCGGGGTGGGGAACAGCTTCCCCCGCTCGTAGCCCAGGTACTGGGCGGTCAGCTCCCACCCGCCGCCGCCCGACATGCCGTGCCCGAACGTGCCTTTGCGGGCCGTCACCAACACGGAGGCCGGCAACACATCACGCAAGTTCTCGACCTCGAGGTAGTCGCCGGGCGTGGCGGTCGCGTGCAGGTCCCAGGTGCCGACGTCGCCGGGCGCTGCCTGCGCCTCGGCCAGTGCCTGCCGGATGGCGACGAGCGGCCCGTCTTTGCTCGGGGTGATGATGTGGTGTGCATCCGAGGACATGCCGACCGACACGGGCTCCAGACCGAGTGGCCGATAGCCCTTGGCGGTGAAGTAATCGTAGTCCCCGACAATCCATACCACCGAGCCGCCCGCGACGTGCGTGCCGCGCAACCCGTGCAGCGGCCGCGACACGCCGCCGTCGGCGGAGATCACGCGTGCCTGGTAGAAGGCACCGACGATCAGCGGGTGCGGTGGGGGATCCGTCGCGCCCACCACCACGGCGCGCGCCTCACCACGCCGAATGCTGTCCATGGCGAGCTTCAGGGCCAGGCCGAAGGTGGAGCACGCACCGACCGGCGCGAAGGAGAGCCCGGTGATGTTGCCGAGCATGGAGATCTGGGAGGCCGGCGTGCTGTGGATGTTCCAGAGCACGTTGGCGCTGACACACTTCCAGGGCGGCGGCGGCGCGCCCCACTCCCGCTCCAGCCGTTCGGTGCGGCGTGATTTTTCCTTCATGACGCGCATCTTCCCGACTTCGATTTCGCCCTCGACGTTGAGCGACTCGATGTCGCGCAGCTGCGCGAGATACTCGTGCAGGCCCGGCGCCTTCGCCGCCCAGTAGTGCCACCACCCGTCCTCCGCCTGGTCGCGCGAATCGGGGGGGGCGTGCTCGGGCGACGGTGGCGCATCCGGCAGCATGCCGCGGTCGCCAGCGAGGTACGCGACCAGCGCCGGGTTGCGGCTCGGATCCGCCCAGAAGCGATCCCACCGGCGTTGGGCGTGGTACAGCTCGAGCGTGGCGTCGTGCATGGTGCCGACGGCGCCGAGCCCGACGCCGACGTAGATGTGCGCGGCGGTGCCGAGCGCTGTGAGGTCGCGTTCGATCCCCGGATTCTGGCCCAGCGCCTGGATGAACGAGCCGATGGCATACAGCGTCGGGTAGTCCATCTTGTCCACGAGCTGGCGGAATCGCGCCGGCGGGAAGCGCGCGGCGATCCACTCGCGATAGCGCTCGAAGTCGAACTCGGGTTCGCCCACGAGGAACGCGTCGGGTCCGAAGCCGTTGAACGGCTCGAGCCAGCTCTCGGCCGACTCGAGCTGGCGGGCGAACGTCTCGATGTCCGGAGACTTGGGGGCGACGATCCCCCATCCGAAAACGCCGATGCGAGTCACTGGGAGAGGGCGCCGGTAAGAGTCATGATCCATCGTGCTGGGGTTTCGGCGGCGACCCGGTGGAGGGCCGGCGACGCGGCAACAACGTACGGGCCGAATGGGCCCGGCGTCAATTAGGGAATCTCTACACAAGTCCGCGAGCAGGGAGGTGGCGCCGCCACGCCGCGAGTGAACTCGCGGCTCGGCGCCTGCCGGTAAACCGGCGTCCGGTGGCCGCTTTCAGCGGCTGTTGCCGAGTGGCGAGTTCACTCGCCGACCACGCGCGAGCCGGAAGGCCCGGTCCCTGCACTTGCGCCGAGCGTCCTTAGTGGGGTGTGGAGGAGCCGGACACTTCCTCAGGTGAGTGGTGTGGGCTCCGCGCCATCCTCTTCGTCGGGCGGCGGTTCCCCCGAGTCGTCCTGTTCCTCGATCTGCTGATACTCGACTTGCTGGAGATGCGCCGCGCTGGGATTGAAGATCGAGTGCAGCGTCAGGGCATGGAAGGCGGCGCCGCTCCGGCTGAGCCCGCGACGCCGATAGTTGATCCACCCTTTCCGCTCCCAATGGAGCAGCAAACGGTCGAGGAGGGCCAGCCCAACGAGGATACCCAGTGCCCAGAGGAGCTTGGTCAACATCTCACACGTCTGGAGCGCGAGCCGTGAGCAACGGTCCCACCGCCGCGTTCCTTACCACCACATCCACCTCGGCGTCACGTTGGGCTCGAAGCGGAACAGCGTCGGGAGCGTCGTGTCCACCACGACGTCCACCCACCCGATGTCCGGCGAGCCGAACGTCTCCAGGCGCTGCACGTTCGGCACCTGGGCGCCCGTGGCAAAGTCGACGAGCGGCCGGTCGATGGTGTAGGTGTGGTCATCCCCGTGGACGAGGAGCACCGGCCGCGCGAACCGCGTCGCCTCGTCCGCAAGCGCCGCGTGGAGCGGCGCAAAGGCCTGTCGCTCCCGCACGGATCCGAGGCCGAACGTCTCCGCATGAAAGGCCAGCACGACCGCGCGCGCGTTGCTGTCGCGTGCCGCGGCGAAAGCCGCGCGGAGCCAGGCCACGGCGGCGGCGGTTCGGCGCCGCACCTCGTCGTCGTGCGCCGCGGTTCGGTTCGGGAAGGACATCCCGCCGTTCGCGCCGCCCACGACGTGCAGCGTTGCGAACACGATCCCTCCCGCGAACCAGCGCGCGTGCTCCACGAACTCCGCGTAGACGGAGTCGGTTCCCTGGGTCTCCAGCGCGAGGTGCACGCCGCCGAGACTCTGGGTGGGCTGACGGAAGAAGATCCGCCGGAGAAGCGCGAGGCGGTCGAGCGGGTCGTACCCGCCCTCGATCCGCTCGTGACAATCCGCCCACTCGTTGTCACCGGGCGTGTAGATGACGGGGTGGCGAATGCGATTGATGTCGTCGCGTCGGGACGTGAACGCGTCTTCCGAACAGGGAAACCATAGGATGTCACCGATGTGAATGACGAAGGCGTCAGGGCGTTCGTTCAGCGCGTGGATGACCCGGCGAAACCGCCCCA
>Ga0307424_1001222_pt1 | contig 13642 bp, 10 predicted proteins | sample SalMarWE160320MG_FD_202157 | JGI IMG/M metagenome (GOLD analysis project Ga0307424, IMG submission 202157) | Salt marsh sediment microbial communities from the Plum Island Ecosystem LTER, Massachusetts, United States - WE1603-20 | ecosystem: Environmental > Aquatic > Marine > Intertidal zone >... | reverse complement strand
GCCTTCACGGAGAGGTACAGCTCCAGGGGATAGAGCGCACCCGCGGAGGGCGCCGTGCGCAGGCCTCCCTGCCACTCACCCCACTTCCAGCCAGCCGGCGTGGGTGCCGTCTGCGTCACCCCCTGCGTTGCCCACAGCATCTGGGTCAGGTCGGGGAGGCGGATCGGGGCTTCCGTGAACGCGCGTACGGAGCGCCGGCTCGCCAGCGCCTTCGTGAGCGGCATGCCGCCCGCGCTTTCGGCGGCGGGGAGTGGGATCATGGGGGATTCCTGGGCGGACACGGGAAACGGCACGAGGAGTGCAACCGAGAACAGAAGTCCGGCGGCGGATGCCGGCACGAGGATGCGGTTGGTCCGGCCGGGGACCCGCCGGATGTGCGAGAGCATGTCGAGCCCTCCTGTAGAAGGGGTCGCCCTCGCGCCTCCAATGTGGCTCGTTCGGCCTCGAGGGACAAAAGGGAGGATCGCGCCAGGTGCATCTCCGGCGGAACCGTCGCACGCCGAAGAACATTCCACGGGCACCGGCATATTGAGGACCGCCGGAGCATCGACACCCCGCCCCGACCCTCCACTCTCGAAGAGCACCGACGCCATGACCGACCGACCGACCCCCCTGTCCACGCAGGACCTACATGCCCTCCTGGACGACCCCCGCGTGCAGCTCGTCGACGTGCGTCCCATCGACGCCTACAACGGCTGGCGGCTGCGCGACGAGGCGAGGGGCGGCCACATCAGGGGGGCCCGGGCCCTTCCCGCAAAGTGGTCGGAGTACCTGGAGTGGATCGAGATCGTCCGGGCAAAGGAGATCCGTCCGGATCACACGGTGGTCGTCTACGGCTACCACGAGGACGAGACCGAGCGGGTGGCCCGGCTCTTCGGGCGGGGCGGGTACGAGCGCGTCCGCGTCTACCACGACTTTGTCGACGGGTGGTGCGCCGACGATCGGCTCCCCATGGAGCGCCTGCCCCGGCACAGGCACCTGGTGCCGCCGGAATGGCTGAAGGCGGCGCTCTCCGGGGAGACGGTTTCGGAGCACGACGGGGGGAGGGTCGTGCTCTGCCACGCCCATTACCGCAACCGGGGCGACTACGAGCAGGGTCACATTCCGGGCGCGGTGGACGTGGACACCCTTCTGCTGGAGTCTCCGGAGACCTGGAACCGGCGCTCCCCCGCGGAGGTCCGGGACGCGCTCCGGGCGCTGGGCATCACTGCGGAGACGACCGTCGTCCTGTACGGGCGCTTCTCCTTCCCCGACAACGCGGACCCCTTCCCGGGGAGCGCCGCCGGACACCTCGGCGCGTTCCGGTGCGCGTTCATCATGCTGTGGGCCGGCGTGAAGGACGTCCGCATGTTGAACGGTGGGCTCCAATCGTGGATCGACGCGGGCTACGACGTCACCACGGAGGAGGGCGAGCGTCGTCCCGTGGAGGACTTCGGGGCCGAGATCCCGGGGGCTCCTGAGCTGGCGGTGGACCTGCCCGAGGCGAAGGAGATCCTGGCGGCTCCGGACAAGAACCTGGTGAGCGTGCGGAGCTGGCCCGAGTACATCGGCGAGGTGAGCGGCTACAACTACATCGAGAAGAAAGGACGGATTCCGGGCTCGGTGTACGGGGACTGCGGCAGCGACGCCTACCACATGGAGAACTACCGCAACCTGGACCACACCAGCCGCGAGTACCACGAGATCGACGCCTCGTGGAAGCGAATCGGCGTGACGCGCGACAAGCACAACGCCTTCTACTGCGGTACGGGATGGCGGGGGAGCGAGGCGTTCTTCAACGCGTGGCTGCTGGGGTGGCCCCGCGTCTCGGTCTACGACGGCGGGTGGTTCGAGTGGAGCAACGACCCGTCGAATCCCATCGAGACGGGGATCCCGGAGTGGGCCCGGTCGTGACGGGCGCCGGAGACGGTCGTCGGCCTCCACCCCTCGATGCCGTCCAGGACGAGATCGTCGCCGAGATGGGCGGGCTGGAGGACGCGATGGCCCGGTACGAGTACCTGGTGCGCCTGGGCCGAGCGCTCGCCGTCCCGGAGGTGGGGATCCGGACCGACGAGCACGCCCTCGCCGGGTGTCAGTCCAGGGTCTGGATGCGGGGCGAGCTCCGGGATGGCCGCCTCCACCTGGCGGCCGACAGCGACGCCATGATCACCCGGGGCATCATCGCGCTCCTCCTGCGGGTCCTGGACGGCCGCCCGCCCCGCGAGGTCCTCGAGGCCGACCTGTACTTCCTCGACCGGACCGGGCTGCGCACGCATCTGTCCCCGTCCCGCGCCAACGGCCTCGGGGCCATGCTCCAGCGGATCCGCTCGTACGCGGAGGCGTCGGCGGGCGAGTGAGCGTCGCGGGCGGCCGTCGCATCGCGCGGGCCCGCGATGGGATCACGGGTCGTCCGCCCCCCGTTTTCGGTGCGCGCACATCACCATGCTCGCTGCCAGCTCCGCGGCCTTGCCATCCTCCAGCCCGGATCCCGTCAGCCTTCCCCATGTGTTGAAGTCCACCATGAGTCGGAGCATCGCGTTGAGCTCGGTCTTCCCGATGTTCCCGGCCGCCCAGCCTCGGGCCAGCATACGCACGACCCCCTCCATGTAGCCGTCCCAGAAGTCATCCATGACCTCGGCGAGCGCGGGCAGGAGCGCGGTGTCGCGCAGGACGTTGGCCAGCATGCCCTCCTTCGCGCGGTACCATCGATACAGCTCCTCCAGTCCCCCGACGAGGCGTTGCGCGGGGTCGGTGATCGCTGCCCAGGTCGAAGGATCCGGGAAGGGATTGTTCGCCGCCCAGTGGGTCGAGCAAGCCGTGAACAGGTCGACCTGGGTCGGGAAGTGGTTGTAGAGCGTCGCACGGCTCACACCCGCCAGCTCGGCCAGGTCCGTGAGCTTGGTGTTCGCGGGTCCGACGGTGCCGTGCAGCTCCACCGCCGCCTCCGTGATGCGCCGCCGGGTCTCTTCCTCCGCCTGGGCACGCTTACGCTTCCGGTACCGTCTCGTGGATTCGCCGGGTGTCATATTTTCACTGTACACCATGTGTGCCCAAGTTGACAAGTCGCCGACCCGAGCGTATGGTCCGTTATTGGCTGAACATCATGTCTAGTGAAAATGACGGTCCGGATCCTGCCCCCGGGTCTGACTGGCTCGGTAATCGAGTGGGGCCGGCGCTCATCCTCAGGAAAGGAAGGTCAGCATGGGTCCCAGACGTATCGCGACTTCGGTCGCGCTCGTCCTTTCGGTCCCCGCCCTCGCGGCGCTCTCCGGTCCGGGCACGCGGACCACGCCACGCTCGTGCGCCACCGTGCTGGAGTCGCAGGTGTGCACGTGGGCGGTGATGCAGGGGGACAGGGCCGTGGAGCTGGACGCCACAGTCCCCCTGGCGCTGATCGAGGCGGTCCCGTCCGACGCCGAGATGGTGTGGCCCCCCAAGGAGCTGGCGACGGTGGCGCTGCCGGCCGAAGCACGCGAGGCGCTCGGGATCGATCACATGGGGATCAACTGGGAAGCGCACGGCCATCCCCCCACCCACTTCATGACGCCCCACTTCGACTTCCACTTCTACAACATCACCCCGAGCCAGGTGCAGGCGATCGACTGCGCCGACGCCTCGAAGCCCTCGAAGCTGCCGGCCGGCTACGCCCTTCCGGACGTGGACGTGCCGGGATTGGGCACGCTCGTCGGACTGTGCGTGCCTCGGATGGGGATGCACGCGATGGAGCAGCAGGAGACGAAGGAGACCGATCCGTTCCAGGCCAGCATGATGCTGGGCTACTACGCCGGCAAACCCATCTTCTTCGAGCCCATGGTGTCCCGTGCGCGACTCCTGCAGGCCTCGGACTTCGAGCTCGACGTGCCCGCCGTCCAGGGTCTGCCGTCCGGGGTCGAGTATCCGAGCGAGCTCAGGGCGGAGTACGACGCGACGAAGAGGCAGTATCGACTGGTCTTCTCGGGATTCCCGTCCTAGCCGCGACGCCTCGGACATCGCCGCTTGCCCCGCCTGATCCGCCGAGACCAGGCGGGGCATCGTGCGCAGATGCCCCGGTGGGCGAAGCCCGAGGCGGATCCCGCCGACGCTACCTTCCGCCCGCCGGAACCCCCCGGTGCCCGTAAAGCGCGTTCCCGATCTGCGCGTGGTTGAACATCCGCGGCGGGCTGTGCCCCGGACCGTCCTCGATGACCAGGCGCCAGTTGAAGTCCCACTTCCGCTCGTAGGCCAGATCCATCGCGTACGTGAACCAGTGGAGGGCGCGCGAGTAGCGGTGGACACCCTGGGCGTAGGCGTCCCCGGTGGGAAGCTGCGCCATCTCCGTGTCCCGGGTGCCGATGGCCACGGTGACGGGCAGCGCCAGGTAGCGGCGGATGCGCTCGTCGTCGGCGAGCTCGTCGGGCAGCCCCCCGAAGCCCAGCCCGTACTCCAGGTCCCGCGTGGGGAACATGGCCGAGCCGGGGCTCATGACCACCAGCCGCTCCGCGTCGGTGTCGAGGAACGCGGCCATGCGGCAGAGGAACTGGGCACCGGCGGAGAAGCCGAGCAGCTCGTAGGGGAGGTCCGGCGATCCCTCGCGGGCGCGGATGTAGGCCACCAGCTTCGGCACGTAGGCGAAGGTGCGCTCCTCCGCGTCGGCCAGGGTGCCGTCCTCCCTGAAGACGCCTCCGAACTGGTAGAGCCGGTTGGGGAAGCGCTCCGCGTCGAACAGCGGCACCACCACCATGGTCCGGAACCTCTCCGCCATCCCCGCCGCGTTGTCGCGGTAGGCCTCCGCCGCCCGGGAGGCTCCGTGGAAGAGGAGGATGAAGCCCTCTCCCGTGTAGTCGGCCGGCTTGTAGGCGTAGAGCTTCAGCACGTTTCCGCCGATATCCGCCTCGACGACGCTCTTGCCCACGTCGAACGGCTCGAGAGCGGGTGCGCCCTGGGCCAGGGCGGGCGCCCCGGGAAGCACCAGCAGCCCCGCTACCAGGACGAGGCGGACGAGAGACGCCCGGACTCGGGACCGCGCTGTGGGGTATGACATCGCTCAGTTCCTCCGTGCGGCCCCGAGGATCAGCTCGGGGCGGACCATGGGCTCCTGCCGGCGCAGCGCCTCCACGTCGTCGATCTCGATGGGAACGAAGCGGGTGAGCCACTCGTGCCCGTCCCCGGTGACGAGCACGTCGTCCTCGAAGGCGACCCGGGTTCCGTCCACGATGGCGCCCTGCTCGATGGCCAGGACCATCCCGGGCCGGAGAGGCTCGACGTAGTTCCCGTGCTCGTGCACCTCCATCCCGATGTAGTGGCCGATCCCGTACGTGTAGCTCTCGTCCCAGCCGCCGGCGTCCCGCAGCATGGACACGGCAAGCTCGTGGAGCTCCTGCCAGGTCACGCCCGGCCGCACCGCGGCGATCACGGCCTTCTGCACCTCCAGCACGCCCTGGTAGACGCGCCGCTGCTCGGCGGTGAAGCGATCGCCCGCGGGTACGGTGCGCTGCACGTCGGCCGAGTAGTGGTTCATCCGGGCGCCCGTGTCGAAGTGCACGAGCACTCCCTCGCCGATGTGGGCGTCGCCCTCCCGGGCCGCCATCTCCTCCTGGGCGCTCTCGTAGCGGAGCACCTCGTCGAGATGGCTGGCGATGGCGACGCCGGTGGGAAAGCCGAGGTCTGCGCCGCGCAGCCGGTAGACGTAGTCCACGGTCTCCATGACCTGGCGGGTGGTGGGCCCGGGCCGTGCCACCTTCATCCCCTCCATGAGGCCCTGGCCCGTGATCTCGATGGCCCGGCGCACGTTCTTCAGGGCGAAGTCGTCCAGCACCATGCGCATCGGGTCCAGCAGATCCCCGGCGTCGCGCACGTCCAGCTCCGACGTTGACGCGCGCAGACGCTCGACGAATCGCAGGCGCGGGAGCGGCGGCTCGTTGAGGTTCGTGACGCGCGGGTAGTTCACGTAGAGGATCTTCCCGTCGTCTCCCCAACCACGCGCGAGGTCCGACGCCACCTCCTTGAAGCGGAGCTGCGTGATCCGGAGGTTGCGGTAGTCGGTCAGCGCGCTGCTCAGGTGCTCCAGGAAGCGGTCACGCGGGAAAACGTGCTCGACGCCCGAGAGGCGGCTCGCCTCGGCCGGATCGAGGTCGGTGTAGAGGATCTCCCGGTACGTGGACCCGGCCGGGTTGAGCACGAGGACCGACCCCGGAGGGGCCGCGTCATAGATCCCCGTGAGGAAGACGAAGTCGTGGTTCTCCGTGTCCGGGACGTAGAACTCGTACAGGTTCGGCTGGGAGCGGTCGGCGCTGGTGACCACGGCCAGCCCGCCCTCCATGCGGCGCATGAGCTCGGCGCGCCGGGCGACCGCCGCCTCACGGTGGCCCTCCCGCATCTCCAGCGATTCCAGCGATGTCTGAGCGGTAGCGGGTGGGGGAGGAACGAGAGCGAGGAGCAGGAGGGACCGGACGATCGTCGTGGAGCGTGTCATGGCAAGGCGCGCGAATGCGCTCTGAGGTCGTCACCCGAGGGCAGAGGTCGAGGGATGGTGGGCCGCGGGTCCGAGGGCCGCAAGCGGGAGTGCGTCGGAGCTTCACCGCACGCGGCGGGTGAGCCGAGAAGCCCGACGACGCCGGGAACGTCCGGTCGCAGGGTGGTCCCCCCGGTCGCCGTCAGGACGGTTGCGCCCACACCACCGGTGCACCGGAGAACGGGCCGGGCTGGTCCGGATGATACGGGAGCACCCGCACGGTCAGTCCCCGCCGGCCGCTCTGGACGCACTCGATCGAGCCCCCGAAGATGAGGCGGGGACCTGCGGCCTCTTCATCGCACGTCAGTCCCACGGCCCGTCCGCCGGAGATCTCGAGACGCTCGTCGACCTCGCCGACCCAGGCCTGGACGGCCAGCTCGCCGGCCAGGAACGGTCCAGGGTCGATGATGGCCTTCAGCTCGACGCGGGTCCCGACCTGCACATCGTGGGGCAGCTCGGCGGTCACGTCGACGACCTGCACTTGGTGCCAGGCAGCCCGTATCTTGTCCCGCCAGGCTGCCAGCGAGCGGGCCCGCCGGAAGTCGTCGGCCTCCAGGCGGGCGGCCCGGTCCCGTGCGACGTGGTAGGCCTCCGTCACGTACTGCTGCACCATGCGGTTGGTGTTGAAGACGGGGCACAACTCGCCCATGGCGCTCTTCATGAGGCCGATCCATCCCTTCGGCAGACCGTCGCTGGAGCGGGTGTAGAAGAGCGGCACCACCTCACGCTCCAGCAGGTCGTACAGCATGCTGGACTCCACCCGGTCCCCGTACGCGGGATCGTCGTAGTCCTCGCCCCGTCCGATGGCCCAGCCCGTGCGCGGCGACGCTGCCTCGTCCCACCAGCCGTCGGGGATGCTCAGGTTCAGGGCCCCGTTGAAGGCAGCCTTCATCCCGCTGGTGCCGCTGGCCTCCTTGTAGCGGCGCGGCGTGTTGAGCCAGACGTCCGCCCCCTGCACGAGATAGCGGCTGACCACGGAATCGTAGTCCTCCAGGAACACGACCCGGTGGCGGAATTCGGGCCGTCCGGCGAGCTGGACGACCTCGCGGATCAGGTCCTTGCCCGGTCCGTCCTTGGGATGGGCTTTGCCCGCGAAGATGACCTGGACCGGCCGGCCGGGGGCGTTCAGGATGCCGCTCAGCCTCGTCGGGTCGCTCAGCAGGAGCGTGGCCCGCTTGTAGGTAGCGAAGCGCCGCGCGAAGCCGATGGTCAGGGCCTCGGGGTCCAGCACGTTCTCGGCCTCGGCCAGGCTCCCCGCACCGGTGCCGCGTCGGCGGAGCTGAGCGGCGAGCCGCCGCCGCGCGAACGCCACCAGGCGCTCGCGCCGCCGCTCGTGCGTGCGCCACAGCTCCTCGCCAGGGATCTGCTCGGCTCGGCGCCACCGCCGCGCATCCCCCGGCTCCTCGGCCCAGCGAGGTCCGAGGTACCGGTCGTACAGGGAGCGCATGTCGTCGGAAATCCACGAACCGGCGTGGATGCCGTTGGTGATGTGGGTGATCGGCATCTCCTCTTCCGGTACCCCGGGCCACAGCGCGGGCCACATTCGGCGTGCGACGTGGCCGTGCAGCCGGCTCACCCCGTTCACGAAACACGAGGTCCGGATGGCCAGCGCCGCCATGTTGAACGGCTCGGAAGGATCACCGGTCCGGATGCGCCCCAGGTCGAGGAACGCCTCTGACGACAGCCCCAGCTCACTGCGGAAGGGGCCGAAGTGGCGCTCCATGAGGTTGGCGGGAAAGACGTCGATGCCGGCGGGCACCGGCGTGTGCGTGGTGAAGAGCGTGCCGGCGGTGACCAGCTCGCGGGCCTCGCCGAAGGACATCCCGTGCTCCTTCATGTTCCAGCGGATGCGCTCCAGGGCGAGGAAAGCCGAGTGTCCCTCATTCATGTGGTACACGTGGGGCTTGAGTCCCAGGAGCTTCAGCGCCCGGAGTCCCCCCAAGCCCAGCAGGATCTCCTGACGGATCCGCACCTCCCCGTCGCCGCCGTACAGCTCGCCGGAAACGCCCTTCAGGTCATCGGGGTTCTCCGGGATGTTCGTGTCGAGCAGCACCAGCGTGATGCGCCCCACCTGCACGTGCCAGAGTCGTGCCGTGAGGGGGCGCCCGGCCAGATCCACGGTCACGTGCAGCGGGTCGCCCTTCGCGTCGCGGAGGGGCACGACCGGCATCGTGTAGAAGTCGTTGACCGGGTAGAGCTCCTGCTGCCAGCCTTCGTTGTTCAGGTACTGCCTGAAGTACCCCTTCTGGTACAGCAACCCCACCGCCACCAGCGGGACACCCAGGTCGCTGGCCGACTTCAGATGGTCGCCGGCCAGGATCCCGAGTCCGCCGGAGTAGATGGGGAGCGACTCCGTCAGCCCGAACTCCATGGAGAAGTAGGCCACGAGGGGCCGCTTGGAGGAGCCGAACGTCCTGAGGTACCAGGTGGACGGGGACTGCAGGTACTGCTGCAGGTCGGACGCGAGCCGGTCCAGGTGGGCCAGGAACGCGTCGTCGTGCGCCACTTCCTCGAGGCGCTCCTGGGGCAGCCGGCCGAGGAGGAGCACCGGGTTGTGGTAGGTCTCCTCCCAGAGATCGCGATCGAGGCGCCGGAAGAGAGCGATGGTGTCGTGCTCCCACGACCAGCAGATGTTGTAGGCCAGCTCGCGGAGGACCTTCAACCGAGCCGGAACGACGGGGTCGACCTGGAAGGTCAGTATCGGCTTCATGGCGGGGACCAATACCTTGGATCGGTCGCGGTCGGGCGGCGGCGACTCTACGAGGGAGCGTCGCGCCGCCGGCCTCGGTTGGCAAGATGGACGTGGGGGGCATGGACGTGGGGGGCATGTAGCGAGACATGTCGACCGACCTGAAGTCCAGGGCCGTGCCCTTCGCCATCGGCCCATCGCGCTTGTAGCTTCGGTGTCCGCGCCCTACCGTGCTCTCGTGCACCGTGGGACGATCGAGAACGCGATCCGCTCGACACCCGTGGCGCCGGCGCTCCCCCTTGAACCCTTGCTACTGAAGGGGCTGCCATGACGGAACGCCAGGACCCCACCCCCGACAGCCCCGAGGGGCAGGTCATCGGCCCCTACCACATCGTCCAGGTCATCGGCGAGGGGGGCATGGGCGTCGTGTACGCGGCGGAGCAGCTCCAACCCGTCCGCCGTCGCGTCGCCCTCAAGATGATGAAGCCGGGGACGGACTCCCGAGAGGTGGTCGCGCGCTTCGAGGCCGAGCGACAGGCCCTCGCGGTGATGGACCACTCCGGGATCGCCAAGGTTCTCGACGCGGGCGTCACCGACGACGGTCGACCCTACTTCGTCATGGAGCTGGTGCGCGGCCTCCGCATCGACGAGTACTGCGACCGGTTCCGCCTCACGCACCGCGAACGCATCGAGCTCTTCATCCAGCTGTGCCAGGCGGTGCAGCACGCCCACCAGAAGGGAGTCATCCACCGCGACCTCAAGCCCTCGAACGTCCTGGTGACCGAGCAGGACGGGCGCGCGGTGCCGAAGATCATCGACTTCGGGATCGCCAAGGCCACGGGGTGGCACCTGAGCGATCGGCCTTCCCTCACCGGCATGGGTGTGCCCGTCGGCACCCTGGCGTACATGAGTCCCGAGCAGGCCGAGGGGTCCGACCTCGACGTCGATACCCGCGCGGACATCTACTCCCTGGGCGTGATCCTGTACGAGCTGCTATCGGGAGCCGTCCCGATGGATGCCCGCGTCAAGGGCGTTCCCGCCTTTCTGGCGGAGCTCGTGTCCCGCGACACCACCTTCCCGACGCCGACCCAGCAACTGGCGACCGTCCCGAACCTGGAGCGCATCGCCACGTCCCGGGGCGTGAGTGCCGAGAGCCTGCGAAAGGCCCTCTCGGGGGACGTGCAGTGGGTGGTCATGAAGGCGCTGGAGAAGGACCGCGCCCGGCGCTACGAGACCGCCAACGGCTTCGCGCTGGACCTGCGCCGCTACCTCGACGACGAGCCGGTGCTGGCCCGGGCCCCGTCCGCCGCCTATCGCCTGGGGAAGCTCGTGCGCCGTCACCGTACGGTCATGGCGGCCCTGGCGGTCGCGGCGCTGGCGCTCGTCGGAGGGACCGTGGCGGCGACCCTCGGGATGCTGCGGGCGCGGGCGGCTCGCGAGGCCGCGGTAGCGGCCCAGACTCAAGCTGCCACCGAGGCCCGGACCGCGCGGCAGGTGTCCGACTTCCTGATCGACCTCTTCGAGGTGAGCGACCCCAGCGAGTCCCGGGGGACGACGGTCACGGCTCGGGAGATCCTGGACCGGGGGGCCCAGCGGGTGGAACGGGAGCTGGCCGACGATCCCATCGTGCAGGCGCGGCTGATGGCGGCCATGGGCACCGTGTACGAGGGCCTGGGGCTCTACGACGACGCCCTCGACCTGCTGAAGCGCGCCCTCGCGCTGCGCGAAGCCAACCTGGGGGCCGACGATCCAGAATTGGCGGAGAGCCTGCGCGAGCTGGGTGGCGTCCAGCAGCAGCGCGGCGACCTGGCCTCCTCGGAGGAGAACCTCCGTCGCGCGCTGGCCATCCTGGATCGGGCGCCCGCCGCGGATTCCGCCGAGGTTGCCCGGACCCTCCTGGGACTGGGTGGAACCCTCGTGTCCCGCGGACATGCCGACGAAGCAGGGCCCCTGCTGAGCCGGGCCCTGGACATCGAGGAGCGGATCCCGGGAGCGGACCAGGCGACGGTGGCGGTCATCCTCCAGGACCTGGGGGCGGTGGCCTACTACAAGGGGCAGCTCCCCGAGGCGGCGCAGTACTGGTCCCGGGCGGTGAACATCCGGGAGCGCCAGTTCGGCGAGGACTACCCGGGCGTGGCCACCGGCCTGAACAACCTCGGTGCCGTGTACTTCATGGAAGGTCACTACGACCAGGCCCTGGAGGCCTATCAGCGTGCCGACAGCATCTGGAAACGAACGCTGGAGCCCGGCCATCCACGCTTCGGCATCGCCCTCACCAACATCGGCGAGACCTACGCCGCGCTCGGGCGGTACAAGGAGGCGGAGCCACTGCTGGTGGAGGCGCTTCGCCTGAAGGAGCGCGCCCTCTCCCCCGACGAGCCCGGCATCGCCACGACGCTACGGGTGCTGGCGGACGTGTACCGGGACGAGGGGCGGTACAAGGAGGCTGAGCCGCGCTATCTCCGGGCCATCCAGATCATCGAGGACGCCCTCGGTCCGAAGCACCCCCGCCTCGGCGAGATCCTGGACGGTTACGCCAAGCTGCTCCGCGCGGAAGGTCGCGACGACGAGGCCACCAGGGTGGAAGCACGCCGGTCGGCCCTGGACGCGAGCTGACCCGCCGCCCCTGCGTCCCTACGCGCTCACTGTTCCCCGCCGATGATGATGTCGGGGTCGATGTCCTGGCTCGTGCCGTCCGCACACTGGACCCGGACGTTGTAACGGTAGGCATGCCTTTCGATCGCCGAGGCGAGAGGCTGCGGCGTCGTCGCCGGCGCCGCCGGCGTTCCCGTGAAGGTGCGCGCGGCGAACGGCCAATCCAGCGTGTCCTTCGGCGTGATGGTCCACGACGTCGCGTTCGGGGACGCCGAGACCCACACGACGTTGTCCGATCGCCGCATCGCGATGCTCGGGGGGGTGATCTGGGCCTTGCCGGAGGGTGTGCACGCCCCCGTGACCTTCGCCTCCTTGGGCGCTCGCGCGATGCGGCCCCGATTCGTTGCGGCGGCGGTCAGGGCGAGGAGCACCAGGAGCGGGAGGATCATGACACGGAGGCGCATGGCGGTCTCATGGGGAGGGAGGGTCGCGTTCGACCGGTGGAGCGCACTATGAGGCGTCGGGCGTCGCGGGACAAGGATGAACCGGACGACGCGTGCGGTGGCGGCAGGTTCCTACATGCCCGATCGAGAACTTCCCGACTGGACGGATCGGGCCCGAATGGGGACGCTGTAGGATCCCCATCTCGCCTTCGGGAGGACTCCCATGACGCCTGTAACGATCCGCTTCCGACTCAACGGTCGGAACACGACGCTCGAGACCGACGGGAACCGGCGCCTTCTCTGGGTTCTGCGCACGGATCTCGGGCTCACAGGAGCGAAGTTCGGGTGCGGGATCGCGCAGTGCGGTGCCTGCACGGTGCTGGTGAACGGCAACCCGGTGCGGTCGTGTCAGACCTCGGTCTCGGGCATCCAGGACGCCGAGGTCACCACCATCGAGGGGCTCGCCAACGGCGACACGCTGCATCCGCTCCAGGAGGAGTTCATCGAACGTGGCGGCTTCCAGTGCGGCTACTGCACGTCCGGGATGATCCTGGAGGCGCATAGCCTGCTCCAGAAGAACCCCCATCCGACCCGGTCGGAGATCCTGAGCGGGCTGGAGCAGAACCTGTGCCGCTGCGGTGCCCACAAGCGGATCGTGGAAGCCGTCGAAGCCGCCGCCGCGCGTCTGTGAGGAGGGAATCATGAACAGGAACGATCTGGGCCCGATGGCCGTGAACCGCCGCGACTTCCTGAAGTTCACCGGTGGCGGCATCACCGTGGCGGTGGCTCTGAGCGACTGCACCCTCCTCTCGGGAGCGCTGGAGCAGCAGCGGGGCTACCCGTCCGACTTCAACGCCTACCTGCGCGTCGGCGAGGACGGCCGCGTCACCGTGCTCTCCGGAAAGATCGAGATGGGGCAGGGCGTCGAGACGTCCCAGGCGCAGATGGTGGCGGAGGACCTGCGCGTCCCCCTGGATGCCGTCGACATGGTCATGGGCGACACGGACCGGTGCGTGTGGGACGCCGGGACCTGGGGATCGCTGACGACGCGGGTCTTCGGTCCCGCGCTGAGGGCCGCCGCCGCCAAGGCCCGGGAGGTGCTGCTCGAGCTGGCCTCGGAGCGGCTGGGCGTGCCCGCCAGCCAGCTGCAGGTGGAAGACGGCGTCGTCTCGGTGGTGGGCGGCGGCGGCAGCGTCACGTACGGCGAGCTAGCCCGGGGCCAGAAGATCGAGAAGACGCTGGACCACGAGGCGGTCCTGCGGGCGGTGAAGGACTTCACCGTGATGGGCACGTCGCCCAAGCGCTTCGACGGGAGGGAGAAGGTCACCGGCGCTGCGAAGTACGCAGGGGACGTGCGCCTGCCGGGGATGCTGCGGGCCAGGATCCTCAGGCCGCCCGCCCACGGTGCCACGCTCAAGAGCGTCGACACCTCCGAGGCCGAAGCCG
>Ga0307424_1001221_pt1 | contig 13643 bp, 12 predicted proteins | sample SalMarWE160320MG_FD_202157 | JGI IMG/M metagenome (GOLD analysis project Ga0307424, IMG submission 202157) | Salt marsh sediment microbial communities from the Plum Island Ecosystem LTER, Massachusetts, United States - WE1603-20 | ecosystem: Environmental > Aquatic > Marine > Intertidal zone >... | reverse complement strand
GACGTCCGGCTTCACGTCGTCCCACTCGCTGCAGAACATCTTGCCCGTGCGGCCGAGGCCCGTTTGAATCTCGTCCGCGACCAGCAACACGTTGTGCTCGCGGCAGAGCTTGGCGCATTCCCGGAGATAGCCCTCGGGCGGAATGAGCACGCCCCCTTCGCACTGGATCGGCTCGACCAGGAACGCGGCGGTCTGCGGCGTGATGGCCTCCTCCAGCGCGTCCACGTCCCCAAAGGGGATGATCACGAAGCCGGGCGTGAAGGGCCCGAAGTCGGCGCGGTAGTGTGGATCCGACGAGAACGAGACGATCGTGGTCGTCCGACCGTGGAAGTTGTCGCTGCACACGATGATGCGCGCCTTGTCGGCCGGGATCCCCTTGACCCGGTAGCCCCAGCGGCGCACCGCCTTGAGCGCCGTCTCCACGGCCTCGGCGCCGGCGTTCATGGGAAGCGCGCGCTCGTAGCCCGATAGGTCACAGAGGTCGTGCACGAAGGGGCCCATCTGGTCATTGTGGAAGGCGCGCGAGGTCAGCGTGATGCGATCGAGCTGCGCCTTGGCCGCCTCGACGATGGCCGGGTGGCGGTGGCCCTGATTCACCGCCGAGTAGGCCGCGAGGCAGTCGAGGTACTTCTTGCCCTCGACATCCCACACCCAGGCCCCCTCGCCGCGCTCGAGGACGATGGGGAGGGGGTGGTAGTTGTGCGCGCTGTAGCGGTCGACTTCGCTCAGATAATCGATGCCGGTCGTCATGGTGTCCGTCGGAAGTTGGGGGCTGGGTGGTGAACGCATGAAAATACACGAGAATGCATAAAAATACAGTCCCTCCGGTCGGCCGCGCGCGACCGCCCGGTGCGGCGGGCGGCGGGCGGGCCGGCGGCGCTCAGGTGTCGTCTCCCTTGCGCAGCAGCAGCACGGCGAACCACTCCCGGGGATCCGTGGCCACGTGGACGGTTTCGAAGTCGTAGCTGGCCAGGTAGTCGCGGAGCCGGTCGCGGACGAACTTGCGGCTGATCTCGGTCATGACCAGCTCGCCCGCCTCCACGGTGATCTGACGGTCCAACGGGCGGACCGTAATCGTCTGCCGGCGCTGGAAGCGCGCGCCGATCTCGATCCGCTGCCATTCGGGGTTCCAGCGGGCCTCGTGCGTCACCGCGTCGAGGTCGATGCCGGCGTCGAGCTCACGGTTCATCCGCGCGAACAGGTTGCGGGTGAACGCGGCCGTGACACCACCCGCATCGTTGTAGGCGGCTTCGAGCACCGCGGGGTCCTTCACCAGGTCCACCCCGAGGAGCATCCAACTCCCCGCGGGCATCGACGACGACACCCGCCGCCAAAACGCCACCGACTCCGCATGATTGAAGTTGCCGATCGAGCTCCCGAGAAAGAGCAGCAGGACCGGGGCATAGTCCGTCAGGAGCGGGAAGGCATGCTCGTAGTCGCCGTTGACCCCCGCCACGTTCACCGACGGGAACGTCTCTTCGATCCGCTCGGCCGCCACCCGCAGGATGCTCGCGCTCACGTCGACCGGCACGTAGTGCACCGGCTCGCCCGACGCCGAGTACGCGGCGAGCAGGTGGTCCGTCTTCACCGAACTGCCCGACCCGAGCTCGACCAGGGTCACCGGCCCCGTGATCTCGCGCAGCCGCCCCGCCTCGGCACGCAGGATCGCGGACTCCGTGCGCGTCGGATAGTACTCGGGCAGCGCGCAGATGCGCTCGAACAGCGCGCTGCCTGCGGCGTCGTAGAGGAACCGGCTCGGAATCCAGCGGGGCGTGTCGGCCAGGCCGCGCGCCACCGCGTGGGCAAAATCGAGCACGACGGTCGTCGAGCTTCCGGACAGCGCCATGGGGTCAACCTAGAGGGAAGACGGGGATCTGCAACCGCGCGGAGCGCGCGGATCGGGGCCGGACAACACTGGGAGAACCCCGACCGCGCACCTCGGGTTCCCGATCACCGAGTCGACGGTCCCGAGGGATGCTCTGCCAAGAGCCGAGCGCCCTTCATGGCGCCTCGGCGCGCCAGCGCCGCCGAGCCCGGCTTTCAAGCCGGGATCCCCGCACACGCCCGTGCTTCTTCCATCTCGGTTACCGCCTGCGGGTCGCGAAGTTTCAGCGGACGAGCGGTGCACCACCAGGTTACCTAGGCTCTCCCCCCTAGAGTCGCGTGAGTTCCCGCTCCAGCCGCGCCTGCGCCTCGGCATCGAGTGGCGGTACCGCTGAGGTGGCAGCCGACGTCGGGCCGGTTCGGCGCAGCCACCAGGCGAGCCCCAGCCCTGCCAAGAGGAGCCCGAGCCCCGGCACCAGCCACGCCAGCAGGCCAAACCCGCCGGCGGAGGGGGTCGCCCGCAGCTGCTCCCCGTACACGGCGTAGAGCTCGGCCCGGACCGAGTCCGGCGATATGCCCGCCACCAGCCACTCGCGGACCCGATCCTTGAGCAGCGCGGCGCCCGGCGACGGACAATTGGCGATCAGGAGTCCGGGACAGAACGGGCTCATCGTGCTGTTGAAGATCTTGGAGGCTTCCGTCTCGACCGCAGGCGGGAACCGGGGCTGCACCCGGTCCGGCGGAATGGTGTCTTGCACGGCCGCGAGCCCCACCACAAGCAGTATTGCGTACATCCTTTCCCCCTTCCCCACTCCTCCAACTTCCGTCCGCACCCCTCCCAAGCGCAACCGTGGCGGCCGGTCGCTCAGGGCGTCCCCCGCTGGGCCCCGAGCAGATCGCGGAACCGGACGTTCATCACGGGATAGCGGGGCCAATCCCGGTAGTCGAAATGCCACCATTCGAACTCGTACACGGCGAACCCCACCGACTCCATCGCCGCGCGCAGCCGCGCCCGATGCTCCCGCTCCGTGGTCGTCCCGCCGGTGTAGTCCGGGTAGGCCCGCTCCGTCATCTCGTCGTACCCACTCGGCATCACCACCGGGCGGCCCGCGTCGAGCGCGTAGAGGGTCAAATCCACCGCGGCGCCGCGGTTGTGGCGTGAGCCCGTCGCCGGGTCCGCGACGAACCGCTTCAGCGAGTCCGGCGTCGCGTCCCAGAACATCTTGGTCACATACCACGGCCGGTACGCGTCGTGAATCAGGAGCCCATACCCTTCGGCGCGCAGCTTCCGGTGGGCCCGTACCAGCGCTTTCGCGGCCGGTCGCTGCAAGAACGCGAGCGCCGTGTCATAGAAGGGCACACCCATGAAGTTCCGGTCGGTGGCGTACCGAATATCGTAGTGAATCGTCGAGTCCAGACTCCGCAACTCGACCAGATCGGGAGCCAACATCCCCGAATCCGGCGCCGGTGGCTCCGCAGCAAGCGCTTCCGCGCGCAGCTCCGCGACGGGACGCACGGGCTGGATGCGAAAGACCGCCTCGGCCTCACCCGCCCGCTCCGCCGGCGCGCCACACGCGACGAGTGCGCAACACAGCCACAACGCCGACCGGCGTGCGGGTGACCCAACGATCACCGGTAACGGTCTCATCGCTGCCCCTCCTGCTCTCTCATCCCGAGGACTTCAGTCCTCGTTCAGTCCTCGATTCAATCCTCGATCGTGAACCCGATCTTCACTCCCACCTGCCAGTGCTCGATCTTGCCCGCGTCGAGATGCCCGCGCATCTCGGTGACCTGGAACCACCGCATGTTCCGAACAGACTTGGCGGCTTTGGCGACGGCGTTTTCGATTGCGGGCTGGAGACCCTTGGTGGACGAGCCATACAGCTCGGTGACCTTGTAGACGTGATCGGACATGAAGCTCTCCTTATCTCGATGGGTGTAGAACCGATAACCGATAGCCGATAGCCGATAGCCGATAGCCGATAGCCGATGACCCTTAACCTCTAATCCTCCAATCCTCCAATCCTCAACCTTGCCGCAGCAGGCACAACCGAACGAGCGAGGGCCCGGACCACCAACCACCAACGCAACCACACAAGCAGGAACGGCAAAGGGCTATCGGCAAACGGCGATCGGCCAATCGGCCAATCGGCCAGTCGGCCATCGGCTATCGGCTATCGGCTATCGGCAAACCGCCATCGGCCATCGGCCATCGGCCAACATACGCCGGTACGGAAGGGGACGAAACCCGCGCCATTGTCCGCGTGATCCCCTTGCAAGCAGATTTCGGCATGGCCGAGACACGCGATCCCACGCTCTCCGAGCTACGGCACCGGATCGGGCTGTTCGTGTTCGTGGTGCTGGTGCTCACGACCAGCGGGACGCTCGGCTACATGGCGATCGAGGGCTGGTCGGCCATGGAGTCCCTCTACATGACCGTCATCACGCTGTCGACGGTCGGGTTCAAAGAGGTCCGACCGCTCGGTCCGGGGGGCGAGGCCTTCACGATCGTCCTCATCATCGCCGGCGTGGGAGCGGTCGGCTACCTCTTCAAGTCAGTCGGTCAGTCGCTGGTCAGCGGTGATTTCGCCGCGCGAATGCGGAGGCGACGCATGCAGGAACGGGTCGATGCGCTCAGTGGACACTATATCATCTGCGGCTTTGGTCGTGTCGGGCGACAGGTGGCCCAGGACCTGATGGCCAAAGGCAAGACCTGCGTGGCGGTCGATCCGGAACCCGTGGCCCTGGCCGCGATCGCCAGCTCCATCCCCTACGTGATCGGCGACGCGGCCGACGACGAGATCCTGAAGCAGGCGGGTGTCGCCCGGGCCGCTGGCCTCGTGGTCTCCACCGGCGAAGACCCGCCGAATCTCTTCGTGACGCTGAGCGCGCACGCGTTGAACCCGCAGCTCGTCATCGTGGCGCGCGCCAACGACGAGTCGACCGAGCCCAAGCTGCGGCGGGCCGGCGCCACCCACGTCATTTCTCCGTATGCGATCAGTGGCCGCCGCATCGCCACCCAGCTCCTGTCGCCCACGCTCACCGACTTCCTCGACGTCGTCCTGCATTCAGGGAAGCTCGAACTCTGGCTGGAAGAGTGTCGCGTCACCCCGAAAGGCACGCTGGAGGGTCGCACCGTGGCCGAAGCGGATGTGCGCCGCCAAACGGGCGCCAATGTCTTGGCCGTGCGGCGGCACGGCGACGGCGGCATTCTCACCAACCCACCGGCCGAGCTACGCTTCGAGCCCGGCGACGTCCTGATCGCGTTCGGCACCCGCGACCAGCTCGTGGCGCTGCATAAGGCGGCGGCGGGGTAGGAAGAAGCGTGCAGGGTACAACGTGCAGCGTGGATGAGATGTCCCTTGCGCTGCACCTTGCACGCTGCGCGCTGCACCTCTACCGGGGCAGCCTCCCTGGCAAGTCCGCCACGACGTACGCCATCACGGCCATCGTGGCGACGCAGAGCCCCATCTCGCGCGGATCGAGCTTGTCCACCGTGTCGCCGTTGCTGTGGTGATACCAGAAGTACCTCGTGCCGTCCACGTTGAGCCCCATCCCCGGCACGCCCTCGCGCATGATCGGGGCGATGTCGGATCCGCCGCCGCCGCGGGAGATCCGGCCGGCGCCGATCCCGTCGAGCAGGGTGCCGATCTGCTGCACAATCGCGAACGCGGAGTCCGATCCTCGGAATCCGAACCCCTCCGGCGCGAACACGCCGCCGTCGGACTCGATGGCGAGGACGTGGCGGTCCAGGGCGTCGCGGTGGGCGTCCCGATAGGCTTCGCCTCCGCGCCCGCCGTTCTCTTCGTTGACCCAGCCGACCACACGAATCGTCCGGCGGGGCGTGAGCCCCAGACGCTTGAGCAGCCGCACGGCTTCCCAGGCGACGACCACGCCACCGCCGTCATCCATGGCGCCCTGGCCCACGTCCCACGAGTCCATGTGGCCGCCCATGACGACCACCTCGTCGGGGCGCTCGCGACCGACCAACTCGCCCATCACGTTGCGCGACTCCCGGTCCGGCAGCGTCCGCGCACTCATCTGGAGACGGACCACGATCCGTTCCCCGCGATCCTGCATGCGGTGCAGCATCATCGCGTCTTCGAGCGTGAGGGCCGCGTGGGGGATGCGCGGAACGGAATCGGCGTAGTTCATCACGCCGGTATGCGGCGACCGCTGGGAATTGGGCGTGACGGAGCGAATCAGGCTCGCGATGGCCCCAACCCGCGCGGCGGCGACCGCCCCATCGACGCGGTAGCGCACCGTCTCGCCGTACGACGTGAACGGCACGTCGAACAGCACGATCTTCCCACGTGCCTCCGCCGTCCGAGCGGCGAGGTCGTCGAAACTGCTCACGACCAGCACTTCCCCGGTGACGCCACCGGGCGGAGTCGCGATGCTCCCGCCGAGGCCCAGCATCGGCAACGCCATGCGCCGGGGCTCGAGGAGTTCCGCCGACTCCTCACCCCGCACCCAGACCGGCACCATGGCCGGCTCACCCCGGACGTTCGCGAGCCCGTCGCTCCGCATCTCCGCGAGGACCCAGTCAATGGCGTGCTCGAGGTTGTCCGATCCGCTCAACCGCGGGCCAAACCGGTCCACCAGCTCGGCCAATCGCGTGTAGGCGGCGCTGTCGGCGAGCGCAGCCGCGATGATGCGGTCGGCCGTGGCGCGGTATTGCGAGGCGACCGGCCCTTGCGCGGCCAATGGCATCGCCCAGACGAGGCACAGGAGCAGGGTGATCAAACGGCGCATGGCAATGATCCCTCAGAAGGTGGTCCGGCCGGAGATGCAGCCGGGAAGACTGTCATTCGTGGCGAATGGCGTCAATCGGTGACAGGTGGGCGGCGCGCAACGCCGGATACACTCCGAAAACCAGTCCGACGATGACCCCGGCGGCGACGGCGACGCTGAGGGTCTGCCAGGTGACCGCGATCCGCACCGGAGCGTCGGCCTGGGCCCGCATCGCCGCCACCACGCCGGCGCCCGTGACAAGCCCCAGGGCGATCCCCAGCGCCGCCCCGGCGCCCGTGAGCGCCACCGACTCGGCCAGAAACTGCACCAGGATGTCGCGGCGCGTCGCGCCCGTGGCGCGGCGGACGCCGATCTCGCGCGTGCGCTCGGTGACGGAGGCGAGCAGGACGTTCATGATCCCGATCCCCCCCACCACCAGCGAGATCCCGGTGATCGCGCCCATCAAGAGCTTGAAGATCAGCATCGCCCGCCGGGCCTGGTTCGCGCGCAACTCGTTCGACTGCACGATCACCCGGTCGCGCCCGTCCTCCCACCGCGTGGACAGCCACGACTCCACCAGCGCCCGAACGGCAGGGACCTGCTCGATCTTCCCAACGCGCACCATCAACTGCGGCGGGGGCGGGGGCAGGGGGGCAAGTGCGCGCGCGACGGCACTGAGCGGCACGATCACGGGGATAGGAGCTCCCTCCGGGGCGGTCAGGAGTCCCACGATGTGCACCGCGACCGGTCCCAACAGCACGCTGTCGCCGACGGCGAGTCCGAGCGTATCGGCGGTCGCGGCGGGCAGCAGCGCCACCGGTGCGCCCGACGCCATGTCGGTGGCAGCGAGACCACGACCGGCGCGCACGATATAGCCCGCGTCGAGGCGAGGCGTCCCACTGCCCCAAACCATCACGCCCCGCGCGCCGGAATCCCCAAACACGCGAAGGGTCACGCCGCCCATAACTCCAAGATGCACCGTGGCTTCCGGGCCGACCGCGGCCTGCAGGCCACCCGCGTCGGCGGCGGTGAACACGGGATAGTCCGGGATCCGCACCTGGACACCGTTCATGGGGCGGCTCGTGCGGGCGACCACGCTGATCATGAGCAGATCAGTGGAGTGCTCGATCTCGGAGCGCGCGAACCGCTCGACCCCATCCCCGACCGACAGCACGGCCACCAGCGCGCCCACGCCAATCACGACGCCCAGCGTTGACAGGGCGGTGCGGAGCGGGTTCGCGCGCAAGGCGCGGAGGCCGATCAGGAGGGAGGGCCGCATACCGGCGCGAAATGTAGTCACGAGCGGTATCTTCCCCCACGGATGGGCCTCCTCCTCCTCTTCGTCGGAATCGCGCTTTCGTTCTCCTTCTTGTGTTCGCTGATGGAGGCGTGTCTCCTCAGCGTCACCCCGTCGTACGTGGCGGCGCTCGAAAGCAAACACCGTGGTGTGGCCATCCAGCTGCGGCGGCTCAAAGAGGACGTCGACCGGCCCCTGGCCGCGATCCTCACGCTCAACACCATCGCGAACACCGTCGGGGCGACCGCCGCCGGCGCCCGAGCCGTGCACGTGTTCGGCGACCCCTACATCGCCGCCTTCTCCGCCGTGTTCACCCTCGCCATTCTCTTCCTGTCGGAGATCATCCCCAAGACGCTCGGTGCGGTGCACTGGCGTCGTCTCGCGCCGTTCACCGCGCGAGCCCTCTGGGTGCTCATCCCGCTCCTCTGGCCGCTCGTCGCTCTCGCGCGGCGGCTCACCCGATTGATCGGTCGGGGCAGCGGGAGAACCCACGCTGTCCGACGCGAGGAAATCACGGCTTTGGCCGAGCTCGGTGCGCGCGAGGGTGTGTTCCGGACCGACGAATCCCGGGTGCTCCGGAACTTGTTCCGGCTCGGCAGTCTCCGGGCCAAGCACATCATGACCCCGCGCATCGTCCTCTTCGCGCTGCCGGAGGCTTCCACCGTCGGCGAGGTCGTCACCGGGCAGTCCGAGTTCCGCTTTTCGCGCATCCCGATCTACGCCAAAGACCTCGACGACGTGACCGGCTACGTGCTCAAGGACGACGTGCTGCTGTGCGGCGCCCGGGACCAGGACGACCGACGCATGGCGGAGCTGCGGCGTGAGATTCTCGTGATCCCGGAGTCCTTGGCGCTTCCCCAGCTACTCGAACGGTTTCTCGACAGTCGCGAGCATATCGCGCTGGTCGTGGACGAGTATGGCGGCACGGCGGGCGTGGCCACCATGGAAGACGTCGTGGAGACGGTGCTGGGTCTCGAGATCGTCGATGAAGCGGACAAGCACAAGGACATGCAAGCGCTGGCCCGCGAACAGTGGTTGAAGCGCGCCCGCCGGCTCGGTCTGGTCGGCGACGAATTCAACGAGGGGGCGACCCAGCCCCCACCTCCCACGCCCGATCCGGGTGCCTGACTCCTCCTGACCCCTTCCGGGAGATGCCCGGCGGCGGTAACCTTCCGCCTCCCCAGCACTCCCGAGCGACAGATGCACCGCCAGATCCTCACGTTGGCCGCCATGGCCATCGCTGCACCCGCCCTTGCTCAGCAGCAGCCCCCATCGGTACCCGCGACGTGGAAGGTGCGTGCCGATCACGGAACGCCAATCGTCGTCGCCGAGTCGGAACTCGGCCCGAACACCACCGACACCGTTCGCCTCGTCACGATGCCACCCGGCTGGCACGTCACCACCGGTCCGGCGGTGATCATCTACGATCCCGCGTGGCAGGCCCAGGGATCGTATCGGGTGGAGATGGAGAGCTTCCTCTTTCCGGGCGACCGCCTGGAGGGATTCGGCCTCTTCGTCGGCGGCCACGACCTCGAGGGAGCCGGCCGGTCGTATCTCTACGTATTGCTCCGCAAGGACGGTGCATTTCTCGTCAAGCGCCGCGAGGGGGGGGCGACGGAAACGTTGATCTCGTGGACCAAGCACGCGGCCGTCGTCCCGCACACCGAGGGAACCGCCAAGAACGTCCTCGCGGTGGACGTCGCAACCGACTCGGTCCGGATCGTCGTCAACGACCAGCAGGTCGCCGCCCTCGATCGCGCCACGCTGCTCACCGACGGGCAGGTGGGCTTACGGGTGAACCACGCGCTGAACGTGCATGTGACGCGGGTGGATGTGACGCAGCGATAGGGAAACGACGGGAAACGACGGGAACGGCGGGAACGACGGGAACAGCACCGGAACCAGCGGAAAGACTCGGGACCGCCGGGACCGCCCGGCCTACCCGCCGAGGAAGAGAATCGTGCGGGCTCCGGTCGACCGGCTCGACGAACGCGACGTGAAGGACCGGGCGTCGGCAAACGTCGCTGGGTTTGTCTCGGCTACGTCCGCGCTGAGCAGGCGTCCGGCGAGCCATCGCAGGTGCAGGCGCGCGCGCGGCTCCCGCGCCCGGTCGTAGCGCACTACGGGAATGACCCACCGTGGCCGGACCAGTCGCGGCAGCAGGCTCTCCAGCGAGATCGCGAACCGCAACGCGCTCAGCACCGCTTCACCGTCCCTCGTTGTTCCTGCTGCCCGTCATCGTCCGTCCTCGCCTGTGTTGCCGCCAAATCATCAGAGCCCGTCGGCCCGTCGGCCCGCCGGTCATATCATCAACAGCCGCAGCTCCGTCATCTCCTCGATGGCGTACTTCACACCCTCGCGTCCGATTCCGGACGCCTTGACGCCGCCATACGGCATGTGGTCCACGCGGTAGCCCGAAATGTCGTTGATCGCGACGCCACCGACATCGAGGGTTTCGTAGGCGTGCCATGCCTTCGTGAGGTTCGTGGTGAAGACGCCGGCCTGGAGCCCGTAGGGAGAATCGTTGACGGTGGCCAGCGCCCCGTCGAAGTCGTCGTACGGACGCACCGTCACGACCGGCGCGAAGACCTCCTCGCAGTTCACCTTCATCTCCGCGGTCGTGTCGAGGATCACCGTCGGTTGCAACACGGCGCCGCTTCGGGTCCCGCCCGTCGCCAGGGTCGCGCCGGCCGCTACGGCCTCCCGCACCCACGCTTCGGCACGTTGGGCGGCGGCCTCGTCGATCATCGGCCCGAGGTCGGCGGCCTCGTCGAGTGGCTCGCCGACGCGGAGCGCCTTCACCTTGGTGACGAAGGCCTTGACGAACCCGCCGAACGCATCCCGGTGCACCAGGATCCGTTGCACCGAAATGCACGACTGCCCGGCAAACGCGAACCCACCGGCGGCGCAACGCGCGGCCGCGTGCGCGAGGTCGGCATCCGCTTCCACGATGACGCCCGCATTCCCACCCAGCTCGAGCGCCACCTTCTTGGTGCTCGCGCGCTGGCGGATATACCACCCGGCCTTGGCGGAGCCTGTGAACGTGATCATCCGGATGCGCGGGTCGTCGAGCAGTGGCTCGGCGTCCGCCACGGAGCACTGCACGATGCTGATTCCACCCGCCGGATACCCGGCACCGTGCACGACGTCACCCAGCAGCAACACGCACAACGGGTCCTGGGGTGGGGTCTTCAAGACCATCGTCGCGCCACACGCGATGGCCGGGGCGATCTTGTGCGCGGCCAGCAGCAACGGGAAGTTGAACGGTACGATGCCGGCAATGGGCGCGAGCGGGAAGCGCCGGGTGATGCCCCATCGCCCCGCGCCGTGCGGCATCCGGTCAAGTGGCATCACGTCGCCGCCGATCCGCATCGCCTCGGCCGCGGCGTCCCGGAAGATGAACAACATGCGGTCGATTTCGGCGCGGGCCTGCTTGATCGGCTTCCCCGCTTCGAGCGCGAGCAAGACCGCGAATTCCTCACGTCGAGCGGCCGCGGCGTCATGGATGCGTTGCAGCACCGCGGCGCGCTCGTAGGACGGCAACGCGCGGGCTTCCGGGGCCGCGTTGGCCGCGGTGTCGATGGCGGCACCGACGTCCTCGCGCGTCGCCGCCCCCGCCATCCCCACCGCTCGCCCATCGTATGGGCACCGAATGGTGGCGGGATCGGCGCGGCCGGAGGTCAAGCGCCCCGCGAGCAACAGGGGATAGGTACGGGTGGGATCTGGAGCGGTCGGCATGGCGGATTCGCAATGAAGACAGGTGATCGGTGGTGGCGGGTAGGATACAGGTGAAAGAATAGACGCCGAGACGCCGAGACGGCAAGCGGTTCGCAGGAAGTAGTGGGCGGTGGAGATTGGCAGCCTACAACCTCCAACCTACCAACCGCTCGCCGTCTGGCCGTCTCGCCGTCTCCCCTCTCACCCTTCGCCCACCCACCACCACCTACCCCCTTCGGCTGGTCAGAACGGCCGCACCGCGAGCAGCCAGGCCAGCTCAACCTGTCGTACCGCGGCCACCACGGCCGCGGGCTGTTCCTCGAAGACGAACAGCCCCGAGTTCGCCACGGAGTCGATGGCAAAGACGCGGACGGAATCCCGGAGCAGACTGATCTCTTCCGGGGGTGGGCCGCTCTTGTGGGGGACGGCGCCGAGCACGAGGATGGTGGGGCACCGCAGCTCGCGCAGTCGGGGCCTGAGTGCCCACGGTTCGTGGGACCGCGCCATGCCCTGGAACGCGTCGAGCGTGGCGCCGAAGTCGGCGAGGACTTCCGACGTGTAGCCCTGGATGACCTCCGGCGTGATCCACGTCGTGTCGGCAGACGCTTCGTGCAATTGCTTGACGACCTTGCCGCGCACGATGCCCTTCCCACCGAAGATCTTGAGCAGCGGCGCCCATCCCATGGCCTGGCGGAACCCGCGGCTCGTGGCCTCTTCGGCCGGGCCACCCTCGATGGACACCAGTCCACTCACCAGGTCCGGACGCTCGACCGCGAGCCGCATGGCGATGGATCCCGCAATCGCGTGCGCCACGACGATGGCGCCGCGGACGCCAAGCGTGTCTAGCACGGCGGCGACCCGCCCCGCCTGGGCGGTGAGCGAGTAATCCGCTTTCGACGGACGACCCGAGGCCCCGGTACCAAGCATCTCCACCGTGAGCACCTGGTGGCCCTCGGCGGCAAGCTGGGGGGCGACGTTGCGGAAGGCGAAGGCCGAGCCGAACAACCCGGGGATGAAGACCACCGGACGACCAACCCCCGTGATATGGACCGCTACGCTTTCAGCCGGGGCGACGGCGATGACCCGCGTAGCGCCCGAGTCGGCAAGCGCGGCGAGGATCAGGAACAACATGGAACCTCCGCAACGGCAGTGTACGACGGTGACGACGTGGTCCGGTGCCGAACGACGATGCGCCGCCAGGCGATCCGCCGTGGGGCCGCAACGAGCCCCATGCCAAGCAGCGCGACCGCAGCAAACCCGAGCCACACGGTCGGAATGTGAAGCGGCGCGGCGAGCGCGGCGAAGAGCCACAGCCGCGGAAAGCGCCCACTGACGGTAGCAAGCAGATGGCTGCGAGAAGATAAGCGGGTCAAGGCCGATACGACACGCACCAACCAGTTCATCGAGTTGGGGCCGGCCCGTTCATCCCCATCCGTCACCAACCACCCTCACGGCAGCACCGTCAACCGGACATACGACGGCCGCGCTGCCGAGTGGTACACCCGCTGCGTCGTCTTGTGGAAGTCCCCGGCCTTCGCCGCGTACAGGTGCTCGAACGTCCCCGGATTCAGGTCGATCATCGGGAACCAGCTGCTCTGCACCTGCACCATGATCCGGTGACCGGGCTCGAACGTGTGCATCGACGCCTGGAGCGTGAACGGTATCTCGGTCGGCGCGTCCGGCTCGAAGGGCGTGGGCCGATCCATGCCGAGACGGAACTTGCCGCGCAGCACGTCGCCACGAACCAACATTTGGTAGCCACCCAGCCGCACGCTGTGGTCGTCGCGCGCGCGCGTCGTCGGCCCGCCCGCGTCGTCGGGGTACACGTCGATGAGCTTGACCACCCAGTCCGCGTCGGTACCGGAGGTCGACACGGTGAACCGCACCTCCGTGGGCCCAGCGATCGTAACCGGCGCGGTGAGGGGCTCCGTCTGGTAGACCAACACGTCCGGCCGGCGGGACGCGAACCGCTGGTCTTCCAGCATGAAGGCAGGGTTGTACCAGTGCACGATCTCGTTCGTGTACGGAACGGGTTTCGACGGGTCGTTCACGTACTCGTCGTACTCGGCGG
>Ga0307424_1001219_pt1 | contig 13652 bp, 13 predicted proteins | sample SalMarWE160320MG_FD_202157 | JGI IMG/M metagenome (GOLD analysis project Ga0307424, IMG submission 202157) | Salt marsh sediment microbial communities from the Plum Island Ecosystem LTER, Massachusetts, United States - WE1603-20 | ecosystem: Environmental > Aquatic > Marine > Intertidal zone >... | reverse complement strand
TACGTTTACCAGGAATGGCTCCCTCACGAACACGGCCGCCAGGCTGGCCCTGGCGGCCTCTGCAGCCGCGCTGTTTGCCACGACCATGGCGACCCCGGTCCTTGCCAATGAGGCCGGGAACAGCACACAGGTCAAATGCATGGGGATCAATGCCTGCAAGGGCCAGACCAAGTGCAAGACCGCGACCAATGCCTGTGCCGGCCAGAACTCCTGCAAGGGCATGGGCTGGCTGCTGTCAGCTTCCGCGGACGAGTGCGTGAAGCAGGGCGGCAAGGTCATCGAGTAGACCGTGGTCCGGTTGACAGGGCGGGGCATGCCCCGCCCTGTCAACCCACCCGTTCACCGCACACTGACAGGAGCGCGCTTCATGGCGGATTTGACAGGATTCGGGCTTGGCCTGCGCCCGGAACATTACGGGGATTTTCTCGCCGCACCGCAGGCGGTGGACTGGCTGGAGATCCTCTCCGACAACTACCTGGTGCCGGGAGGAAAACCACTCTACTACCTGGAGCGGATTCGCCGGGATTACCCGCTGGCCATGCATGGCGTGGCGATGAACCTGGGCTCCTGCGATCCGCTGGACCGGGATTATCTGCAGGCTATCAGGGCACTGGCGGACCGGATCGAGCCCGCCATCGTTTCCGATCATTTGTGCTGGACCGGCGTGCAGGGAGCCCGGTTGCATGACCTGTTGCCGCTGCCCTACACCGAAGAGGCGGTGCGGCACGTGGCGGACCGCATCCGGCAGGCACAGGATTTTCTCGGTCGCCGGCTGACGATCGAGAACGTATCCACGTACGTCGAGGCACAGGCGCCGCTGACAGAGTGGGAATTCATCAGTGCCATCGCCGAAGAGGCGGACTGCGACCTGCTGGTCGACATCAACAACATTTACGTTTCCGGCCGCAATCACCGGTTCGATCCGTGCCGCTACCTGCTGGCGTTGCCGCCGGCACGCGTTCGCCAGTTCCATCTCGCCGGACACACGGACCAGGGCGAGTATTGTATCGACACCCACGATCACCCGGTCTGCGACGCGGTCTGGCAGCTGTACCACGACGCTGCGCAACGGTTCCCCGATGTGCCGGTGATGATCGAGCGCGATGACCGCATACCGCCGCTGGCCGAACTGGTGGCCGAGCTCACATACGCCCGGCGCGTGGCCGTGGATGCCGCGGCCGCCCGGGGGGAAAGTCTGCCGGAGGTCCGCCATGCCTGTTCCTGAGCGCGGCAACGCCGGCTGGCGGCTGCAGCAGTGGCAGTCCGCCCTGCAGGCCTGCATCGTGGATCCGCTACAGGATCGCGAACCTCTCCGCGCCTGGTTGCAGCCCGGTTCGGTAGACAGCGACATCCAGCTGGACATCTACGTCAATGCCTATGCACTGCGCCTGATCGAGGCCTTGCGCTGCAATTACCCGGCGTTGCACCAGGCCCTGGGGGATGCAGATTTCGATGTCATGGCGCGCGCATACCTCGATCGATATCCGTCCACCCGGGCCTCGATTCGCTGGTTCGGCGCTGCCCTGGACGAGTTCCTGCGTGCCCGGCCGCCCTGGTGCGAGGTGCCGGTATTGAGCGAACTGGCCGCCTTCGAATGGGCCATTCGCCATACCATCGATGCGGCGGACGCCGACCGGCTGAGCGTCGACGACCTGCTCGCTGTCCCGGCACATTCCTGGAACGGTCTGCAGTTTGACCTGCATCCCTCCGTGTCGCTGCTGTCGCTGGCGTGGAATGCACCGCCGCTCTGGCGTGCGCTGACCGGCATGGAGGATGCCATCCCCGGGGAGACGATCACACCGGTCCGGCAGCCGATGCACTGGCTGGTCTACCGCAAACCGGACCTCGCCTGCGGCTGGCGCAGCCTGTCCGACCGGGAGCGGACCGCACTGGACCACCTGCACCAGGGCGCAACCTTTGCCGACCTGTGCGCGGGCATTGCCGAGCACGGTACAGGCGATGCGGCGCAGCAGGCCGCGGACTGGCTGCGTTTGTGGGTGGAAACAGGGATCCTGGTGGCCCGGCGGCAGGCGCCGGAACCGGAAACCATGACGACGCACAGCGACAGGGAACCACGGCGATGACAACAGGATTGCAGCACATTCACGCGGCGTGGAAACGGCTGGAACGGCTGGTGCTGGATCGTCTGGCCCCGCTGGCGGATCTCGCAGCCCGGCTGTATCTCGCGAAGGTATTTTTTGCCTCCGGCTGGAACAAGATCCAGGACTGGGAATCGACGCTCTACCTGTTCCGCGAGGAATATCACGTGCCCCTGCTGCCGCCGGAGGTGGCCGCATGGATGGGCGCCGGCGGCGAACTGGGGCTGTCGGTATTGCTGGCCATCGGCCTGTGGACGCGGTTCTCCGCCTGTGGCCTGCTGGTGCTCAATGTCGTGGCGGTCGTGTCCTACTATGACGCCCTGAAGGATTCGCCGGCTGCGCTGCAGGACCACCTGGAATGGGGGATTCTGCTCTCCCTGTTGATTGTCAGCCAGGTCAGGCAGCTGACGGTTGATCATCTGCTGATCCGTCGTTATCTGCCGTTGTCGCCGCAACCGTAGTGACACCGGTCATGGCGCGGTGCCCGGCCACAGGCGCCGGCTCTGCCAGCCGGGACGATTTGGTGCCGGGAAGCGTTATGATACGGCCTCACTTACAGTCAGGACCGGCCTGACGACAGGGGGACGACTTGAAAACGCTGACGATCAACATGGACACCGTGGTGCTGCTGGGCATGACGATGGCGCTGTCACTCGGGATGAATGCCTGGCAGTACTACCAGGCCAGCCAGCTGATCGCGCAGGACCTGGAACTGCAGGTCAGGGCGCAGGACGACCGGACCAGCCTGGTGTATACCCGCACCCTGCTCAAGCAGTGTGATCCGGCCAGATACGCCGACCTCGATGTCAATCGCTAGCCCGGCGCGGGCTGCAGCATGACGCGCGCGTGGCTGATCGTGTTCCTGCTGGTGCTGGGCTGGTCGGCGTACCAGCCGGCGGACCGGTTCACCTGGTGGCTGGAGGTGATTCCGGCACTGGCCGCACTGGTGCTGTTGCTGGTGACCCGGCACGGCTTTCCGCTGACCCCGCTGGCCTACGGGCTGGTACTGGCGCACTGCATCATCATGATGGTGGGCGGTCATTACACCTACGCGCATGTTCCCCTGTTCGACTGGCTGGGCGAACTGTTCGGCTGGCAGCGCAACAATTTCGACAAGCTCGGCCATTTTGCACAGGGCTTTGTTCCGGCGCTGCTGGCACGCGAGCTGCTGCTGCGCAAGGCGGTGGTGAACGGCCGTGGCTGGCTGGCTTTTCTGGTGGTGTGTTTCTGCCTGGCGCTGAGTGCCGGCTACGAGCTGATCGAGTGGCAGGTGGCGGTACTGAGTGGGGACTCGGCCGAGGCCTTCCTCGGCACGCAGGGCTATGTCTGGGACACCCAGTCCGACATGGCATGGGCCCTGTTCGGGGCGATACTTTCGGTGCTGCTGATGGGCCGTTACCACGACCGGCAACTGCGGAAACTCCTGCCGCCGCTGTCGTGAGGAGAGCGGAATAAGGGAACTACCCGGCATTCATCCGCCACGAGAGTGGCGCCTCGCCGGTGCTGCCAATGCTCCTGCAACAACGGATCGGATGCAGCAGCGGCGCTAGCAGATGCCGATGTTCAGCCGGTGGACCCGGTTACAGAAACGATCTCTCAGGCGCCTGCCGACGGCGAAGACCTGCCGTTGCAGGAAGAACCCGCGGGCGAGATGCGCGGCATACAACGCCTCATGGTAGGCCAGCCAGGGTAACTCGGGTACTTCGTATGTCGAATCCTTGTCCAGATCGCGCATATGACACCTCATCCATCGAATCCGGTTGGTACTGCTGGTGGCTGCATCGCTCAGCCCGGTTTGTCAGCGGCGTTCCGCGCGCCGCTGTACCTGCCGCGTTTCATCAACGTTTGGAGGCAGCTCCGTTGTGTGCGGAACCCGGCAGACCCACGTAGCGGTCCGCCTCCACGGTCATGCATAACCGGACTTTCTCATCGACAAGCGGTGAAAATTCACCCATGCCGAAGTCTGCCCGGTTGATGACGGTGCCCGCCCTGGCCACGACCTTCTCGACACGGCCATCGGTTTCCTTCTCGATACTGGTCAGGTGCACCTGTAATTCCACGGGCCTCGTCACACCATGCAGCGTGAGCTTCCCTTTCAGCACGGCGTTGGCAGCATCGTTCCAGTGGATTTTGGTACTGACGAACAGGATCTGCGGGTAGTGCTCCACATCGAAGAACCCCTTGCTCTTGAGCATGTGCTCGGTGATCCGGTTGCCGGCATCCAGGCTGGCCGTCTGGATATCAATCAGGGCCTGCTCCTGCCCGCCCGGATCGGGCCACAGGGAAACTCCACCCTGAAAATCCCGGAACACGGCCTTGATGCTGGAGAGCTTGCTGTCTACACAGAATCCCACCCGCGAAGTGGAGTTCCGGATGCGGTACAGGTGACCGTTTTCAGCAGCCGACAGCATGGCCTTCACCCGTTCGGGCGCCACCAGACCATCCCTGAACGGGGCACACAGCCCCTCGTCCTGCGCGTAGACGGGGATCACGTAGCCCAGGAGGATAACCCCCAGGACAGAAGACCGTAAAATTCCAATTAAATTCATAAAGTTAAAACTATTCAGATAAGTATATAATAATTCACTAATAGGATAGTAACAAATTGCCGCGCAGTTTGCTAAGGCTGTTCCGGGATTTTCCGGCCGTCGTGCAGCCGGCCCGGGGAGCATGAAAAAACGGATCTGCCTCCAGGCCGGATTTGACATTTTCCGGCGATGGTTCTGACCGGGGCAACAACGGCCCGGTCACAACGCCCGCCGCGGTCTGCGGACCGGTGCATGCAGACCTGCCGGCCGCACGATGCCTTTATAATCGTGCGTATGCCCGCACCCCTGCTGTTTTCCATCATCGAGTCCCCGGCACACCGTGACCATTCCGCGCTGTACCGGCGGCTGGGCATCCGTGAACTCAAGTTCAACTCCATGCGCAAGGCGATCACCGCGCTGAAGCAGCAGGTACCGGATTACGTGGTGGCCGAGTTCATGTATGGCTATGGAAATAACTATGCCGGGGTCAATGTCAGCAACCTCGATGTGTTTCTCTACAGCCTGCAGAAATATTCCTCCACTACCCGTATCATTGCGCTGGTGGCGCGTGCGGAACTGCCGTATGTGGACAAGCTGGCGGCCCTGTTCCCCCTGCACGCGGTACTGCCGCTGCCGGTCGACGAGCAGTTGCTGGAACGTGCCCTCACTTAACCGGTACCTATCGATGCAGACGGATCACGGCGCAAAAATCGGGGTATTGCTGGCCAATCTGGGCACGCCGGACTCCCCCACGCCACGTGCCGTGCGCCGCTACCTCAGGCAGTTCCTGTGGGATCCGCGCGTGGTGGAGCTGCCGCGGGCGCTGTGGTGGCCGGTGCTGAACCTGGTGATCCTCACCACCCGGCCGCGCCGTTCCGCGCGCGCCTACGCGAAGGTGTGGACGGAGGCCGGTTCACCGCTGCTGGTGATCTCGCGCCGTCAGCAGGCCGCCCTGCAGGCTGCGCTGGCATCGCGCTTCGCGCAGCCGGTCCACGTCGCGCTGGGGATGTGTTACGGCAATCCTTCCATTGCCGACGGACTGGCCGAACTGCAGGCGGCCGGTATAACCCGCGTGCTGGTGCTGCCGTTGTATCCGCAGTACTCCGCAACCTCCACCGCTGCAGTGTTCGATGCCATCGCCACCGAGTTGCGCCACTGGCGCGTCATGCCGGAGCTGCGTTACATCAATGACTACCACGACCACCCGGCCTATATCTCCGCACTGGCCGACAGCGTGCGGACCTTCCAGGCGGAGCACGGCACGGCCGATCGCCTGCTGATGTCGTTTCACGGCATCCCGCAGGACTATGCCGACAAGGGCGATCCCTATCCCGCCCAGTGCGATGCCAGCGCCGCCCTGCTGGCCGCGGCGCTGGAGCTGGGCGAGGACGACTGGATGTACAGCTTCCAGTCACGTCTCGGGCCGAAGGACTGGCTGAAACCCTATACCGACCACACGCTGGAGAAGCTGGCGAAGGAAGGGACACGGTGTTTGCAGGTGGTCTGCCCCGGCTTCAGTGCCGATTGCCTGGAAACACTGGAGGAGATCGCCATGCAGAACCGTGACACGTTCGTAAAGAACGGTGGCGTGGAATACCGCTATATTCCCTGTCTGAACGATACCGCGGGGCACATTGAACTGATGGTGCAACTGGTGGAACAACACACGGCGGGCTGGTGCTGATGGACGGGACGGGCCGCTGATGCGCGCCATGTTGCTGGCCGCCGGTCGTGGCGAGCGCATGCGCCCGCTGACTGACACCACGCCGAAGTCGCTGCTGCGCATCGGCGGGCAGATGCTGATCGAACGCCACATCCACGCACTGCTGCAGGCCGGCATCACCCGGCTGGTGATCAACCATGCCTGGCTGGGCAACCAGATCGAACGGGCACTCGGTGACGGGTCGGCCTACGGCGTGCAGATCGCGTATTCCCCGGAGGGCGAGACCGGTCTGGAGACCGGCGGCGGCATCCTGCACGCCCTGCCGCTGCTGGGTGCCGAGCCGTTCCTGGTGGTGAATGCCGATATCTGGACCGATTACGATTTCGCCGTGCTGCCGCGCGAACCGGACGGCCTGGCGCACCTGGTGATGGTGGATAACCCGCCGCATCATCCGCAGGGCGACTTCTCGCTGGTGGCCGGCCGGCTGGCGCAGCACGGGCCGATGATGCTGACCTTCAGCGGGATCGGCGTATATCGCCCGGAGCTGTTTGCCGGCTGCCCGGACGAGGCGTTCCCGCTGGCACCGTTGCTGCGCACGGCCATGGACAACGACCGGGCCAGTGGCGAGTATTACGCGGGTGAGTGGTTTGACATCGGCACCCCCGAACGACTGGCGGATGTCAACGAAAACGTCATCAACCGGCAGTAAGGGACACCACCGGCCGCCTGCCGGAGAGTGTCTGATGAAACCCCCCGTACCCGCACCAGCGGTACGTGGATGACTTTACCGGGGATTGCCTGAACGACCATGGGACAGGAGATCGGGGTCACTCGCTTTACCGCAGCGGATTTCACCGCGTATTCCGCGCGCCTGGAACAGGAAACCGGACTGCTGGCCGACTGGTTCGCGGCCGGCAATTTCTCGGCGCGCGACCGCATGTGCGGATTCGAACTGGAGGCCTGGCTGGTGGATGCAGCGTTCCGTCCGGCGCCCGTCAACGAGATCTTCCTGCACCGGCTCGACAACCCGATGGTGGTGCCGGAGCTGGCCCGCTTCAACATCGAGATCAATGACCACCCGCAACACCTGTGGGGCACCGCATTCAGTCATTTCGAGGCCAGCCTGGGCGCGACCTGGCGGCAATGTGCGCAGGTGGCCCGCACGATGGATGCCGGGGTGATGATGATCGGCATCCTGCCGACCGTGTCCAGCGAGGACCTGTCACTGCAGAACATGTCGGACCTGAAGCGCTACCGGGCGCTGAACGAGCAGGTCCTGCGCCTGCGCAGGGGGGAACCGATCCCGCTCGACATCAATGGCCGCCAGCACCTGAAGATCGCCAGTCGCAGCGTGATGCTGGAGGCGGCCACCACCTCGTTCCAGCTGCACCTGAAGGTGCGCCCGGAACAGGCCGTGCGTACCTACAACGCCGCCATCATCCTGTCCGCACCGATGGTGGCGGTGTCGGCGAATTCGCCGTTCCTGTTCGGGCATGACCTGTGGACCGAAACGCGGGTGCCGCTGTTCGAGCAGGCGGTGCCGGTCGGCGGACTCGCCGGCGCCAGTCACGGGCCGGTGCGGCGGGTGACGTTCGGCACGGGCTATGCGCGGGATTCGATCCTGGAATGCTTCCAGGAAAATACCGCGCATTATCCGGTGTTGCTGCCGACCCGGTTCAGCGCGGGGCCGGAGCAGATGGATCATGTGCGCCTGCACAATGGTACCATCTGGCGCTGGAACCGCCCGCTGATCGGCTTCGATTACGATGGCAGGCCGCATCTGCGTATCGAGCATCGCGTGATACCGGCCGGGCCCACTATCGTGGACATGATCGCCAATGCGGCGTTCTTCCACGGCCTGGTGCAATCCCTGCTGGCACGGGACACGGCACCGGAGCACGTGCTGGAATTCTCCACGGCGCGGGACAACTTCTACGCGGCGGCACAGCACGGGCTGGATGCACAGGTCCACTGGCTGGACGGGCAGCGCGGCAGCCTGCGGGCACTGGTGTTGCAGCAGCTGGTACCACTGGCACGGGCCGGTCTGCAGCAGCTGGAAATCAACCGGGTGGACAGCGAACGTTACCTGTCGATCATCGAGGCGCGCGTCCAAAGCGGCCAGACCGGTGCCGCCTGGCTGCGTGCTGCCGCGGCACAGTGCGCCAGTGATCCTGCCACCATCACGGCGGCCTGTTACCGTCGCCAGCAGGATGGCCTGCCGGTACATGAATGGGATACCCGGATAACGGAGTCGTGATGACCGTGTTGAATGAATTGCACGAGCTGCCGGGCGGACTGCTGGAAGCGCGTGCCGAGGAACTGCTGCGGTTGCTGGGCGGCCCGACCCTGCTGCACCTGCCGGGGCGCCAGCCGGAGCCGGTATTTGTTACGGTACTGGCGCATGGCAACGAGACCACGGGGCTGACGGCGTTGCAGATGCTGTTGCGGGACTATCGTGACGCTGTGTTGCCGCGCGCGCTGTCGGTCTTTTTCGGCAATGTGGCCGCCGCCGGGCTCGGTTTGCGCCGGCTGGACGGGCAGGCGGACTACAACCGCGTCTGGCCGGGCACCACCATGCCGGAGGCGGCGGAAGCAATCCTGATGCAGGAGGTGGTGCGCCGCATGCAGGCGCGCGCGCCGTTTGCCAGTATCGACATTCACAACAACACCGGCATCAATCCACACTATGCCTGTATCAACCGGATCGACAACCGTTTCCTGCAGCTGGCGGCACTGTTCAGCCGCACCGTGGTGTATTTCATCCGGCCACTCGGGGTCCAGTCGATGGCCATGTCGGCACTGTGTCCGGCGGTGACCATCGAATGCGGCAAGCCGGACCAGGAATACGGTGCCCGGCATGCACGGGATTTCCTGGAGGCGGTACTGCGTCTGCACGAGTTCCCGCATCACGCCGTGGCGGCACACGACGTGGACCTGTTCCACACGGTCGCCACGGTGTACGTGCCGGAGTCGGTCGGTTTCGGTTTTGATCCGGGCGACGCGGACCTGCAACTGGTGGCCGACATCGATCACCTGAATTTTCGCGAATTGCCGGCCGGGACCGTGCTGGGCCGGGTACGGGATGGCTTGGCGGTACCGCTGGAGGTGCTCGACGAGAACGACCAGCCGGTGTACGCGCGCTATTTCACGGTGGAGGGCGGGGTGTTGCGCAGTACCCGTGCGTTCATGCCGTCGATGTTCACCCTCGACACGAACATCATTCGCCAGGACTGCCTCGGTTATCTGATGGAACGCCTGCTGCCGGAGTAGCCGCGGCGGCGGGCTGCGAGCGGGTCCGATACCTGGCCGCGGCAAACACCGGCCAGACGCCCTTGCGCGGGATCGTATATTTAGCAACTCAATGTAATAAAAAGATATTTCCCGTATTCCCTCCTGTTCCCTGCCGGTGTCCGCATCGGGCGGGCCGGGTCAAACTTTTCCCGGTTACGCCGATAGGTTTCAGGATCAGTTTGCTTGATCCGGCAGCAGCGATCATCCGTCATCACCAGGGAATGAGCATGTACGGCAATATTCTGCGTCTGCACAACAAGTCCATTCGCGCGAAGCTGATGCTGATGATGGCGCTGATCAGTGTGGTGGTGCTGATGCTGGCGTCGGTCGCATTCATGGCCAACGACGTGATCCGGATCCGCAGCGGGATGGTGGACAGCCTCACCGCACTGGCCAATGTGATCGGGCATAACAGTTCCGCGGCGCTGGCCTTCGACGACAGGAGTGCGGCAATCGAAACCCTGGCCGCATTGAAGGCGGAGCCGAATGTGCTGAGTGCCTCCATCCGCCGTGCCAATGGCAGGGTACTGGCCAGTTACCCGGCGGATGCGAAAACGCCAGTCCTGGAAAGCCCGGGGCTCGACCGCTATGCCAGCGATCCGGATAATGCCGCACCGGCCGATTACCGCTTCAGCAGCCACAGTCTGGACCTGGTGGCACCGATTCACCTGGACCATGAACTACTCGGATTTATCGGCATCCATTCCAGCCTGCAGCCGATCCGTACCCAGATACGCCAGGATTTCATGGTGATCGGCGCCATCCTGGTGATCTCCATCGTGGTTGCCTTCGTACTGGCCGCCCTGTTGCAGAGTTCCATCTCGGAGCCCGTGCTGGAGCTGGCCGGCATCATGCAGCGGGTCAAGACAGAGCGCGATTACTCGCTGCGTGCGCGCTGGTCGGGTCATGACGAGCTCGGTGCACTCACTGAAGGCTTCAATGACATGCTGGCGCAGGTCCGCGAGCGTGACCGCGAGCTGAAACGGGCGCGCGATGCGGCGGAACAGGCGAGCCTGGCAAAGTCCCAGTTTCTTGCCAACATGAGCCACGAGATCCGTACACCGATGAATGGTGTGCTGGGCATGACCGAGTTGCTGATGGAAACCGGTCTCAACGAGCAGCAGGCAAAGTTCTGCAACACGGTGCATCGTTCCGGCAAGGCACTGCTGCACGTCATCAACGACATTCTGGATTTCTCCAAGGTCGAGGCCGGCAAGCTCGAGCTGGAGATGCTGGAGTTCAACCTGCGCGAAGCAGTCGAGGAGGTGATGGAGCTGCTGGCCGAGTCGGCCCATCGCAAGGGACTGGAACTGCTGCTCGAGATTGCCCCCGGTACCCCGCTTGCAGTGAGCGGCGACCCCAATCGCCTGCGCCAGATCCTGACCAATCTGGTGGGGAATGCCCTCAAGTTCACCGATCAGGGTGAGGTGTTCGTCAGGCTCGGCGTGATGGCGCAGGATGAACACGAGGTCACACTGGCGTTCGAGGTGCGCGACACCGGTATCGGCATGACCGACGGGGCCTGTTCACGCATCTTCGAATCCTTTACCCAGGCGGATGGCTCGATTACGCGGCATTACGGCGGTACCGGGCTTGGCCTGGCGATCTCCCGGCGGCTGGTGGAAATGATGGGCGGGGAGATCGGTGTGACCAGCCAGCTCAACGTGGGATCGGTGTTTCACTTCCATATTCGCCTGCAGAAGCGTGAGGACCGGGATGACAGCCGGCGGGGGCATGACGGTCTGCGCGGACTGCGTGTGTTGATCGTGGATGACAACGACACCAATCGCGCAATCCTCGAGCACCAGACCGCCGCCTGGGGTCTGCGCCATACATCGGCCTCCGGCGGCAAACAGGCGCTGGCCATGCTGCGCGTCGCCGTCGATCGCAACGATCCCTACGACCTGGCCATTCTGGATATGCACATGCCGGGTATGGACGGCATCACCCTGGCGCGTGCCATCAAGGCAGACCGCCTGGTGGCGGAAACGCCGATGATCATGCTGACCTCGGTGGGCGGTTTCGGTGATGCCCGCCGTGCACAGGTCAGCGGTATTCACAGTTATCTGCACAAACCGGTACGGCAGTCCGACCTGTACAACGCCCTGCTGGGCGCGGCGGAACTGCCGGCTGCCAGCGCCGGGTCCGGGCACGTCGAGGAAGGCTCGCTGCAGCTCGGCGACATCCGGCTGTTGCTGGCGGAAGACAACCCGGTAAACCAGGAAGTGGCGATCTCCATGCTGGAGATGCTCGGTTGCCGCGTGGATCTTGCCGCAAACGGACGCGAGGTACTGGAGGCACTGGATCACAGCCAGTACGACCTTATCCTGATGGATTGCCAGATGCCGGAACTGGACGGCTTCGAGGCAACCGCCGCGATTCGCCGCCGTGAGCGGGAGGCGCAGGACGGCGGACACGTGCCGATCATCGCGGTCACGGCCAATGCGATGGAGGGAGACCGGGAGCAGTGCCTGCAGGCCGGCATGGATGATTACCTGAGCAAGCCGTTCTCGCGGGTGCAGCTGCTGGAACTGCTCAACCGCTGGTTTGCCGGAACGGACCCTGTCGAGCACGAGTCCGCCCCGTCCACTGCGGCAGGTGACGGCGTTCCGGAGGCGGATGTGGTCCTGGAACCCGCCGCCCTGAACAATATCCGTGGCCTGCAGCAGTCCGGCAAACCCGACATTCTCGACAAGATCATCGAGCTGTATCTCTCCGATTGTCCCGGCGTCATGAACCGGCTGCGCCAGGCCATCGATGACCAGGACGCGGAGCAGGTGCGCCAGCATGCGCATCGCATGAAATCCGGCAGCGCCAACCTGGGGGCAACGCGTATGGCGGAGCTGTGCCGGGAACTGGAGGAGCTTGGTCGCAGCGGCGAACTCGGTGAGGCGGTGGCACTGCTGCAGCGCGTCGAGTCCGAGTTCCGCCGGGTTGTCGCCGCGCTGCAGGTGGAACGCAAACGGGGGGTCGCCTGATGGGAGGGCGCGTGATCGAGGGTACGTCGCTGGTGCTGGTGGTCGATGACGATCCGATGATACGGGTTCTGGTCAGCGAGACCCTGCGCCAGGCCGGACTGGTCGTGGAAGAGGCCGACACCGGGGAGGCCGCGCTGGAATTCATCAGCCACTCCCAGCCTGACGTGGTGTTGCTGGATGTGCTGATGCCCGGCATGGACGGGTTCGATACCTGCAAGGCGATCCGGGTCACGGACGAGGGCCGGCATATTCCGGTGCTGATGATGACCGGACTGGATGATATCGATTCCATCGACCACGCCTTCGAGGTCGGTGCCACGGACTTCATCACCAAGCCGCTCAATTACGCCATTCTCGGACACCGGGTACGCTACCTGCTGCGTACCATGCGGGCCTTTGAAAGTGTGCGCCAGAGCCGCAAGGCCATCCATCATCTGGCCTACTACGATTCACTCACCAACCTCCCGAACCGGCGCATGTTCACCGAGCGCCTGTACCAGTCGCTGGAGGCGGCCCGGCGCAACAACCGCCTGATGGGTGTGCTGTTCATCGATATCGACAACTTCAAGCGCATCAACGATACGTTCGGCCACTCGGTCGGTGACCGCCTGCTGCGCAGCGTGGCCGGCCAGTTGCTGACCTGCCTGCGGCGCAGTGACGCCATCGGCCGTGAACTGGAGAATGAGGAAGTGCCGGTTGCCAGGCTGGGCGGCGACGAGTTTACCGTCATGCTGAGTAACATCGAGCAGGCCGAGGACGCCGCGCGTGTGGCCCGGCGCATCATCGACGCCATTACGGTGCCGTTCCTGATCGGTACCGAGGAAGTGGTGGTAACCACGAGTATCGGTATCGCCGTGTTCCCGTATGATGGCGACAGTGTGGAAGAACTGCTGCGCAATGCCGACACCGCCATGTTCGATACCAAGGAACACGGCAAGAACAACTACGAGTTCTATACCCATTCGATGAGTACCTCGGCGTTCGAGCGTCTGGCCATGGAAAACGGCCTGCGCAAGGCGTTGTCCAATGCCGAATTCGAGGTGCATTACCAGCCCAAGATCGACCTGCATACGCGCGCGGTGTCCGGTCTCGA
>Ga0307424_1001217_pt1 | contig 13660 bp, 12 predicted proteins | sample SalMarWE160320MG_FD_202157 | JGI IMG/M metagenome (GOLD analysis project Ga0307424, IMG submission 202157) | Salt marsh sediment microbial communities from the Plum Island Ecosystem LTER, Massachusetts, United States - WE1603-20 | ecosystem: Environmental > Aquatic > Marine > Intertidal zone >... | reverse complement strand
GTGATCATGCGGATGTCCTTCACGATGAACACGGCCCGATAAGGCCTGGGCTCGGCAAAGTAGGCGCGCCACCAGGCCATGATGGCCTGCCGTCCATGGGTTATGGGGCTGTTGCGGACGATGATGTCTGCGTCGTCCCCATAGAAGGCGCTGACGGCGGCGGCGTCGTGCGTGTTGAGGACGTCCTGGTACTCGTCCACGAATGCCCGGATTGTTGGGCGCAACTCCTCCGCGGCAGTGGGAGACACGTTCAAGACGACCGAATCCTGTTCGGTCGGCTCCCCACGCATCGCCGAGATCATCCATTCCCCACTCTGACGATGGACGACCCACTGGCCTCGAAACCTCCGGGATAGCAAAGCCCGACCCTCCTGGTCGCGCCCTCCGGTGGTCGTCGCGACATGGACGACGGCGACACCAGCCGCGACGAACCTCAGTGACTCCACGTCGAGCGTGAGGTGTCGTTCCGGTTCCTGATGGGAGAAGTAGCTGCGCCAGAAGTCCTGGATGCGCTGGCGTCCCACTGCCTTAGGCTGGTTCCCCATCGTGAAGTCGGCACCCTCGCTGAAGAATGCCGCAACGGCGGCCGCGTCGTGGCCATTCCAGACAGTGCTGTAGGCGTCGATGCGCGCACGGACGGCGGCGGAGTCCGCCGCTGTCTGTGCACTTGTTGCTCCCGGGGCCAGCCCCCCTGCTGCACAAAGAGCAAGCACCGTCAACCATGTCCTCGCATCACGGAGGAGTCTGGGGCGCGATAGAGTATTTCTCATCCTGTGAGCCATTCTTCCCTCCCAGATCTTCAGCCAACGCCACGCAACCGCAGACCAGTCCTTGAGAGTTCCGTAGGCGGTGCGCACAGATGACACGCTCCTGTGCCCCCAAACAGTCTCGTGCGATTGCAGATAACGTTCTAAAGTTGCGACGCCGGCGCCTGCGCGGCGCCTGACGAGGCTACTCTCTTCGAAGCAAGCCGGCACGCTTCCCGAACCCGCCAGGTCCTGCGCCGGTGTTCCCCGGAGCCGCGCAACGCGCGGCGTAGGCGCAACTTGTTTGTTAGCCGATGCCGCACCCCACCGCCGTGCGCACGGTCACCTATCGTAGGTATGCGTATCGCTCCCCGCTGAAGGAGACAGCTAGGGCGAGTTTGCTCTGGCTTTGCTGCACATTCGGCACCGTGGCACGGAAGTTCGTCTGGCCGCCGGCCCCCAGGTCACCTACCGACACTTGGACCTTCCCTATGGTAGCCGCGTCGGAGAGAATGAAATCAAAGCCGCCGTGGGTACGCATAAACTCATCTCGGCGAGTCCAAAACGGCTGCCGCACCTCGAGGTTGAGGGTGAGGGAACTGACGTTCAACGCGTTGGCGTTTCCTACCGTCCCAACCAACCGTACACCAGCCGGTTCATAGCTCACCGAATCCAGCGCAATCGAATATCCACCTGGGAGAAATTGGATAACGCCCACATCAAGCGTGAGCTCTTTCGAATCTCTCGTGTGGTTCGCGATCTCCAACTGCCACCGCGCCTGGAGCAGATCCTCCCTAACTTCCCGGACTTGCCATGCGAGATAAGCCACAGCGGCCACGAGTAGAGCGGTAACCGAGAAAACGCCAATCCATCCGCGCACCTTCATCGAGCGTCTCTCCTTGGGGAGACCTACCCCTCTTGATGCATCATTGCCGCCGCCGCCGAAACGAGGTCTACGCTTTCAGGCGATCACTGACCGCTGCCGCGGACGCCAAGCGCCTGTCTCGTCGTAGTCTCCGCATCGCGCATATCCGAATGCATTCCATAACCGGTCGAACAGCGGTCGAAGAGCAAGTGCCGGCTCGACTTCAAACGTATCAAGTATCGGACCGTTCAACTCAAGCGTGTCGTCAACAAGCTGTCGGCGTGGCCGCACGAGTGTGTCTACGGACCAGACGGGAAACGCGCACCCCTTGACGCCTATCAATGTCAAGACAATACGGAACGGGGGATCAACTCCCAGACGTCGCAGCAGAGGGAGATAGCTGGTCACTCCATCCACGACCTCCTGCTGCAGGGGGTTTGGCGACAACATCCCCTTATGTACGATCAGAGCCTCGACAGCCTCTATGATCCCGTTGCGAAACAGCGCCGTGTACGCCCACTCGTTGTACCAGTAGATGCCCTCCAACGCGACGCCGTGCGAATATCCGAGAGCCGCTCGGGGCAATGGACGCGCTTCGCCCAGTCCAATGTTCGAGAGGTCAAGCTCCCGGTCGCCCGCGAGCGAGTCCTCCGGAATCAGGTGAAGCACCGCTTTTGGACTGTGAGGTACGGATGAAAAGGCCTGGTCCCGCCGCACGAGGTCTGCCCGCTCCGCTCGGAACTGCTGGAGGACCTCGGAGATGCCCGCGGCCTGCGTAAAGGTCCTTCGGAGGTCCTCAACGTCGAGCTGGTACTTCTGCGCTGAGTCACGTCCGTAGAAATGGCCGTGCCCACCCAAGACCACACGGTGCGGGCGTCGATAGCTTCGCGGGACCCGAAGAATCAGGACGTACCTTCCGGACGTTGTTGATACCCGGTGGAACGAGAGACCCTGCAACCGTGGCTCCGTCCCGTCCCGAATCAGGTTCGTGAGCCGAAGCTGGAACTCATCCCAATCAGCGATTTCGATGCCGGGAAAAGCCTCAGGTTCTCCTTGCTTCTCCGTCACCCCTACGACTAGGTCACCCCCGGCCGTGTTCGCAAACGCAGTGACGTCGGCCAGGAACTCTTTCCGCGCCTCTCGACCATCGAGTGGCAACTCAGACTTGTAGTCCAACGTTCGGGACTCACGAACCCCATTCTCTTTCAGTTCCATGAGATCGGGCATAGCGATCTCTTCGAGCTGCTTTGCGATCATTTTGACAACCCACAGTTGGACCTACCGTCTGACCACTCCGGTCCCTCATGCGGTTTCGGCTAACGTCAGCGGCTTCCGAACCGGCCCGATCCGACCGTCCCCAGGCTCCGCTTTCTTCGAATCCATAACCTCTGTTCCCAGCTCCTGTCCGCCTCAAGCCGGTTGCGTCGAAGGCCGCCGCAGGCGGCCGGAGCCGGAAGCCAAGCTTGTTATACCATCGTCGGCCACCGCGAACGCTGACCGAAGCTGAGCGGTCCCTGTGACATCGACGTCGTTTGCGCGGCTGAGGAGCGATTCCCTTTCATCACGAAGTGACCGGAGCCTGAATGCGCGCGCACCCTGATGCGCCCGGAAACCCTGCCTATCTCTCTCCCCATTGAAGGTTGCCTCGGCGCTTCACTCGAGGCGCGCATGGCTCTTCATCTCTCCCAGCCGCGCAACGAATCGCGCCCAATCGTTCTAGCCGATGTGGGATAACGTTGATTCGCCGTTATCCCGGGTTCGCTAGGTCCACTCTACGCCGGGGTTTGGCGAACATGTTCGGGAAAAACAGCTCTTGATTGTTGGTCTGCGCGGCCGGTAGGCCCAGCGATACCACCCGCGCAGTGCCCGGGGGGGAGGGGCGTGGGAGCAAGGTGGGGTCGGTGGGGGCCGACCATGGGGCGCGACCGCGGCCACGCCTCGGCCGCAAGGTAGGATGACGAGGAGCCGAGGACCAGACCGGTGGAAACCTCTGTCCGGCCGACAAACAGCGGCCGGCCCCACCCCACCTCGCGCCTTCCCCTTGCTCTCTCGCCGCCACCATCCTACGGTGCGCCTGGCCCCTTCAGGGCCTTTGAACGCCCCCAGGCGCAGCCCAGGTCCCCTGCGGCCGGCGCCTTTCCGCTCTGCCCCGGAAGCAGGAGGCGACATGGTCGAGCATCTGAGATTGCCGGTTCGCGGACACGCCATCGATTTCTACAACTTCATAGCCTCGCCCGGCTGGGAAGCGAAGGCGCGGGGATTGGCCAGGGTCTTCGGCCGCATGCCGCAGCATCATCTGGCGGTCGTCTTCCCGATCTTCATCATCGAGCACAAGCCGGCACGGGGTCCGGGCGGGGGCACGTGGACAGCCCACGAAGTCGCCAGCATGTTTGCGGGTCACGAGCACAACACGGGCGCCCCCGACGCAGACGTGAACCGTCTCGTGATGACCCCCGGCCTCGGCCTCATCGGGATCCCCAGGGATCGCTGGAGAAACGCTCTGCCCGACCTCGAGTACACCGTCATGCACGAAGTGGGACACAGTGTGGACATCAAGCTGGGCTTAAAGGCACCGAGGGCGCGTGAGCAGGACTTCGTCGGTGTCAGGCCCACATGCGGGGCCGGCGACCGGCTGACGCGACGCGCCGTGGAAGCCTACGCCCGCTTCATCGTCAGCCCCGCGAGGGTCTGCCGCGATCCTGTGCCGGAACGGGCCTTGGCGGCGGGCAATCGACGGGTGATCGAGCACCTCCGGGCCTCTCCGGCGTTCAGGCGCCTTCCGCGCGGCTGGATGCCAGGGTAGCCTCTATCGACTCCCGGACCGGGCCCGGGACACGCCACTGGCCCGCACGAACCTCCTCCATCCTGTCACATCGGCCTCCGGGGGCAATCCCTGTCGCCGCTTCATTCGGGAAACAGGCCACCGAACTCCATCGCCATCCGTGGGCCCGCCCCCTCGTCCTCGTGCTTGAAGAACACGAAGGCCCGCTCCCACGGCTGCGCTTGCACCCGCTCGGCCCAGCGCGCCAGGTCCTCCGGCGCGTATCCGGGACGGCGCAGGCGCAGGTAGCCGAAGGGCGCGGTGCTCACGATGGGCTCGTCCTCCTCGGAGTCCTCGCTGTCGGCGCAGCAGAGCGCGGCGCCGTGGGCCCGTAGCGCCTCGTGGACCTCGTCGTCCCTCCAGCTGTCGTGGCGGAACTCGAAGGCCACCGGGAGGTCCGCCGGCAGCAGCTCGAGGAAGCGCGTCAGGCGCTCGACGTCCTTCTTGAGGTTGGGCGGAAGCTGGAAGAGGAGCACGCCCAGCCGGGAGCCGAGCGCGCGCACCGTGCGCACCAGGTAGTCCGTCTCGTCCCCGGCCTCCTTCAGGCGCTTGCGGTGCGTGATCTTCTGCGACGCCTTGATGGAGAAGCGGAAGCCGTCGCCCACCTGCCCGGCCCACGACTCCAGCACGGAGACGGTGGGCATGCGGTAGAAGGTGTTGTTGATCTCCACGCTGCCCAGGCGGCCGGCGTAGTAGCGCAGCATGTCGCCGGCCGACAGATCCTCCGGGTAGAAGATCCCCTTCCACGCCTTGTAGCTGTACCCGCTGGTTCCGACGTGAAGCTCCACGCGCCCCTCCCGTCTCCGTTTGCGAACCTCCAAGGAAAAGCAGGGCGGGCCTCGGCGCCAGCATCCGGTGCGCCCGATGGCGGCCCACCGTCCTTGCGGCGCGCTCGCCCGGGACTTACCCGAGGGGGACGGGTGGCTCCTCCCGCGCCGCCCGGACTGCCCAGGAGCCGCCATGTCCGTACCATCGCTCGGTCGCCCACGCGCCCTCTTCTCCGCCGCCGTCCTCGCCGCCGTCCTCGCGGCGGCGCCCGCGGCCGCCCAGGAGCGCCGGCTCGGCAGCATCGACTTCCCGAGCTCGGGTGCCCCGACCGCCCAGCACGCGTTCATCCAGGGCGTGCTGCTCCTCCACTCCTTCGAGTTCGAGGACGCCGCCACGGAGTTCCGCGCCGCCCAGAAGGCCGACCCGTCCTTCGCGCTCGCGTACTGGGGCGAGGCGATGACGTACAACCACCCCCTCTGGCGGGAGCAGGACGGCGACGCGGCGCGGGCGGCGCTGGCCCGCTACGCCCCGACGCCGGAGGCGCGCGCGTCCCGGGCGCCCACGGAGCGGGAGCGCGGCTACATCGAGGCCGTCGACGCCCTCTACGGACCGGGCGACAAGACGGAGCGCGACCGACGCTACATGGAGGCGATGCGGCGCCTCTCCGATGCCTTCCCGGACGACCTGGAGGCGCGGGCCTTCTACGCGCTGTCGATCCTCGGCACCCGCGACGGGGAGCGCGACTTCGCCACGTACATGCGGGCCGCCGCCGTCGCCCAGACCGTCTTCGACGCCAACCCGAGGCATCCCGGAGCCGCGCACTACCTCATCCACTCCTTCGACGACCCCGTCCACGCGCCCCTCGGCCTGAAGGCCGCGCGCGCGTACGCCGAGATCGCCCCGGACGCCGCGCACGCCCAGCACATGACGTCGCACATCTTCGTCGCGCTCGGCATGTGGGACGACGTGGTCGCCGCCAACGTTCGCGCCCGCGACGTCCAGAACGCGCGCCTCGCCGAGCTGGGCCGGGCCCCGAACGTGTGCGGCCACTACACGTCGTGGCTGCACTACGGTTGGCTCATGCAGGGCCGTCCCCTCACGGCCGCCAAGGGGATGGAGGCGTGCCTGGAGCGGGTGCGTGCGGGCGCACGCCCCGACGAGATCGCCTACTTCGTGGACATGCGGGCGCGCCACGTCCTCGACACGCAGGATTGGGAGCTCGCGGATCGCTTCGCCGCCGACCTGCCGGAAGGGTCCCCCGCCCTCCACGCCTACGACTTCGTCACCGCGTACGCCGCGGTGAAGCGGGGAGACCGGGAGGGGGCAGCGCGGCTCCTGTCGAAGATGACCTCCCTGAGGGATTCGTCCGGGGACGACGCCCCCCGGGCGCGCATCCGCGAGATGGAGATCCGGGCGCTCCTCGACGTCGAGGACGGCCAGGGCGAGCAGGCCGTGGCACTGCTCCGGGACGCCGCAGCGCTGGAGGAGACGCTTCCCTTCGAGTTCGGACCGCCGGCGAGCCTCGAACCCCCACACGAGCTCCTGGGCGAGGTGCTCCTGGAGGAGGGACGGACCGTCGAGGCCGTGGCCGCCTTCCGTCGCGCGCTGGAGCTCACTCCGGGGCGCACGCTCGCCCTGATGGGCCTCGCCATCGCGGCCGGCGAGGCGGGCGACGACGAGGTCGCGACCGACGCCGACGCGCGCCTCCGGGCCATCTGGAGCTCCGCCGAGCCGGCGTTCCTGGAGCGGGTCGGGCGGTAGGCGCCGAAACCTCCGCCACCCCGCCCTCGTCCTTGGAAGGGACGCCGGGCCTGCGCCCGGCTCCCGGGAGAGGAGTGGAGCACTATGGGTCCGGAGTTCTGGGTCGGGCTCGCGGCTGTCTTCGTGTCCGGCGGAGCCGTGGGCGCCGCGGGCACGCTGCTGGCGCAGTGGATCGTGCGAAAGCTCGGCACCGACGACCTTCCCCGGAGTGCCTCTCTGGAGGAGCGGGAGGTCGGCGCGCTACGGGGAGAGATGGACGAGATGGCGCGCCGCCTCGAGAACCTGGACGCGCGCCTCGACTTCCAGGAACAGCTCCTCGGCGGCGCGACGCCCACCGGCCACCCGCCGAAGCGCCTCCCGCCGCAGGACGGAGACGACCCGGGAAGCTGAGCGTGACGGGGCGTGGACCTCCGCCCCTGGCAACAGGACGAAGGCCACGCCCCCCCCGACGCCCTTCCGCCGAACCGTCAGTTCCGCGTCGACAGCGCCGCGATCTTCGGATGCACGAGACGCTCGTAGTCCGCGTACGCGAGCTTCACGAGCTCCGTGTGGCTGCCGGCATTGAAGATGATCGTCTCGTCGTCGCACAGGCGGCTGTCGGCGAAGACCTCCATCCCCCAGAGGTTCCCGAAGGGGGGCATGGCCCCGACCTCGCATCTCGGGAACAGCTCCGCGAACTCCCGCTCCGTGGCGAGCTCCACATCCAGGGCTCCGGTGATCTCCTTCAGGCGAGCCGCGCTCACCTTGTCCGGGGCCGGCAGCACCACCATGGCCATCCGTCCGTCCAGCTTGACCATGACCGTCTTGGCGAGGTCCTTCCCCGGCACGTGGGCCGAGGCGGCGATCTCCTGGGCGGTGAAGGCCGGCGAGTGCGATACGGTCACGTACCTGACGTGGTTCTCCTCGAGGTACTTCTTCAGTCGGTCGACCGGCATGACGCACCTCCTGCTCGAAGTGGCAGGCAGTACCTCACTCTGCCGAGCGGGGCGGGTATCGAGCCATCGGGAATCGGCTGAACCGGCTGTGGGGGAAAGTCCCGTCAGCGCGCGGCCCCGAACACCGCCCCACCCCGGAGGATCGGACGGCCCGCAAGGGCGTCCGTCGCCTCCCCGTCCCGGATGGCGAACACGCCGTTGACCAGCACGTGCACGGTCCCCTCCGCGTACTGCTGCGGCTTCTCGTAGGTGGCACGGTCGCGCACCCGCGCCGGGTCCAGGACGGTCAGGTCCGCGGCGTATCCCTTCCGCACGTAGCCCCGGTCCGTCCACCCCAGGAAATCCGCGGCCAGTCCGGTCATGGACCGGGCGGCGAAGGGGAGCGAGACGAGCGTGTCGTCGAGCGCGAAGTCGCGCAGCTTCTTGCTGAAGGCGCCGAAGACGCGAGGGTGCGTGACCGCCTGTCCGGGACCGGGGTCGCGGCCGTCCGTGCAGGTCATCATCCAGGTCTTCTTTGCCAGGTAGCGGGTGTTCTCGACGTCGTACAGGTCGAGGTTCATCACCGCCGCGTTGCGCTCCCGGAGGATGCGCCGCGCGGCCTCCGGCGCCGTCAGGCCCCACGTCTGGGCGACATCGGCGAGCGTCCGCCCGTTCAGCTCCGGCCGGGGATCCGCGAACAGGAGCTTCTCCGCCCCGCCCCGGATGGCCAGCATCTCCCGCGTCTGGCCATCGATGATCGCCAGCGTGTCCGGATGGTCGAAGCGGCGCACCATGGCGCTGTCGCCGCCCGCCGCCGCCCACCCCGGCACCGTGTAGGAGCGCAGGTTCGACTGCGTGGCGGTGTAGACGTGCTGGGCGGCCTGGACGTCGACGCCGCGCGCCTGCGCCGCTTCGATCAGCGCCGCACCCTCCGGCGCTCGCCCGTAGTTCTGGGCGCCCTGCGGGTTGAAGTGGCTGAAGATGACCTTGGTGCCCGCCTCCTCCCCGATGCGGATGCCCTCGGCCACGGAGTTCAGGTAGCCGAAGGAGGGATACGCCGCGCCCAGGTCCCGGTCGTGCGTGTCGTAGATCGCGCCCGGATAGGCGGCGGTCACCCGATCGAGCTCGATCACCTCCTCGGTGGTGGCGAAGTTGCCCGGAAGGTAGAAGAGGCCCGACGACAGCCCCTGGGCGCCCTCCTCCATCCCCTGCCGGACGAGCGCCTTCATGGCCTCCATCTCCGCTGGCGTCGGCGCCCGGTCGGCCATCCCCATGACCGTCTCCCGCACGGTGTTGTGGCCCACGTAGGTGAACGCGTTCACCCCGATGCCGTCCCTTGTCCAGGCGGCCATCCGGTCGGCGACGTCGGGTTCCCCGTCGCCGTCCACGCCCTTCGCCACCGTGGTGATCCCCTGGAAGAGGAAGGCCTTGCCCGCCCGGCCCCACGGCTCGTCGAGCTCCGCGTGGGAGTGCATGTCGATGAAGCCCGGCGTCACGAGCAGGCCGGCCACGTCGACGGTGTCGCGCGCCTGGACGCCGGCCGCGGCGGCGTCACCCACGAACGTGATCCGGTCCCCGGTCACGCCGACGTCGCGTGCGGACGCCTCGCCTCCGGTGCCGTCCAGCACGGAGCCCCCCAGCAGGAGCACGTCGGCGAGGCCGCCCGGCGCTTCCGCACAGGACGAGGGAAGGAGGGCGAGAAGGAACAGCGCGGGAACGATCGGGGCTTGGCGGGACATCGAGGAGCCTCCGGGCATCGACTCGGATTTCCCGGACAATACGCGCGACGCCCCGATCCCACGAGGGGGACCGGGGCGGCTCGCTCCGTCCCTTCAGCGGACCGGCATCACGACCGCTTCCGCTTCTTCCTCCGCTTCTTGGGCTTGCGGCCCTGGTTCGGATGCTCCAGATGGGACCACGTCTCGCCGCGGCGCAGCATGTAGATCGTGGACGGCGAGACCTTGAGACGCCGGGCCCACTCGGCTCCGGGCGTCTTCCAGCGGTCCGCCTCCTCGTCCCAGTCGTCCAGTACCTTGCGGGCCTGGGCTTCCGTCAACTCCGCGTGCGGAGAGTTCGATCCCCGTAGCCACACGTTCGACCCGTACCAGCGGTCCACCCGCTGGACCGGCCCGGGAAGGCCTCGGCCCGTGTGGCCGAGGCAATAGTGCCGGACCTGGTCGACCGAGTACCCCGGGTACATCCGGGCGATCTCGGCGTACAGGTAGCCCTCTTCGGCCAGTTCTCGCCATTTCAGGACGAGGTTGCCCGGGGGCTTGGGCATAGGATCACCTTCCGTTGGGGGGGTGGTTCGCGTCTATGGTATGCGGGTCTATCCCGCCGCTCGCCCAGAAGTTCCGCCCCCCACGCGGACCCCCCCAGGCCGTCCCGAGCGCCCGGTTGGCGACGCTCGCGGAACGTCCAGCTGCATGGCGGTTACCCCGCTCCGCCGCCTCGGGTGCGCATCCTCGGTGCCTATGCACGACCGGTGCCACACCGTTTGCGCAACGCGGCCCGGGATGAATACCGTCCGGCACGCCGTCGTGGAGGGCACATGGAGCAGCGGGACTACATCCTCAGGCTGATCGAGCAGGTGGGGGCGGCCCTCGTGGCGCTCAGGAACCGCATCCTGGGGCGCCGCACCGACCCGACCCGCATCGGCCAGGAGCTGTCGACCCTCGCCGGACAGGGCGGCCTCGACATGGAGCTCCTGCGAGGCTTCTCGGGGGAGACGCTGCACATGCTGGTGTCGCCCACGGGGGAGGTCGAGCCGGGCCGCTGCTGGCTCATCGCGGAGCTCCTCTACCTCGACGGGCTCCAGGCACAGGTGGAGGGACGGGCGGAAGACGCGAGGGAGAGCCTGGCCAAGGCCCGGATGCTCTACGCGCTCGTGGCGCCGCGGGGCGGCATGCTGGTCGGCTTCCCGGAGGCGGCCGAGCGGGGCGAGGACATCGAGGCCCGCCTGGCCGAGCTCGAGAATCCGGACGGCGGGTGAGCCCGCCCTCAACCGGCGCGGGGCCCTCCCTCTCTTCGGTGACCGGCTAGTCCTCTTCGCGCAGGCGATGGGCGAAGCGCTGGCGGAACTTCGCGACCTTCGGCGCCACCACCACCCGGCAGTAGGGTTGCGCGGGGTTCCGCCGGAAGTAGTCCTGGTGGTAGTCCTCGGCCGGCCAGAAGGTGTCGAGCGGCTCGATCCCGGTCACGATGGGAGCGTCCCAGATGCCCTGGGCGTCCAGCTCGCGCACGAGCCGCTCCGCCGTCTCCCGCTGCTCCTCCGAGTGGTGGAAGATCACCGAGCGGTACTGCGTGCCCACGTCGGCACCCTGCCGGTCGAGCGTGGTCGGGTCGTGGATCGCGAAGAAGATCTCCAGGATCTCCTCGTACGAGATCACGTCCGGGTCGAAAGCCACCTCCACGACTTCGGCGTGCCCGGTAGCGCCCGAGCAGACCTGCGCGTACGTCGGGTTGGGCCGCGCCCCGCCGGCGTAGCCCGAGCGGACGCTCCGGACGCCCTCGACCCGCAGGTACACGGCTTCCAGGCACCAGAAGCACCCCCCACCCAGGGTGGCCAGCTCCGTGCGCGCTCCGCTCATCGTCGCCTCCGGCTCGGGTTCGACCTCGGGGGACTCAACACCCGGCTCTGCCCCGCCGTTCCCGCGGTCGGGCCTGCGCGCCCGCCCCCGATCAGGCCACCGGACGCTCGAGCCGCCTGACCTCGATGCGCTCGACGTCGAGTTCGTCCCTGGCCACGCCCAGGACGCGGTCCCTCCCCACGTCCAGGAGGCGGAACCGTTCCGGCACCCGCACGGCGCCGAGCCAGCGACCGCCGGCATCGAAGACCTGCCAGGCGCGCGCGTCCTCGCCGGGGAAGGTAGGGTCGGCCACCCAGATCGCACCCTCGGCGTCGGTCAGGATCCGGCCGTAGGCGGGACGCACGTCCGGGAAGGGGATCTCGGACAGGTAGGCACGCAGCGACGGCCGCTCGGACTCGGCCGCCGAAGTGAGCACCCCCTCCTTCCACGCCTCCACGTCGTGGGCGGTAATCCCCAGGGACGGCCCGGCCCACCGGATGAGGGTGGTGTTGGCCCCGTCTACGGCGACGATCGCGATCTCGCGGCGGACCTGGTCACCCACCACCAGGTCGTCGCCGAGCAGGGCATGGCTCGCCACCCGCGCGAACGGCACCGCCACCATCGTCATGCGCCCGTCCTCGAGGCGGTGCAGCACCTCGCGGCCGGGGAAGAGGCCGATCGTGTCGAGCAGCACCCCGTCGGGCCCGTATCGGGCGTAGACGGCCGGGTCCCTCACCAACCCCTCGGCTTCCGTGCCGCCCGGGGTGCCCCACATCTGGGCCACGATCACGGACCCGTCGGCCCGCTTGCCCAGCACCATCCCCGCCCCGAGGGGAGGTGTGAGCGTGACCGAGCGCACGAAGCCGTCGGCGGGCGTCAGCAGGCTCAGGCGGGCGGCCCCGTAGTCGTAGACCCACACCGTGTCTCCACCCACGCCTCCGAGAGCGCCCATGAGCCGGAACTCCTCGGGGCCGTCCCCCGGGCCACCGAGGGTCGCCCGCAGGCCGCCCGGGGCGTCGTAGAAGCGTACTTGGGCCAGACCACCCACCCCGACAGCGAACCCCCCGTCGGGCAGTAGGGCCCCGCCTACCACGTTGAAGAAGTCGCCTTCCGGCCCTCCGCCCACGTCGACGACAGCTTCCCCGAGGGACCACGCCGCACCGGTCTCGTCGGCGGCGCGCGCGTTCTCCACGACCCGGACGCCGGCGGAGTCCCGGGCCACCGAAGCGGCGGGCGGGGCGGCGACCTCCCGGCACGCCGCCACCGCGAGGGCGAGGGCGGCCGTCAGCGTGTATTTGTTCCGCAGGTCCATGCCCGTGAGACGCGCGTCGACCTCGGCGCGTTTCCTCAGCGCTACGAGACGACCTTCGCGTCCTCCTTCTTCTCCTCCTTCCGCTCCCACGGCGTCCACTCCAGCCCGCGCACGTACTTCTGGATCCAACGGATCTCCTCGATGTCGCGGATGCGCTGGTGGTGCGGCTCGCGGAAGCCGTGCGGCTCGCGGGGGAAGCGGATGTAGCGCGCGGTCTTGCCCTGATCCTTCAGCGCCTGGAAGAACATCATGCTCTGCGGCTCGGTGTCGGTCCGGTCGCTCATGCCGTGCAGCAGCAGCGTCGGGGTCGTGACGCTCGCCACGTGCGTGAGCGACGACTTCATCCGGTACGCGTCCCCGTTGTCCCACGGCGTGCCGCCGATGTACCACCGGCGCACGTCGTAGTTGAAGCCGGGCCCGTACTCCGAAGTCCAGTCCGTGACCATGGCGCCCAGCGACGCGGCCTTGAAGCGGTCGGTCTGCGTGACCGTCCACCCGCCCAGGATCCCCCCGTAGCTCCACCCGCGCACCGCCAGCGAATCGGGGGACACGACGCCCCGATCGACGACGTAGTCGACGCCGGTCATCAGGTCCTGGAAGTCGCCGCCCCCGATGTCGTGGATGTTGCCGCGCAGGAGCGCGTCGGTGTAGCCCGAGCTCCCGCGCACGTTGGGGAGCAGCTGGGCGTAGCCGAGCCCGGCCCACACGTGGTAGGTCGCGCTGAATCGGTTCGTGAACACCCCGGCGGGCCCGCCGTGGATATGGAGCAGGAGCGGTAGCTTCTCCGCCGCGGTCCGTCCTTCCGGCAGGATCAGGATGCCCTCGATCTCCGTCCCGTCGGCACTCTTCCAGCGCACCACCTCGCCCTTCGCCAGTGCGATGTCGGTGGCGATCCAGGGATTCG
>Ga0307424_1001216_pt1 | contig 13668 bp, 16 predicted proteins | sample SalMarWE160320MG_FD_202157 | JGI IMG/M metagenome (GOLD analysis project Ga0307424, IMG submission 202157) | Salt marsh sediment microbial communities from the Plum Island Ecosystem LTER, Massachusetts, United States - WE1603-20 | ecosystem: Environmental > Aquatic > Marine > Intertidal zone >... | reverse complement strand
GCGGGATTCGAGCACGACGGTAGGGGCCCCGGCGCTATGAGCGCGGTCCCTTGCCGATTCCAGAACTTCGGCCGACGTCGTCTTCAGCATCTCTTCGAACCAGGCGCTGTCGGTGTTGCTGAATTGGCGCAAGAGCTCGACCGAAAGGCCATAACCTCCTCTGATATTGATAATCAGAAGTTCGGCTCCATACGTCTTCGCCAAATCCGCGGCAAAATCCACGGCCCGATCAGAGCCTTCAGACCCGTCAGTCGCCACCAGAATCCGCTTCACGGTGCACCTCCAGACTGTCCGTTACGACGCGAACCGTAGTAGCCGGTTGAGGACGTGTCGTACAATGGCATCTTGGCGCTTGGGCTTTGGCTGCCAGCGCTCGGAACAGCCAAGTTTAGAACAATAGAGTGAAGCGGCCTTTGACGGCGTTGTCGGTGAGGCGCTGCATCAGCTCAGCCAAATGGCGATGAAAGCGCCGAGCGCCAGACCGATGACGCCCAGCGCGATCCAGGCAGTCCTGACGAGGCGGTCAGAGAGTGTTCCTTCGGCTTCGGGCGCCTCGCGCCGATACGAGGCGTCGTCTTTGTCTGCGGCGGCATTCGCCACGAGAAGTTCGAGCCGAACCTCGCCTCCGAGCTCGCGCCTCAACTTGAGGTTTCGCCTAAGCTCCTGTTCAAGGTCATTCATTTCCGGGACCATCGGAACCCCCCACCAGTCACGCAAACTGGCGATCGGGCATTATGGTTCCAGCGGCAACCAAGGCCTGATGATGCTGCGCTGATTTGGCCGGATGCAGAGGTCGGCTTTTGAGCGTAGCTACACTATCGCTGACCCCTTGATCGAGTGTTCTGATGCTCTCCCTGGCGCTTGCGTTGCTCTCTCTCGCAGTGCTGATCGGCGTTGCCATCGGCATCCGTTTTCTCGGTGGCAGGCGAATGCCGTCCCGCGCCATCGGAGCCGTCCACGGGCTGCTCGGGGTGTCCGGTCTGTGCGTCCTGATCTTTGCGCTCATGAGTAGTGCCGGCGCGGGCGACCGCTACGGCACGGCCTCGTTCGGACCGGCGGCGGCAGTGCTGGCGGCACTCGCCGTTCTGGTGGGAGTTGGGATCGCACTTCTCGGACGCAAGGCGCCCCGCGGGAGCGGCTTGCTAATCGTCGTGCACGCGAGCGTCGCGGTCACCGCATACGTCTTGCTGCTTGCCTATGCCTTCCTGACGTAGACGCGCTGCGCCAGCTGTCTAGCGTGCCTTCGGCCCTAAAAGAGCCAAGTGAAGCGGCCTTTGAGCGCTTCGCTCAATCCGCATCAATCAAGCGCATTGAGATCCTTTTCGCTCATGACGCGAGCCAACTCGTCGCGCAGAACGTGGTTCATCTCCTCTAGGTGTGCGGCAGCCCTCGTCAGAACGTCGCGCGCCTCGCTGCCTGATTGCGTTTCACCAGTTGACCCAAGGATATCCATGTACCGCGCATGAAGCTCACCGTTCACCAACATCATTTTGGCGAGCAGTGAGGCTTGGAGCCTCACAAGCTCTTCGATGCTGAGCGTATCGGGGGCGGCGTGGGAGAGAAGTTCGTCCCGAAGCAGATGCGTCCACCAATTCAACCTCTACCTCCTAACGCGCCTTAGCCTTCTTCTTGCGCTCGGTGAGGCGCGGCTTCAGCGCGATGAACGAGCAGGGGCGATGGCGGGCACGGATCTACTCCGCCTTCTTGTCGCTGCCGGGCGGCACGAATTTGCCGGGGATTACCTTCTCCGGCGGATTGGTGCCCGGAGGATTGATCGAGCGGATGAAAGAGATGATGTGCCACAGATGGTCCGCGGTCTTGATGGTGTGGCCCATCGGCGGCATCGGCGCGTGAACCGTGCCGTACTGGTAGCGCACGAAGCCCTCCGCCTGGATCGCCGCGGAGCCCTGGGTGATCAGCCGGAACAGCACGTCGTCCGTGTTGCCCCAGAACCAGACGCCTTGGGAGAGCGCGGGACAGAAGCCGCCGCCGCCGGTGCCGCCATGGCACTCGTTGCAGCCCGGCAGCCGGAACTGCTTCACGAGGTTCGGGTCTTCCTTGACGAGTTCTTTCCAATCATAGGGATTGTGCAGCCCGCCCGGAGGCACCTGCCCCACGAGCACGAGCGGCGGGGTCTGATCGCCCTTCTCGCAACATTTCTTCGCGTCTCCCGACGCGTCGGCGGCCGCTTCCTTCTCTGGCGCAGCTTCCTTCTCCGGGGGCGGCGCGCTCGCCGCATCCTCCGACGCCGCGCTGTCGCTCTTCATCGCCACGGCAGGCTTGTCACTCGAGGAGGCTTCGTTCTCGGCAGGTTTGGCGGTCTCGGATGCCGCGTTTTGCGCGGCCTCCTTCTTGGCAAATTTCTCCTGGAACGGCGCGCTCGTCACCACGGCAAGCCCGATAATAATGAGGCCGCCAATGACCGCGCCGATCACGGTCGTGCGCCCGCTACCTTTTTCCTCAGCCATTCATCCCTCCCTGAACCGATGGTCTCGCCCCCACATGCCTTTTGTACTTCAAGATGACGGTTCTCCCCAAGCCTCATCGGAACGAGCAGAGGCGTGCAGCGCCTCTAGCGCGTCTTCGCCTTCCTCTTCCTGCTCTCGGGTGAGGCGCGGCTTTGGCTCAGAACAGCCAGGTGAAGCGGCCTTTGACGGCGTTGTCGGTGACGCGGTCGCCGAACTGACCCGGCTGACTCAGTAAGGTAGGCAGCGGCCATACGGACCAAGGTAGTAGCCGTATGGGCACACGGATGGGGGCGGCGCATAGCGGGGCACGACCACCACGGGCGGCGCATAGCGCGGTGCCACTACCACGGGGGGCGTTACCACTACGGGCGGCGGGGCCACTGTGCCGTTGCGAATGCAGCCGCCATAGGGGCCGCGGTGAAAACCAAGGCCACAAAAACCGCGTACCAATGTGATATTGGGTGCTCCCATTTGCTCCGGCGCGGAGGCAACGGGCAGAGCGTGGACGCTGAACGCACATAGCAACACCGGCACGCTGCAAGCCAAGATCAAGGCCAACTTTCTCATCCGATAGATTCCTTTGCGCTCTCCATGTCTGTCACGATGAGGAGCATGGCTCGACATCGCGACACGGTACCGCCCGCACAAATTAGAAACACGAACGTTACCCTACACGATTTTGCTCCGCTCGCTGAGGGGATGATGCCTTGTTTTTTGCAGGTCCGTCTAGATTTTCATTGGCGTGCGTTAACGCGGCCAAAGCTGTTCTGTCGAAAGTTGGCCGCGCACGTCTGGACGGCAACTCAGCCCGTCTTCGCCTTCTTCTTCTTGCTCTCGGTGAGGCGCGGCATCAGCTCGATGAACGAGCAGGGGCGGTGGCGGTTGTCGAGCTGGAACTTGAGGATGCCCTCCCAGGCGTCCTCGCACGCGCCCGGCGAGCCGGGCACGGAGAAGATCAGCGTGCCCTTGGCGAGACCGCCGCAAGCGCGCGACTGCACCGTCGAGGTGCCCACCGTCTGATAGCTCAGCATGTGGAACAGCACGGAGAAGCCGTCGATCTCCTTGTCGTAGAGGGGGCGCACCGCTTCCGGGGTCACGTCGCGTCCGGTGAAGCCCGTGCCGCCGGTGGTGATGACCACGTCGACGGTCTTGTCTTTGATCCACTTCTTCACCTGCTTGCGGATCTCTTTCTCATCGTCGGGCGCCACCGCGTGCGCGGCGACCTCGTGACCGGCCTCCTTGATCTTGCTGACGAGCAGCGGCCCGGACTTGTCGGTCTTCGGCGTGCGCGTGTCCGAGATGGTGAGCACGGCGATGCGCACGGGGATGAAGGGGCGGCTCTCGTCGATGCGGGCGGTCATGTGGCGTTTTCCTCCAGCCTTGCTTTCAGCATGAGCAAGTCGCGCCAGGCATAGCGCTTGGCTTCCGGGTTGCGCAGAAGATAGGCGGGATGCAGCGTGGCCAGCGTCGGGATATCACGGCCCGCGCTTTGATACAGCTTCCACTTGCCGCGCAAGCGCATGATGCCTTCGCTGACGCCGAGAATGGACTTCGCCGCGGCGCCGCCGAGCAGCACCATGACGTCGGGCGCGAGCAGCTCGATCTGGCGCGACAGGAACGGCGCGCAGGCCTCGATCTCTTGCGGCGTCGGTGTGCGGTTGCCGGGCGGGCGCCAATAGATCGTGTTGGTGATGTAGACCTGCTCCTCGGCGAGCCCGATCGTGGCCAGCATGCGGTCGAGCAGCTTGCCGGCGCGGCCGACGAAGGGCTTGCCCTGGATATCCTCGTCGCGCCCCGGCGCCTCGCCGATCAGCATGATGCGGGCCGACGCGCTGCCGCGGGCGAAGCACAGGCTCTTCGCCGTGCGCTTGAGCGCGCAGCCTTCGAACTCACCGAGCAGCGCTTCGAGCTCGGCGAGCGTGGCCGCCGCATCGAGCGAGGCGGGGGTAAGGGCCGAAGCGGGGATAGCGGCAGATGCGGCTTGCGCCGCACGGTTCGCGGGCGATGCTGACCGTGTGGCGGCGGGTTTTGAACGTGTCGATGGTCCTTGTGGACGTGTCGCCTGCGCCGCGAACCTGTCGAGCGGACTATCCCCGATCGCCTCGTCGACGCCCATGGCCGCGTACCAGGCGAGGAGGGCGCTAGCGGCTTTTGCTTGGCTTCCAGTCATTTGCGATGCCCGTGTTGATCCTCTATTTGTCATTGCCCGGTTCTGCCGGGCAAGTTTGTGTCGCTGGGCGTCAACGACTTTAGCACCGATTGGGCGGGCCCGCGGCTGCAGCAGCGGCGCGCTAAGCTTTTGAAATGAAAGGGTGAGATGAGCGAGCAAGTCGAACGCGAAACCATGGAGTTCGATGTGGTGATCGTCGGCGCAGGACCTGCGGGGTTGGCCGCGGCGATCCGGCTGAAGCAGCTCGCCGCCGAAGCCGGCCAGGAGATCTCCGTCGTCGTCCTGGAGAAAGGCTCCGAGGTCGGCGCCCATATCCTTTCCGGCGCGGTCGTCGATCCCGTCGCCCTCGACCGCCTCATCCCCGACTGGCGCGATCAGGGCGCCCCGCTCACGACGAAGGTCACTGCGGATCACTTCTATTATCTCGGCGAGGCGGGCGACATCCGGCTGCCCAATATCTTCATGCCGCCGCTCATGAGCAATCACGGCTGCTACGCCGGCAGCCTCGGCAGCCTGTGTAAATGGCTCGCCGAGCAAGCTGAAGCGCTCGGCGTCGAGGTCTATCCGGGCATTGCCGTGACAGACGCGATCATCGGCGCGAACGGCGCGGTCGAGGGCGTCATCACTGGCGATCTCGGCGTCGCCCGCGACGGCAGCCACAAGGACAGCTACACGCCCGGCATGGCGCTGCTCGGCAAGTACACCTTCCTCGCCGAAGGCGCTCGCGGCTCGCTGTCGAAGCAGCTCATCAAGAAATATAGCCTCGACGAGGAGAGCGGCACCCAGAAATTCGGCATCGGCCTGAAAGAGCTATGGGAGATTCCGGCGGAGAAGCACAAGCCCGGGCTCGTGCAGCACACCATGGGCTGGCCGCTCAACGACAAGACCGGCGGTGGCTCCTTCCTCTATCATTTCGGCGACAACCTGGTGTCGGTCGGCTTCGTCGTCCATCTCGACTACGCCAACCCTTATCTCAATCCTTTCAAAGAGTTCCAGCGCTCGAAGCTGCATCCGCGCATTGCCGAGCATCTCGAAGGCGGCAAGCGGATTGCCTATGGCGCTCGCGCGCTGACCGAAGGCGGCTGGCAGGCGATCCCCGAACTCGCCTTCCCCGGCGGCGCGCTCATCGGCTGCGCCGCGGGCTTCATGAACGTGCCGCGCATCAAGGGCTCGCACAACGCTATGCTGTCCGGAATGATGGCGGCGGAGGCCGCCTTTACCGCGATGAAGGCGGGCCGCTCCCGCGATACGCTTCTGGAGTATCGCGAAGCCGTCAAGACGAGTTCCATGGCGAAGGAGCTGAAGAAGGTCCGCAACGTGAAACCGCTGTGGTCGCGCTTCGGCACGCGGCTCGGCGTCATGCTGGGCGGCATCGATATGTGGCTCAACACGCTTCTTCCGTTCTTGGGACACACGCTGAAGCACAAGAAGCCCGACTATGCGAGCTTGAAGACGGCGGCGAGCTCCAAGCCCATCGACTATCCGAAGCCCGACAACGTGCTCAGCTTCGACATCCTGTCCTCGGTGTTCCTCTCCAACACCAATCACGACGAGGATGAGCCGGTGCATCTCAAGCTCACCGATCCGTCGATCCCCATCGAGCAGAACCTTCCCGAATATGCCGAGCCCGCGCAGCGCTATTGCCCGGCATGCGTCTACGAGGTGGTGGAGGAGGGGGAAAGCGTGCGCTTTCAGATCAACGCCCAGAACTGCGTCCACTGCAAAACCTGCGACGTTAAGGATCCGGCCCAAAACATCACCTGGGTACCCCCCGAAGGCGGCGACGGCCCGAACTACGCCAACATGTAGGGCTTTGAAGAGCGGGCATTTTCGGCGAGGCGGGCCATAAACGCGCCGCGATTAGCCTTCAAAAGCTTTATGGTTTGGCAGGGTCGGGAAAAGCTCATAACCTTGCCGTGGGGATAAGACGAACCAGAAATTGGGGCGGTGGATAGCCGAGCCGACAACATGATGAAGCCTAAGCCCGGGACTCTGCGCAAATGGGCGTGGAGGTCTCTTCTCCTTGTCGCGATTCTTGCAGCGCCTGCCGCCTATTCGGAGGTGATCCCGGCCGATACTGGTGCCCCGGATTCCGGCACCCTTCTCGGCAATTACCTTGCGGGCCGCGTTGCGCGCGAAAATCACGACACACGGGCCGCGGCCGAGTTTTACTCCAAGGCACTCGCCGACGACCCCGGGAACGAGATCATCCTCGAGCAGACCTTCCTGCTTGAGACCGCCTCCGCGAACTGGGACCGCGCCATCGAGCTCGCTCACGAGCTCGCCGCCGTCGAGCCGTCGCATCGGATTGCCCAGTTCATGCTAGGCCTCGAGGCCTTCAAGAAGGCTGATTATAAGGTGGCGGAGCAGCATTTCGCGGCCGCCCGCCAGGGCCCCATCGCCGATCTCACCTCCACACTCGCCCGCGCCTGGGTGGAGGAGGCCGAGGGCAAGCACACCGATGCGTTCGCCACGCTCGATACGCTGAGCAGTGCCGATTGGGCACAGTATTATCAGCGCTACCACCGCGCCCTCATTGCCGACGTTGCCGGACGCCACCAGCTGGCAAGCGAGGCTTTCGCGCAAGCCTTCAAGCGGAATCCAACCACGCTCAGAGTGGCTGACGCCTACGCGCGCCATGCGGTCAATATCAATGATCGCAAACTCGCCGTGGACACCCTCAAGACGCATATGGCGAAGGCGGCGCCGCACCCGTTGTCGGAGGCACTGCTGAAAGAAATCGAGAGCGGTAAGACACCCCCGCTGACCGCTGCCAATCCGACCGAAGGTCTCGCCGAGGTGTTCTACGGCATCGGCGATGCGCTTGCCGGCGAGGGTGGCCTCGACATGGGTGTCGTCTTTCTCCAATTCTCGCTCTACCTGAAGCCCGATTTCCCTCTCGCCCAGGTAGCGCTCGCAGAAGCCTACGAGACCGCGAAGAAATACGATGCGGAGATCGCCGCCTTCGACCGCATCCCCAAGGACTCGCCGCTCTGGTTGAGCGTTCAGATCCAGAAGGCCTTCGCTCTCAATTCCCTGGAGAAGGTCGACGAGGCCAAAGTCGAGCTTGACGATCTCATCGCCCAATACCCGGACGACACGCGCCCCCTCGATGCGCTCGGCAATATCCTCCGTTCCCACGAGCGTTACGCTGAAGCGCTTAAGTACTATTCCCAGGCGGTGGATCTCATCAAAAAGCCGACCAAGGAGAACTGGGCGCTCTTCTATTCCCGGGGTGTCTGCAACGAGCGGCTGAAGGACTGGCCTGCGGCGGAAGCCGATTTCAAGGAAGCGCTTAAGTTGTCGCCCAACGAGTCTCTGATCCTCAACTATCTCGGCTATTCGTGGGTCGATCAGGGCATGAACCTGAATCTGGCCATGGACTACATCCGCAAAGCGGTGAAGCTGAAGCCGGATGATGGCTACTATGTCGACAGCTTGGGCTGGGCCTATTACCGGCTCGGAAACATGCCGGCGGCGGTCGAGCATTTGGAGCGGGCCGTCGAACTGAAGCCCGACGATCCGATTATCAACGACCACCTGGGCGATGCCTATTGGCGTGTCGGGCGGAAGCTCGAAGCCAAATATCAATGGGCGCAGTCTTTGGAGCTCGACCCGGAACCCGATCAGAAAGAGTCGCTCAACAAGAAGATCGCGTCGGGATTAGAGGACGCCACCGAGACCAAGGCTGCGGCGGACCGCACCACCATTCAGACGTCGCAATAAAGGTGCTCAAGCCAAGTATTCCATCGCGGCGCTAGAGGCGTGTTGCGCAAGCCGCTCCACGCCAATATGCATCACGCGCATGACCGCGCTCCGCGACATCGCCTGGGCCAAGCTCAACCTCACATTGGAGGTCTTGGGGCGCCGCGCCGACGGCTTCCACGAGCTGCGGAGCCTCGTTGCCTTTGCCGGCGTTGGCGACACCGTCGAGCTTGAGCCCCAGCGCGGCACGCTCGAATTGCGCATCGAAGGGCCGTTCGCTACCGCGCTCAGTGGCGGCAACGGCGTCAATCTCATCATCAAGGCGGCTGAGGCCGCCAAGGCTCAGTTGCCGGATCTCACGCTAGGGCAGTTCCGGCTGGTCAAGACACTTCCGGTCGCCGCCGGGATCGGTGGCGGCTCGGCGGATGCTGCGGCGGCGCTGCGGCTTATCGCTCGCGCGAATGCAGAGGCGTGCCCGGAAACCGTTGCGGCCGAGCTTGCGCCGCAACTTGGCTCCGACGTCTCTGTCTGTCTCGGCAGCGAGGCTGCGCTCATCACCGGCCGCGGCGAGATCGTGAGCCCCATCCAAGGCTTCCCGTCTTGCGGCGTGGTGCTCGCCAATCCCGGCTTGGCACTTGCCACCGTCGACGTTTACGGAGCCCTCGAAGCACGGCCCGTTCCCGCGGCACTTGAGCCGTCTGTGACGCCTGATTTTGCGGGAGACTTCGAGAGACTCATGGCCTACGTCGCGCCGCGCGGCAACGATCTCGAAGCCGCCGCGACCCGGCTTGCTCCTAAAATCGGGGCAGTCCTCTCCGCGCTCTCTGAACTAGACGGCGCGCGTCTCGCGCGCCTCTCAGGCAGCGGGCCGACATGCTTTGCGGTCTTCGCGACCCCGCGCGAGGCGCTGCGCGCCGCCACGTTGCTGGCGCAAAGCGAGCCAGACTGGTGGATCGCCGCGAGTACACTCGGCAATCCAAAGAGCCGTGCGACTTAGAACGGCCGGTCTACGGAAAACTCGATGGCCTCGAGCAGCGCCGACTTGATCTCGTCATCGGGAAAGATTGCGAGCGCGTCGCGGGCGATGGCGCCGTAATGGCGCGCGCGCTCCATGGTGTCGGCCAGCGCGTTGTGGCGCGCCATCAGCTCGATGGCCTCGGCGAGGTCGTTCTCGCCGATCTCGCCCTCTTTCAGCGTTCGCTCCCAGAAGGCGCGTTCGCTTGCATTGCCGCGGCGGTAGCACAGAACCACTGGCAGCGTGATCTTGCCGTCACGGAAGTCGTCGCCCACGCTCTTGCCGAGTGTTGACTGTTCGCCCGAATAGTCGAGCGCGTCATCCACCAGTTGGAACGCGAGTCCGAGATTGCGGCCATAGGACCTGAGCGCCGCGGCCTCCGACTTCGGACGCTCCGCGATCACCGCACCCACTTCGGCCGCCGCGGCGAACAACGCCGCGGTCTTGGCGTCGATCACCGCAAGATAATCGTCTTCGGTGGTCTCGGTGTTGTTGGCGGTGATGAGCTGCATCACCTCGCCTTCGGCGATGATGGCCGCAGCGTCGGATAGAATGCGCAGCGCGCCGAGCGAGCCCACATCCACCATCATCTTGAAGGCTTGGCCGAGCAGGTAATCGCCGACCAGCACGCTCGCTTCGTTGCCCCACAGGAGCCGCGCCGCGGTCTTGCCCCGGCGCAAACTGCTCTCGTCCACCACGTCGTCATGCAGCAGCGTGGCGGTGTGCATGAATTCAACGGATGCGGCGAGCCGCACATGGCCGTCGCCCTCATAGCCGAACAACTTGGCCGAAGCGATGGTCAGCATGGGGCGTAGACGCTTGCCCCCGGAATCGATCAAATGCCGGGCAAGCTCGGGGATGAGGTCGACGTTGGACCGGGCCCGGTCGAGGATGATGCGGTTGACATGGGCCATGTCCTCCTCGACAAGCGCGACGAGCGGGGCGAGGCTTGCGCCCGGATCCCGCGGGCCGGACAGTTTGACGACAACTCCCAAGGTACGGCCTCCTTCAGTGCCGGAAGGACTTATTGCCGGGATATTGTCGGTGGTCCACCAGGAAGGTCAAGCCGGCACGGACGTCAGGGCCAACAGGCAGAGGCATGGCGAGGCATGAAAGAGCTGTTACGTTCGAACGATCCGGTGCTTCTGTCCTTTGTCAGCACGCTGCTGGAGGAGGCCAATATTGCCTTCATCGTTCTCGATACGAATATGAGCGTGCTAGAGGGCTCACTCGGAATCCTGCCGCGGCGTGTTCTCGTCGAGGAAGACTGCGTCGATCGGGCGCGCAAGCTGCTGACCGAGGCCGGTGTCGGCCATGACATCGACGGCGCCGAAAAGAGCTAAGGCCCCAAAGGGGAAGCCGGGCACCACCACCGACGATTTCCTCGGCGGGCGCATTCAGATCGTTCAGCCAAAGTCTGGCCATCGCGCCGGCAGCGATGCTGTGTTCCTGGCGGCTGCCGTTCCGGTCGAGAAGGGGGCGCGCGTGCTTGAAGCCGGAGCCGGCGTCGGCGTGGCCGGTCTTTGTCTTCTTGCGCGGCTTCCGAAGCTGGAAGTGACGGCGGTCGAGGTCGACCAAGATCTGTGCGCGCTTGCCCGAGAGAACGCCGGTCGGAATGGCTTTGCCGATCGCTTCACAGCGATTGAGGCCGACGTCTCCGCACCCGCCAAGCTCCTGCGGACCGCGGGCCTCGTTCGCGAAGGCTACGACCATGTCATCGCCAATCCGCCCTACTTCGCCGAAGGTGCGGTGAGGGCGGCGCCGGAGCCGGCCCGCGCCGTCGCCCATGTCATGGGGCACGGCCAGCTCGGGCGTTGGGTGCGATTTCTCACCACCATGGCCGCGCCGAAAGCCACGCTCACGCTGATTCATCGGCCTGAGTATCTGGGCGAGCTCTTAGGCCTGCTGCAGGGCCGGTTTGGCGACGTGGCGGTGTTCCCGCTCTTCCCCAAAGCGCACGAGCCCGCGACGCGGATCATCGTGCAAGGGCGCAAAGGAAGCCGGGCCGGCTTGCGTCTCTTGCCGGGCCTTGTGCTGCACGGCGAGACGGGAGGCTATACGGCGGAAGCAGAAGGGATCCTTCGCGGAGGCGAGGGGCTTTCCCTTGCGGGCCCACAAAGAAAGAAGGGCCGCCGCCCAGGGGGATAGGACGGCAGCCCTCTATTTCGCCCGAGCGTGAGGAGAGCTCTCGGGCGCGTAAGGTCCGCAAGTAGCGGACCTTGACGTCACGGCAGCGAGGCGTCGTCTCTCGCGCGTGGTGCCGTTTTAGAAGGTGCGGCCTGAACCGAAGCTGAGGCGCCTATTCATCCGGCATTCACCCGAAAAGCCGGGCCGTGCCAAAAGAGAAGGGCCATCCCCAGCGCTGGGAATGGCCCTTCGGATTTAGACAAGCTGATTGTGGTGCCGCGCCTAGCACCAACCGCGCCGGCAGCGCGCACGCCAATAGGGGCCGTAATACGGATATCCATACGCGTATGCCGTCGCGTAGGGATAAGGCTGATATGCAGGGCCGTAATAGCCCGGAGCGGCATAGACATAGCCCGGGGCGTAGACGTAGCCCGGGTCGGTATAGACGGTCACCGGAGCTGTCCTCCATGCCCAGCGGCGCCAACCGGCTTCGGCTGAGTTCGGAACAAGCGTGACGAGAGCAAGAGCGAACGCGCCCAACGCCACAAGAACGGTTGCAAACTTACCCATGACAAGTCTCCTGACATGCGCAGCCGTACCCTCGCCCGTAGAACGTCGCCGGTGACATGGTGTTCCGGCGGCGCACAGCAAAAAGGGCCACTCCATGGGGAATGGCCCTTGTGTCAAGAAGTCTCTGGCTCGTGCGCGGTCTCAATACCAGCCGCCCCAGCGGTGTGTGCGCCAATAGGGGTAATAGGCGTAAGGATATCCGCGCGGATAAGCGCGGTAGCCGCGGCTATAGGGCCGGTAGTAGCGGCGCGGCGGGTAATAGCCCCAACGCGGCCCCACATAGACCCTGACGCCCGGACCGCCCCAGCGGCGCCAGCCGGCTTCCGCTGAGCTCGGGGTCAGGGTGACGACGGCGAGCGCCAACGCCCCCACGGCCACAAGCAGAGTTGCAAGCTTGCTCATCAAATCCTCCTGAAATTCCAGACGCGGCGCCCTCGGCCGAATGCGCGCGCCCGGGGCGGGCAGTTCCCACCTTCAAGTCCAACTATAGCAATCAATTCCGACGGTCCTATGTATCGATGTGCGTCTGCGTTAAGCAAACGCTTCGGCGTTGCCTATCTCTGGCCTTTATTGGCACAAGAATTAATGTGACGCCCTTGATCTGGGCCTCAGGGACGATACGGAGAACGATATGAGCAGTGGAGCAGGCGAGGGCGGTTTTCTGGAGCAGGTGAAGTCCTATCTTCCGGCCTCGTGGGTCAAATCCGGACCGCTGGTGCCTGTGCTCCGCTTCACCGGCCCGATCGGCATGACCATGCCGCTCCGGCCCGGCCTCTCGCTCACGACGGCCGCCGGCGCAATCGAGAAAGCCTTCTCCATGCGCGGCGCCAAAGCGGTGGCCATCCAGATCAACTCGCCCGGCGGCTCGGCCGTCCAGTCGACACTGATCTATAAGCGCATCAGGGCTCTTGCCGAGGAGAAGGATCTCAAGGTCTATGTCTTCGCCGAGGATGTTGCGGCCTCGGGCGGCTACATGCTTGCCTGCGCCGGCGACGAGATTTACGCCGACGAGAGCTCGATTGTCGGCTCCATCGGCGTGATCAGCGCCAGTTTCGGCTTCCCGGGCCTCATGGAGAAGGTCGGCGTCGAGCGGCGCGTCTACACCGCTGGCGCCAACAAGGACGTGCTCGACCCGTTCCTTCCCGAGAAGCCGGCGGATGTGAAGCGCATCAAGACGATCCAGCAGGACGTGCATCAGGCCTTTATCGACTTGGTCAAGACGCGCCGGGGCGACAAGATCACGAAGTCCGACAAGGAGCTGTTCACCGGGGAGTTCTGGTCCGGCAAGGCCGCGGTCGAGCTTGGCCTTGTCGATGGACTCTCTGACCTTCGTTCCAAGATGCGCGAGGTCTTTGGCGACGACGTGCGTTTCAAGCTGGTGGCGCCGTCCACATCTTGGTTCCGCCGCAAGCGGAGCGTATTTGTTGGAAATGGCGGGTTTGACTTCGGCCTTTGGCCGAACGGGCTCGCCGCCGATGTCATCTCGGCGATCGAGGCGCGCGCGCTTTGGTCGCGGTTCGGACTGTAAGCCATGCCGCAGGTGCTTCTGATCATCGCCGCAGGCGCCGGCCTCTTCCTCGCCAGGCGCTTCCTGCGCAAAGAGCAGGGCCGCA
>Ga0307424_1001214_pt1 | contig 13687 bp, 14 predicted proteins | sample SalMarWE160320MG_FD_202157 | JGI IMG/M metagenome (GOLD analysis project Ga0307424, IMG submission 202157) | Salt marsh sediment microbial communities from the Plum Island Ecosystem LTER, Massachusetts, United States - WE1603-20 | ecosystem: Environmental > Aquatic > Marine > Intertidal zone >... | reverse complement strand
CATCGGCAAGAACATCGTCGGCGTCGTTCTCCAGTGCAACAACTACGAGGTCATCGACCTCGGCGTCATGGTGCACTCCCAAGTGATCCTCGACACCGCACGCGAGCGCAATGTCGACATTATCGGCCTCTCCGGTCTCATCACGCCCTCGCTCGACGAGATGTGCCACGTCGCCTCCGAGATGGAGCGCGAAGGCTTCGACATGCCGCTTCTCATCGGCGGCGCAACCACGAGCCGCGTCCACACTGCGGTGAAGATCAGCCCCAACTACCAGCGCAGCCAGGCCATCTACGTGACCGATGCGAGCCGTGCCGTGGGCGTGGTCTCGGGGCTGATGTCGAAAGAGGAGCGCCCGAAGCAGATCGCCAAGGTGCGCGAGGAATACACGCAAATGGCAGAGTCCTATGCGCGTGGCCAGGAGGAGAAGACGAGAGCGCCGCTGGCACAAGCTCGCGCCAATGCGCTGAAGCTTGATTGGGCGGGCTACACGCCGCCGAAGCCCAGCTTCCTCGGTACGCGCACTTTCAAGGCTTACGACCTCGCCGAGCTCGCCAAGTACATCGACTGGACGCCGTTCTTCCAGGCCTGGGAACTGAAAGGCCAGTTTCCACGCATCCTGGAGGACGACAAATACGGTGAGGCCGCCCGTCACCTGTTCGACGATGCGCAAGCCATGCTGAAGCAGCTCATCGCCGAGAAATGGCTGACGGCGAACGCCGTGGTCGGCTTCTGGCCCGCCAACAGCGCCGGCGACGACATTGAGCTCTATGCCGATGAGAGCCGGACCAAGCCCTTCGCTACGCTGCACACGCTTCGCCAGCAGATGGCGCGCGATACCGGCAAGGCGAACCTGGCGCTCGCCGACTTCGTAGCGCCGAAAGACACCGGCGTTGCCGACTATGTCGGCGGCTTCGCCGTGACGGCCGGCATCGGCGAGGAGGACGTGGCGCGCCGGTTCGAGCGCGCCAACGACGACTATTCCAAGATCCTGGTCAAGGCGCTCGCCGATCGTTTGGCAGAAGCCTTCGCCGAGGCGCTCCATGAGAAGGTACGCCGCGAGCTGTGGGGCTACGCGCCGGACGAGAAACTCTCGAACAAAGCGCTCATTGCCGAAGAGTTCGCCGGCATCCGCCCTGCGCCCGGCTATCCGGCCCAGCCCGATCACACCGAGAAGCGTACCCTGTTCCAGCTGCTCGATGCCGAGAAGGAAGTCGGCGTGAAGCTCACCGAGTCTTGCGCCATGTGGCCGGCCGCCGCCGTCTCGGGGTTCTACTTCTCGCATCCCGAGAGCCGTTATTTCGGTGTCGGCAAGATCGGCCGCGACCAAGTCGAGGACTATGCGGCGCGCAAGGGTTGGTCGGTCGAGGAGGCCGAGCGTTGGCTGGCGCCGATCCTCAGCTACGATCCGAAGCGGCTCGCGGAAGCGGCGGCGTAAGCCACGCGTCCCCGGCGGGAGGTCGCCCAGGCGGTTGGTTCCGCCGGTGGCGCCTCATCGTGATGTCAATGTCGGGTGTGGCCCTATGGGGCCAAGGTCTCGCCCTTAGATCATCCCCAGGATGACGGCAGCGAGAAAGGCGAACGATACGATCGCCATGATGGCGGTCAATTTGGCTGTAGTATCCATCGGAAGCTCTCCTTTCCGATTGGAGGGGCCCGTTCCGCAACCTGCCGATTCTACTGGGTCCCCTCGGCCAGTGCCAAGCCGTTTTCTTGCTGCGCCGCACAATGGTGAGTAGCTGCAAGCTGACGTCAACAACGCCCAGGGGGGCCTTCGGTTGCATGGATCTCATAGATTTTTTTGCCCTTGCGGCCCCGCAAAAACGATTGCGGGGAGAGGCGGCGAGGGTGCTAAAAGGCGCAAATTCCAAGAGGCTGGATTATGAACAGCCTGTGGAAAATTCTGGCTCGGAAGCCTGCCATTGGTAGCTCCGGGGCGGCAGAAGGGCTCAAAGGCGGCCGGCAGCACCAACCTTGCCGGTCCGAAAGAGGGTAGCGAGATGAGGGTCGTCAACATATTCGGCCTCGGCCTTGTAGCAGCAGTCTTTGCGTCTCCGGCGGTAGCACTGACCATCACCAACAACGACTCCGACGCGACCACCGTCAAAGTGATCGTCGATGGCGAGGGCACCGAGCAGTCCATCGAGCCCGGTGCCTCGGTCGAGCCCGCATGTGACAAAGGCTGTGTCATCGAACTCGACAACGGCGACCAATACGAGATGAAGGGCGACGAGGAGGCGAGCATCGAGGAAGGCGTGCTCTTCTTCGACGCGGCGCCCGAGGTTCCCGAAAGCGAGTACCCGGACGTCGACGTGCCCGATCCGGACCAGCCCATGCCGGATTCCGACGCGCCGTCGGACGAGACGCAGGACCAGTAGTCTCAGAATTCGTCAGGAGTCTCCGACCGCGCCGATCGGGAACTTGCGCAGCAGGATCTCGTCGAAGCCGTCGGCGACGAGCTCCGGCAGCACCGCGGCCTCGGCAAAGCCATGCCGCCGGTAAAAGCTGAGGGCGCGCGTATTGAAGCGAGACGCGCAGGCCCAAAGGTTGCGTGCCTCGTGGCGGCGCGCTTCGTCTTCGAACCAGCGTAGGATTGCAGCGCCGATCCCTTGGCCTTGATGGGCAGGGAACAGCGCCAGCAATTCGAGATAGGGCCCCTTGAGCCAGGGATGCCGCACCGAGGCAGCGCCTGCCGGCGTACCGCCGACGTCAATCACATAGCGGTTCGCACCATCGGCCTCTGCCGCAAGATACCGCGTCATGGCCTCTGCGGATGTGCCCATCACTGACCACGGCGGCATTGCCACGATGGCCCGCGCGATCTCCGCGCAGGCTTCCGGCACGAGCGGACGAACACCGAGGCGCCCGAGATTGCCGCCGATTTCGAGATCAGCGGCGCAGAATGGACCAGATGTCATCGCTAACCGAACGCCGCTTCGCGTGCGCGACACGTTGCACCTCGCCCGGCCGGTTGAGATAGCACTTGTCGGCAATCACCGGCTTCCCCGCCGCGATGAGCTCGCTCACGGTGACGAAGCGATAGCCTTCTTCCTTCAGTTTCGGCAGGGCGACCGCAAGCGCCGCGGCGGTGTTGCGGCCCCGGCCATTGGCGTGCGCGACAATGATGGCTCCGGGATGAGCGTGCCTGAGGATAGTGTTGGCGATGGACTTGGCCGAGATATGCGGATCGGGATCGCCGGTCACTACGTCCCACTGGATGGCGAACTCCCCGGCCTTGGCCACAGCCGCCAAGGACTTGGCGTTGCATCGCCCATAAGGAAACCGCATCACGGCGATCCGCTGTTGCACGGCATCGGCGGCCTGCGCCTCAGCCGTGGCACACGGCCGGGCCTCCAAGGCCTTCCGCGCACGCGCGAACGCCGCCACGGTGAGGTTGATCTCCTCCGCCATGGTCTTAGCGGTCGCCTTGGAGAGGTCGCGGTGGAGCAAGCCATGGCTACCCACCTCGAAATTGGGATCGGCGATCAGCTGTTGCGCGCGCTCAGGATGGGTCTCGAGCCATTTGCCGCCGGCGAAGAAGGTGGCTTTCACGCCTTGGGCGCGCAGAAGATCGACGATGCGGCCGTCATAACCGGCACGGTAGCCGTTGGTCTCGCAAAGATCGAAGGTCAGCGCGATGAGCTTCTCGCCCGGAGGCAAGGCGACGCTCCGGATCGAGCCGCGCAGATTTTCGGCAACTGGCACGGTGGCGGGAAGAGGTTCTTGCTTGAGCTCTGCGAGATCGAGCCGGGGGCCAGGACGGAGAGGTTTCAGCTCTTTGCCGGTCCCGGCCAAAGCCTCCGGTGTCCAGCAGCGGTCGATCAGCGCGGAATTGGCAGGTGGCGAGCCGGGTGTTTCAGCCCAAGCGGACGAGATCCCGAAAATAGCCAGCGCGGCAATGACAAGACCGACCACGCGCTTCGACGCCATCGGTGGGTGCTCCCTTTTGTGCCGGCGTATTGAGCGCAACGCGCGCGCTTCGTCAACTGGGGATTAGCGGACTGGGTTGAGCGGGACTTGGGAGAGCATGGGGCAATCCAAGGTCTTCTTGAGAGCCTCGACGAGCTCGTCCTCGTTGTTGGCCTTGATGTAGAGGCCGTTGTTCTCATCGGCGATGCACATCAGGTCTGTAACGCTGTTTCCGCCCGTCCACGAGAAGGTGTCGTAGCGGAAACCGATCACATGGATGGTGAGCTGCTGGGCGGAGTCATGAAGCCGCTTCGCCAGATCGCAGGGCTTCCGGCCGCAGGTCTCTTCGCCATCGGTGACCACCACGATCACGCCGGGCTTGTGCCGGTAGTCGAGCGCATTGGCCGCCTGCTCGACCCCTTCGGTTAGGGGCGTCTTCCCGGCGGGCACGAGCGCGTTCACCGCCTTCATGATCGGTCCGGCCGCGTTGGCCGCCGGCTTGAGATCGAGCTGGACGTTGCACTGGTTGTAGGGCCCAGGGCCGAAGGTGACGAGGCCCACACGGCGGAACTTCGTGGCGCTCGGCAAGACCCGAGACAGGGCGGAGCGCACTTCATCGATCCGAGGCCGTGAGTTGGGAATGCCGAGCGTTTGGTTGCCTGACATCGAGCCAGAGGCGTCGAACACAATCATAGCGTCGTCGGTGCAAGGCCCTGGCTTGGTGTCTTCGGCGAAGGCCAAAGAGCTGCCACAGGCAAGGAGCGCAATGAGCGCAGCGGCGGCGACCTGAAGCGGCCGGCCCTTGGCAAGACGATTTTCTCCAGACTGCAAGTTCATTGCTCAATCTCCCGGCACATTTTGCCCAATCTAGCCCAAAACTGGGTAGGACTGGCAAGAGCAGCATCCGGAAGATCACTAACGTCGCTTGCGATATCGCCAAGAGGTAGAAACGCCTTACATTATAAGTACATGACCCAGAAGGCCGAGCAGGAAGCCACCGACCGCACCAAGCGGTGGTGCCCAATGCCGCTTGAGGACTGTCTGCGGTGCGATATCCTCGAATGTCAGATAGATGATGCCCCCGGCGGCGAACAGCATGACCGCACTCGAAATCGCTGGGTAAGACGCCAAGACTTCGTGTCCAAAATAGGCGGACAGTGGCCCCAAAACGACGAGGGCGCTGAACCAAATCAGCAACGTCTGTTCCGATTTACCTGTCCTGAACTTGATCTCGCGATACGCGTTGAAGCTCTCCGGCAGGTTCTGCAGAGCGATCAGCAGCGCGAGGAGGAGACCGAGTTCCAATTGCGTGGCGAGCCCCACCCCGACGGCCATGGCTTCGGGCACGTAATCGAGAAGCATCGCCATCAGCATGGCCCCGGCACCACCGCGAGTGGCAATGGCGCGGTCGATCAGAAAGAAGACGACACCGCCTGCTCCAAAGGAAAGACAGATGGTAAACCAGTCGAGGTTGCGGATCCCTTCCGGAACGAGCACGAGCGCGACAGCCGCAAAGAGCGCACCGCCGCCAAAGGCCAACACGCTGTGGCGAAACTCGTCCTGGAGCCAGCGCGGGCGGATGCGCTCGATCGTGGCAAGATACGCGCCGATCGGGATCGTCAATCCCGCGACAGTTGCAAGCAGTAGCGCCGTTCCCAGAGGGCTCGCGGCATGGAGGTCGTGGAGAAAGCTCACCCTTTCCCCTTCGTCCTCGTACGGCCTTGGGCGGCATTTCGCTCCAGGAAATCGATCATCAACCCGGCCACGTCGACGCTGGTTGCCTGCTCCAGGCCTTGGATACCAGGTGATGAGTTGAGCTCCATCACCAGCGGTCCATTTTTGGAGCGCAGCATATCGACGCCGCACACATTGAGGCCAAGCGTCTGCGCCGCCTTCACCGCGGTGGCTCGCTCCTGCGGCGTAATTTTCGCCTTCTCGCCGAACCCGCCGCGATGGAGGTTCGAGCGGAACTCTCCGGATGGCCCTTGGCGTATCATCGCCGCCACCACCTTGTTGCCGACGACAAACGCTCGGAGGTCGGCCGAGCCCGCCTCTTTGATGAACTCCTGCACGAGGATGTTCACTTTGGCGCCTTGGAAGGCTTCGATCACCGACTTCGCCGACTTCATCGTTTCGCCGAGCATCACGCCGATGCCTTGGGTGCCTTCGAGCAGCTTGATGACCACGGGCGCGCCGCCCACGAGGTCGATGACGTCCTCGGCCTGCTTTGGATCGTTGGTAAAGGCGGTGGTGGGCAGACCGATACCGCGGCGTGCCAGAAGCTGGAGACAACGCAACTTGTCGCGGCTGCGGCCGATAGCAACCGACTCATTCAGCGGATAGACGCCCATGACCTCGAACTGACGGAGCACGGCAAGACCGTAAAAAGTGATCGAGGCGCCAATGCGGGGGATCACGGCGTCGAAGCCTTCGAGTTGCCGCTTGCGGTAGTAGAGCGTCGGCTTGCGCGAGGTGATGTTGATAGAGACGCGCAGCGTGTTGATGATCTCGATGTCGTGGCCGCGGGCGCGCGCCGCCTCGCAGATGCGGCGGTGGCTATAGAGATTGGGATTGCGGGCGAGCAATGCGATCTTCATGGGGTTCTCTTGGCTAAGGTCGCTAGGCTTGCGACAGGTGTCGTGATGCCGGCCGGTGTCTATGGGTCAGTCTGGCCGGTGCCGCGCCGAGGAGGAAGGAGCGCCCGGGCTCGATCACGGTGCGCCCCCGGATCGCGGTGCGGCCGAGCAGCATGCGAAAGCCCATCTCGTCACGATTGGCAAGCGAAAGGTCGATCGGCCACGCCACGTCGCCGAGCCTGAGCAAGGTCCTGATAATGTAGCGGCGATCCACGCGCCCGTTCGAGCTGCGCACCGAACGTTGGTCGACGACGGGGGCCTCGCTGGTGACCTTCATGGCGCGGCTACGCTGGAGCGGATGGAGCTCGAAGCGTACCCAGACCGCCCCCTCACGCTGGAACGGCTCGATACGAAAGGCGTGCAGAGCGCTGGTGCGGGCGCCCGTGTCGATCTTCGCTTTGATGGCGTCGACGTTAAGGTCTGGCAGGCTGACCCATTCGCGCCAGCCGATCGTCAGCGGATTCTTAAAGAGGTGGCGTGCGTCCATAGCTCTTGTGTCGCGGCGCAAAGGCCAGAGTGCTCCATGTAGCACGCCACGTGCGCCGATGGCGTCTTCTTCTGCGGGCCGTCACGGGCTGAAGATCAACATCACATAGACGAAGAACAGGACCAGGTGGACGAACCCTTGCAGCACGTTGGTACGTCCCCCAGCGAAGGTCAGCCCGCTCACGAACAGGGTCAGAAGCAGAAGCACCATTTCTGACTCAGAAAGACCAAGATGCACATCGATGCCCGTCACGAGCCCAATGATCAACACCGCCGGAATGGTTAGCCCGATCGTGGACAGCGCCGAACCGAGGCACACATTGACCGCTCGTTGAAGGTGATCGGCGAGCGCCGCGTGGAAGGCGGTGAGCCCCTCTGGCGCCAGCACGAGAATGGCGATCAGTATGCCGCCAAGCGCCTCAGGCAGCCCGAGATCTTCAATGCCGTAATCCACGATGACCGCCAGAGACTCGGCGAGCAGCACGACGGGAAGAAGCGTCAGCACGAGCATCGCCACATGGAAGCCGAGCGACCGGTTTGCGGCTTTGGCATGCCCTAGGGCCTGATGAGCCGGATCGTTGGAATAATCGGCGGGCTCGTCGAAAAAAGACTGATGCCGCATAGTCTGGATGAAGATGAAGACCGCATAGAACAGCAGCGTGACGGCGATAAACAGGATCGCCGTCCCTGGCGTTTCGACCGGGCTCGGTGCGGTCTTCATATAGTTCGGCAGGACCAGCGCGATGACGGAAAGGGCTGCGATGACGACGAGGAAGGCGCGGGCCCCGGCGAGATTGCACTCCTGCTCCCGGTAGCGCAGTGCACCCATGAGCAGCGCCGCTCCGACCATGCCGTTCAGCACGATCATCAACGTGGCAAACATGGCGTCGCGGGCAAGCGTTGGGTTGTTCTGACCATGCAACATGATCGAGGCGAACAGCGCGACTTCGATGGTAATGACCGAGAACGTCAGTACCAGCGTGCCGTAAGGCTCACCGAGATGTGCGGCGACGGCATCCGCATGGCGCACGACGCCGAACGAGCACCACATCATGACGCCGAATAGCCACAGGAACAGCACGACGGTGAGCGCGTCATTCTGGAGATTCGAGAGGATCGCGCTCCCGAAGGCGAGGAAGATGAGCGTCGTGAGGGTACCGGCGATCGCCGGCGCCTCGCTGACGAAGAGCGATCGGGACCCCGGCGCTGCAGCGACGGTGGCCTTTGGCGCTTTGCGCCTTACGGTGGTCTTTTGTTCGGTCATGGGCCCCGTTTCATACAGCGATTGAGCGAACCGTAGCATGACGGCGCTTTCCAGGCGTTTACGGGGCACCACGGTTCGCTAGCCGCCGCCAGGTCTTTGATGTAAAAGCCGTTTACATGAATCAGTCCGACCGCGGCTGGCGGCGCCCACGCTCCTATCATCACGGCAACCTCAAAGAGGTGCTGCTGGAGGCTGCCCGCAAGCTCATCGAGGAGCACGGTGCCTTCGGCTTCAGCCTCACCGAGGCCGCGCGCCTGGCCGGCGTGAGCCCTGCGGCGCCTTACCGTCACTTTCGCGATCGCGATGCGCTTCTCGCCGAGGTCGCCCGCAACGGCTTCGACCGCTTCGCCGCGCGCCTCGAAGCGGCGTGGAACAATGGTGTACCGACGCCGCTTTCCGCGTTTGAAAATTTGGGCCGCGCTTATCTCGCCTTCGCCCGCGAGGAGCCGGCGAGCTACACGGTCATGTTCGAGACCGGACTCGCACCGGGCACGGAGGGCGAGACGCTGCCCGCGGCCGAGCATGCCTTCGACGTGCTCCAGCGCGCAGCTGCGGCGTTATGCCGTCACCTGCCAGAGGACGAACGGCCGCCCCTCAAGCTCGTGAGCCTGCATATCTGGGCCCTGTCCCATGGCGTGGCCACGCTGTTCTCGCAAGGCGGCCGCGCGGCGCGCAAAGTGCCCATGACGCCTGAGGAAATCCTTGAAAGCGGGCTTCTTATCTATCTGAAAGGACTCGGCGTCCTGCCAGACGCAAAGGGGGAGGGCGAAACCTCTTAGCGGCTTGCCTCGAGCCACTGCAACACGCGGTTCCAGTCGCTGCGCGTGCCGTTATAGATGTTCCGATCCACCTTGCCGGCGATGCCGGGCACCTTGCCTGTGGTGGTGAACTGCCAGAAGGCCCAGCTCCGCTGGCCATAGACATCGTCGGGCTCGGCCGCCACCGAGCGGAGCCAGAAATGATAGCCCTTGAATGCGCCTCGGAGCACATCGCGGTGGAAGGTCGGATCGGTGTAGATAATCGGCTGCTTGCCCGTATGCGCCTCCATGGCGTCGAGGATGATCTTGATCTTCTTCAAAGCAAGCTCGCGCGAGATTTTGCCGGGGCAGGTCTTGGACTGGTGGTTCCATTCGAGGTCCAGGACCGGCGGCAGCGCCTCTGGATCCTGTGGCACGTTCCGCTCGAACCACTTCGCCTGCTCTGAGGCCAGCCGGCACCAATAGATGAAGTGATAGGCGCCGCGTGCCACGCCGGCCTCCTTTGCCGCGTACCAGTTCTCGCGAAATTTCGGATCGAGATAGTCGCCGCCCTCGGTCGCCTTGATGTAGGCGAACTGGATGCCTGCGTTGCGCACCTTGTTCCAGTCGATGTCGCCCTGCCAGTAGGAGACATCGATGCCTTGGATCGGCATGGTATGGGCGCGGGTCACGCCATCGTTCGGTTTCAGGTCCCTGAGCGAAAACGCAAGCGCGGGACCGCCGGCAGCGCCCAGCATGACTGAGGCAGCCAGGCTCAGACCCAAAACACGGCGATACGCAAACCCCATCTGACGCGCCCCTCGCGAAGACTCTGAACTCAATGCAATTTTCCGCGAATTGCGGCCATAGTCTGACCCGGGGAGGGTTAAAATTTTTTTGGCTCAGCGCTGCTCTTGGAGCCCGGCGTCCCCATATTTTTGGAGGCCCCCTTGACCGCCTTGCCAAGGGGCAACACATATGTAAATGTAAATTACATTCACACCGAAGCCCTGAAGGAAGGACCCCGATGCATCTGGTTGCGACCTTGGACGATTACGGGAAGCCGGCTTGGATCGCGGCGATGATCCTCGGCTTCATTGTCTGGTGGCCCATTGGCCTTGGCGTTTTGGCCTATCTGATCTGGAGTGGACGCATGGGATGTGGACATAAGAAAGCATGGCGCGAGTACTTCAATGACGAGGCGCGGCGCTTCCGCGGCGGCTTTACCTCGACAGGCAATCACGCCTTCGATGAGTATCGCGAAGAGACTTTGAAGCGGCTCGAGGAGGAGGCGAAAGAATTCCAGGGCTTCCTCAAGCGCCTGCGTCACGCAAAGGACAAGGCGGAGTTCGACCAGTTCATGGCCGAGCGCCGCCAGGGCAGCACGCCGACGGCGGTCTAGCTCCTAAAGGCTCTCCCTGCGAACGAGCCTGATTAAGAGAGGCAACTCTTGAGAAGAGGCGCGGGATTCCGGTCCCGCGCCTTTACTTTGTGCGCAAACTGGGGGCTTTTCTTGCTCCCGGTCCCCTGTAGGATGCCGCCGCAACGCCCCACCGCCCTTTGAGAGGAAACCGATGAACTCGACGCAACACCAAGTGCCTACCGCTGGCCGCACCCTCGCTGGCCTCTTGGTTCTAGGCGCTTTGCTCCTGTCGCCCGCGGCTTTTGCCGGATCCACCGACCTGCAGGATCTTGCCAAGAAACCTGAGAGCTATCTCGGCCAGGATGTCGAGATCACGGGCGTTTGCGTGAAGCATGGCCGCAAAGGCGACGTGCTCGGTTACGAATGCACCACCGAGGAGGGGGTCTATGTCGATGCCCGCGACGTCGAGCCAGAGGCGGCCAAGAAGAAGCTGGACGCCGGCTGCGACGGCGACGACTGCAGCGTGACCATCCGCTTCACGCCGCATTCGTACTCGACCTCGTCCATGGTCGAACCCGGCAAGGACGTGACCATCTTCAATGCCCAGAAGGCCACGGTGAGCTTCTAGGTCCGAACGCGCAAAGGCTTTTGCTCGACTCCATGAGACGTCCCGCGCTCCTGCTCCTGACGGTGGTCATAGTGTTCGTGGCATCCGCTGCGAATGCCGCCACGTGCATGAAGGCGAATACTGAAGGGGAGATTGCCGAGGGCCGTCTCTCACTCGGACAATTTGAGGATGCAGCGGGACGCCCGGAGCAGGCTTTCATCCTCACTCTGCCGGTCCCCACCTGTCTCAGCGGCAGCGACGAGATGGACAACGTCGAGGACGTGGAAACGATTCACGTCTATGCGTTTGACGAAGCGATTGCCGCGACCATCAAACAATTCGTGGGCAAGGACGTGCAGGTTCGCGGCACGCCTTTCGGCGCGCACACCGCGCACCATCACGCGCCGATCGTGATGGACATCAGAGAGATCGACGCGATCTGACCGGTCTACGCATAATCTTTGAGCACGCTCTCCGCGCCGAACCAGCGGAACACGAACGGCAGCACGAGCGGGCTGAACATCATCTTGATGACCAGCCGGCGTAGCCAAGGCCGCGACCGCTCTGACGGGATGAAGTAGCGGGCGAAGGCGGCGGCATCGTCCTGCCGCTCGGTGACGTCCGGTTTCAGCTTCTCCTCATAGGCGGCAAAAGCGGCGCTGTAATCACCGTCGTGCCGGTCGAGTTCCCTGGCGATCACATACGCGCCGGCCATGGCCATGTGCGAGCCCTGGCCCGCCAGCAAGGTGAGACAGCCGCACGCATCGCCGAGAAGCGCAACGCGGCCCTTGGACCAATTCGGCATTACGATCTGCGTGAGAGAATCGAAATAGATCGGCTCTGAGCCCTGATAGGCGTCGAGCATCTTCTCGGTGATCCAACCCGCGCCCGCATAAGCCTGCCGCACGAACGCCAAGCGCTCCGCGTGCGGCACATGAACCTCGTCATGGCGAAACAGGTAGGTGGCCGCCAAGCGCGTCTCATCGAGCGGATAGAACGCGGCAAGGCGGTTGGTCTCTTCGTAGAGCTTCAGCGCGCGCCCCAACTCGAACCGCGGATCGTCGAGATGGTAGGCGGCGACATAGGCGCCGAGAAACCGCGCGAACTTGCTCTCGTCGCCGAACACGAGCTGCCGCACGCCCGAATGGACTCCGTCGGCGCCGAACACGAGCGCGTAGTCGCCCTCGCTGCCGTCGTCGAATTTGACGTGGACCGCGTCATCCGTTGCCACGAGCGCGCTGATCTCGCGGCCAAAACGGATGTCCACACCGGAGGCCTTGGCGCGCTCGTACAGGATGCGCTCGAGGTCGGAGCGGCGCAGATAGACATATTTGGCGTCGAGAGCCCGGCTCACCCGGGAGATCGGCACCGAGGCATAGACCTGGCCGTCCGCGTCCACGAACTGGAGCGCGTCGATGGGATAGCGGATGGCGCGCAGCTCCGGCACCAGGCCCATGCGCTCGGCCACGTCCCAACCCGAGCCGAAGAAGTCCATCATGTAGCCTTCGGCGCGCACGCTCTCGCCGCGTTCGACCACGAGCGGGTCGTGGCCCAGGTCCTTCAGTAGGATCGCCAGCGTGAGCCCGGCTATCCCTGCGCCCGAGATCAGGATTTTGCCGTCAATGGCCATGCGCGCCTCCCGTGGCTCAGAAATCAGTCGCGCGTCTTCTTCGCTGCCTTCTTTCCGTAGCCCCCGCCGGTGGGCGTCTTGATCACAATCGCTTCGCCGGCCGCGATCACCGTCTGGTCCGCGCCCTTCAGCCGCTCCAGCCGCCCGCCGTTCCGCTTCGCCCAGTTCTCGCCCGTCTGCCCCGGCTCGCCGCCTTTGGACCCGAAGGGCCGCACTTTGCGGAAGCCCGACAGGATTGCGCACTCCATCTCTTCCAGGAAGCGGATCACCCGCAGCGTTCCGTCTCCGGCATGCCATTCGCCTTTGCCGCCGGAACCGCGCGCGATCTCGAACCGCTCCAACAGCACAGGATAACGCAGCTCGAGCACTTCCGGGTCTGTCAGCCGCGAATTCGTCATATGCGTTTGCACCGCGGCCACGCCATCGAAGCCGGGTCCCGCCGGCGCGCCCGAGCAGATCGTCTCGTAATACTGGAAGCGTGCATTGCCGAAGGTGAGGTTGTTCATCGTGCCTTGCGCGGAGCCGAGTGCACCAAGCGCGCCGTAGAGGCAATTCACGATGGTCTGGCTCGTTTCCACGTTACCGCCCGCGACCGGCGCCGGATATTTCGGCTTCAGCAGCGAGCCCTTTGGCACGACGATTTTGATATGCCGCAGGCAGCCGGCGTTGAGCGGGATGTCCTCGTCGACCAGCGTGCGGAACACGTAAAGCACGCAAGCCCGCGTGATGGGCTCGGGCGCGTTGAACGTGGTGTCGGTCTGTGCGCTGGTGCCGGTGAAATCGACCGTCGCCGTCTTGGCTTTCTTGTCGATGGTGATGGCGACCTTGATGACGCTCCCTTGGTCGGTCTCCACCTCGAAGCGCGCGTTCTTGAGCTTGCCGATCACGGAGCGCACGGCTTCCGCCGCGTTGTCCTGCACGTGACCCATATAGGCCTTCACGGTGGGAAGCCCATAATGGCGCACCATCTTGCGCAGCTCGATCACGCCCTTCTCGTTGGCGGCGACCTGCGCTTTGAGATCGGCGATGTTCTGTGCAGGGTTGCGCACGGGGTAGGG
>Ga0307424_1001211_pt1 | contig 13706 bp, 6 predicted proteins | sample SalMarWE160320MG_FD_202157 | JGI IMG/M metagenome (GOLD analysis project Ga0307424, IMG submission 202157) | Salt marsh sediment microbial communities from the Plum Island Ecosystem LTER, Massachusetts, United States - WE1603-20 | ecosystem: Environmental > Aquatic > Marine > Intertidal zone >... | reverse complement strand
TCACATTTTTTCAAAAGCCGAGAATTCTCTTAGATCTAACTAAAAATTTTAATGAAAAATGATAATAAATCCTCTCTATTTAGGTAGTAATATTTGATATTTATCGGTTAAGTAATTATAAAATACCCTTGTTTAGGTAGTAGAATAGAGTATCCTAAAATTGATAGGTTTTAGTGATGAATAATTTCAGACCTGTTTTTTATTAAGTAATTTTGATATTATTAACAAAATGTACAATTATTTAAGAATCGGAGTTTAATTACCAGAAAATTGATACAACACCCCGAAATAATATTCATATAAAACTAACTATTGTGTGTACGAATACATATTTGTAAGAAATGAAATTTAAAGTACTAATACTATTTTTAATCACTTCATTGGTTTCCGTTTATTCCCAGGTTAAACCGAAAGATGATCAAATCTTAGCAACAGTGGGGAATCATGTTATTACAATGGATGATTTCAAAGTAAGATATGAAGACTATCTTATCTATTCGGGTGTTCAGGATGATATTCCCCTCAGGTATTCTATTCTTAATAATATGATTAATGAAGTATTGCTGCACAATTTTGATGACAATTCCAAAATATATAACGATTCTCAGTATCAGAAAGAAATACAGTGGGCAAAAAACGAAGTTATTCTTGCCTACTTAAAGGATCGGGAAATATATGCTAAAATAAGTGTAAGTGATTCTGAACTGCACGAAGCATTTAGAAGATCTAACATAAAACTCGAGGTTAGACATTTATATGCCCCTACCGAGCAGGCTGCGGATCATTTATATGAACTTTTACAAATAGGTGTTGACTTTAAAACCCTGGCACAACAAGTTTTTACTGATTCATTATTGCGCAAAAGCGGAGGATATCTGGGATACATTTCGTGGGGAACTACGGACCCAAATTTTGAAGATGCTGCCTATTCCTTAAAAGTTGGTGAAATATCTAAACCGGTCAAAACTGCTCAGGGTTATAGCATTATAAAATTGGAAAATAAAATTGCAAATCCTGTAATGACAGAATATGAATTTAATAATATGAAGCCTAAGCTTGAAAGGGCCGTGAAAATCTCAAAGAAAACTCCTTATGAAAATGCTTACCTGGAAAAAATATTTGGCAGTAACACAATAAAATTTAATGATAAATCTATCGAGGATATTTTTAACGATCTGGAAAAATCAGGTTACAGTGTAATTGAATTAAATAACAACTCTACATCAACATTATATTTTTGTGTTAACTACGGTGGTAAAAAATACGGGAAATATGAAATTGAAAATCTGTTGTATGAAACGCCTAAGTACAACCTTGAAAAACTACAGAATGTAAAATCTGTTGAAACTGCTATTCTTGCACTTCTTATGCAGGAAAAGTTACTAAGCATCGCTAAGGAAAAGGGGTATGATAAAAATATTAATGTTACTACGAAATTCAATCAGCTGGCAAATAATATTTTCCTTAATTATAAAAGAAATGAAATCCTAAATACAATTTATGTTCCCGATTCAGTTTTGTATAGCTACTATGATAAAAATATTGCCTTTTTCAGAAATGAAAATGAAATGAATGTAGAGGAGATTATCCTTCAGGATTCTTCTTCTGTTAAGTTAATCCATGATAAACTTTCTACCGGGGAAAACTTTGGAAAACTAGCAGAGCAATATTCTAAGAGGAAATGGAGTGCCAAAAATAAAGGAGAAATGGGACTGTCTCCCGTGTCAAAGTTCGGAGAGTTGAAAGACACTTTGTGGAATTCACCATTAGGCAAGGTAATAGGACCTCTCAAGTTTGGTAAGTACACAGGGTTTTTCAGAGTAATAAAAAAAGTAGAAGGACAGCCGATCGAGTTTGAACTATTAAGATCAAAGATTTTGAATGCTGTTCGTAATGAAGAGGGGTTTCCTTATATGAAAAAACATTTGGATGAATTGTCTAAAAAGACGGATATCAATGTCAACGATAAACTTTTAGCAAACTTTAATTTTAATCTAGCAGGATAAAATAACAGGGCCTAACAAAGCCGGGAGAAAGCATGAGAAAAATATTACTCATTATTATTTTATTTATAACTTCATCAACATTCCTATTAGCAGGTACCACAGGTAAACTGACGGGAAAAGTAATTGATGCAAATACGAAAGAACCACTTCCATTTGTAAATATTATTATTCTCGGTACAAATCTGGGCGCCGCTACAGATATTGATGGTAATTACATAATATTAAATATACCACCTGGTAGTTATAACGTTAAGGCGCAATATATTGGTTATCAGCCCGTAATTGTTGAGGGAGTTTCCATTTCTATTGACCTTACTACGAAACAAGATTTTAATCTTACAGAATCTTCAGTTGAGTTAGAAGCCGTTGTTGTAGTTAGTAAAGAAGATGTTCTGAAAAAAGATATTACTTCAAGTCAGTCTTCAGTTACTTCAGAACAAATCAATTCGCTTCCGGTTCAGGAATTTAATGATATACTTCAACTTCAAGCCGGGGTATCTAAAGATGCCGATGGCGGTTTTCATATTCGGGGTGGACGATCCAGTGAAATTGCATACTGGGTGAATGGTATTTCAATTACCGATCCTTACGATAACAGCCGCGGTATTGATATTGATAACAGTAGCATCCAGGAGCTTCAGGTTATCAGCGGTACATTTAATGCAGAGTATGGTAATGCAATGTCCGGTATTGTTAACACTGTTACAAAAGAAGGCGGTAGTTCATTACACGGTAATGTACATGTTTATAGCAGCGATTATGTTAGTAATTTCACATCGTATTTTACAAACATAGATAATTATGATCCGTTGACTAATTACAACTTCCAGGGAAGCTTAAGCGGTACTGTCCCATTTACAAATAATATAATTACATTTTTTGTTAATGGAAGATATGTTTATGATGCCGGGTATTTATACGGTCTTCATAAGTACAATATTTACGGTCAGGTCAGCGATGGTCGTCCTGTTGCTATGAATTGGAGTGAAAGATATCTGGGACAAGCAAATATAGCTTATCAGCTTTTCAATGGATTTAAATTAAATACAGAACTGTTATACTCAAAAGATGATTACCAGGATTATGACCATTTCTATAAATGGAATCCTGATGGGAATCCGTTTAAATATGCCAGAAGCTATAATGGAACGGTAACAATTAATCATATTCTGTCCCCGACAACGTTTTATGTATTAAGAGGAAATTATTTCTTTAAGGATTTTAAACAGCATTTGTTTGATAACTGGAACGATTCTCGGTACATGCATCCGGATTCTTTAAATACTGTGGACTACGCTTTTGTTACAAAAGGTACTAACCTTCAAAGATTTTTCCGGGAAACAAGATCTTATACGGTAAAACTTGATTTCCACAGTCAGGTTACAGATAAACACCTTATCCAAATAGGTGGAGAGTTCAGGACTCATAAGTTAAAATTTGATGACTATACACTTGAGCCTTTGAGAGTTAACGGTGTAGAGGTAGTACCTTTTCAACCCGCCATACCAGATGTAAACTCTATTAACAGGAATATATATGATGCGAATCCATTAGAAATTTCTGGGTACATTCAGGATAAAATTGAATACCAAAGCGTAATTATTAACGTTGGTTTAAGATATGATTATTTTAATTCGCGGGGAAAAGTTATAAGGGATATTCAGGATCCGAACGTGCGTATCCCTCTTCACTCACCATCCTATTATGGACTGAATTTGACAGACGATAAATGGACTAATGGGGATATCATAAACAATAAGGACTATTTAGAATCGAAATTTTATGCTGATGCAGGACCTAAAAGTCAACTTAGCCCCCGTTTTGGAATTGCATATCCTATTAGTGCAGATGGTGTAGTACATTTTTCTTATGGCTGGTTTTTACAAATACCTACTTTCCAATATTTATATAACCGTGGAGATTATAAGGTTCCGGAAACGGGAACTGCCAATGATCCTTTTGGTAATCCTGATTTGAAGCCCCAAAAAACAATTATGTATGAAATTGGATTTCGTCAGCAGTTCATGGATGATTACGTACTCGATGTCACAGCTTTTTACAGGGATATAAGAGATTGGATTACTGCAGGTGCGCCTTATGTGACTCTAAATGGTGTTACTTATTCAGTATATACAAATAAGGATTATTCAAATGTCAAGGGGATTACATTAAACTTTAATAAGAGGTTTACAAATCATCTTTCCGTCGATTTCAATTATACTTATCAGGTCGCCGAAGGTAGCAATTCCAATCCAGACGATGAATTCAGAGCAGCCCAGGGTAACGAGCAGCCCGCAATTTTTTTAACTCCTTTAAACTGGGATCAAACACATAATCTTAATTTAAATATACTGGTTGGAGATACGGATTGGGGCATCAGTCTTCTTGCAAGGTATGGAACAGGATTGCCTTATACTCCTTCGGTTACTCAGTTTACATCCGACAGGGGAATAAGCACAGGTTTTGAAACAAACAGCAGAAGAAGACCATACCAGTTTGTTGTGGATCTTAAAGCAAACAAAACATTTAACCTTCTTGGAATTGACTTAACTGGTTACATAAAGATTTTCAATTTATTTGATGCACACACAGTGGTAAATGTTTTCGGTGATACAGGTGAGCCTGATTATACCACATCGGTTCAGAATATAGGTGTCGATCCGAACAGACCTAATACAGTTGACGAATACATTAAGTATCCGGATCATTATGGTCCGCCAAGATTAGTTCAAACGGGTTTAGAAATATCATTTTAAGCTTTTTACATCGGAGGATTATTTTAATGACTCGAATCTTAAAAATAGTTATTCAATTAGTAGTTGTCGTATTATTTGTAATTCTATTTGATAATACAACTTCCGGGCAAGTACAAGGGCACGTCCCAAGTAAAGAAAGGGGTGATCCCAGGATCAGAACTCACACTCAGTTGGAAGGAAACAGGGTTAGAACAACCGTATTTAATTATGCTTTTACAGGAAGGGAGAATGGGAATTTCCCAATTGATGTTCAGACACCGTATGAATGGCCCAAAAATACAGGTGAAGTTTATCTCGCTTTAAGCGGAATAATTCTTGGCGGGGAAGTGACTGATAATGCTGGGAATGTTCAGACAATTATTGATGTTCCGGACTATCGTACATCACCACAAGGCTTAAGTTGGAACCTGGAACCAATTCCGGGTTATTCTAATCCCTCATCTAATTCACTTGCAAACAGTCTCGATCCCAATACCTGGCCTGATACCTGGCCTGATAAATTAAATGATTTGACCGACCCGGGCTGGTCGGGTAGCTGGAATGGATATTTTGGTAAAAATATTTTTAATGCGGACCAGGAATTGTTTGCGAAAGCGTCTGATGACAGATATGATAGATACGCAGATTACTTTCCGGATACTACAGATTTATCTCGTAAAGGGTTAGGAATTATAGTTGATCAGAGAACACTGGCTTGGTCCCAGATTCTGATACAGGATGATGTTTTTCTATTATATACGTTGATAAATGACGGTACAAAGGATATTCCAAAGATGGGAGTAACAATCTGGTTTGCCGATTTCGTAGGTGGTAATGGAGATTCCCAGGATGACATCGCTGATTTTGATATCCTGGGAAGGTTCCTGTGGTCAAGAGATAACGATAACAGGGCTCCTGATTTTGGATCGGATCCTGTGGGTGCAGTAGCACTTTCATTTCTTGAAACACCGGGAAACTCTCACGACAGAATTGATAACGACGGAGACGGTGAAATTAACGGACCAAAAGTTACAGAAGATATGCTACAGGGTGAATTGCCTACTAATGGAATTGATGACAATGGTAATGGATTAATTGATGAAAACCAGACTTATATTGCTTTTGGTACTCAAACCGGAACCACATTTGGAAACGGACTTGATGATGATGGTAATGGTGAAGACGGAAGTCCTGAAGTTACTCAGCAGATGATAGATGAAGCTGCGCAGGATAAATGGCATAGATGGCCACCTAATCCTGAAGCAGATACATTCCAGGATGGTCAGATATGGCTAATTGGGCTTACACAAAGTGATCTTGGTAAAAAGTATAAGGATAATATTGACAATAATATGAACTCAACAAGTGGTACAAGCTATAACGATCTGCCAGTGATAACTCAGGAAATAATTGATCAGGCTTCACAGGATAAATATCATCGTTATAAAGTACAAGGAACACAAATAATTCTTTACAACGTGGATCAAAGTTCTTTAGGCAAAAAATTTATAAATTTAGATGGCTTGAGGGATCCTGGTATCGATGAAGATATAGATGAAATGATAGATGAATCACGTACTGATAGAGTTGATAATGATGGGGACTGGGATGTATTAAAAGATGATGTCGGGCTTGACGGTGTGGCAGGAACCAATGACTTTGGAGAAGGAGATGGAAAACCTACTAGTGGGGTTGGTACCGGAGAACCCGGTGAACCACATACTGATTTAACAGATGTAAAAGAGACAGATCAGATAGGCATAACAAATGCACAGAGAATTGCTGCCGGTGGTTTGAACATAAACAGTGATGCTCAAATGTGGTTTGATTTTATGATACCGGGGAAATATTTTGATCCGGCTGTGGTTGCTCCCGGTGAATATGATCTCTTTGTATCTTCAAGTCTTTTTCCTATGAAAGCCGGAGATGTTCAACCATTCTCAATGGTAGTTATCTTGGTTAATGGACCAGTTAATGATCCGGGAGGCAAAATTAGAAGAAATGAAGTATTAAAGAAAAGAGTAAGAGCACAAGAAACATATCAGAATAACTACAGGTTTGCAGTTGCTCCGCCAGCCCCAACTTTAACTGCAATTGCTGGTGATAATAAAGTATCGCTTTATTGGGACGATAAAGCAGAAAGTTCCTATGATGAGTTTTTAGCAAATATAGGCGGTGATGGAAATCATTTTGAAGGTTACAGAATTTACAGGTCTTCTGATCCAGCATTTCTTGATGCAACAAATATTACCAATGGATTCGGTACTGAGCAGTTTTTAACACCACTAAAAATTTTCGATTTAAAGGACGGAATATCAGGTTTTGATTCATTAGGCATAGATGGTATTCATTATTATCTCGGTGATGACTCAGGTTTACAACATTCATTTGTAGATAGCACAGTAAAAAATGGCTTTACATATTATTATGCTATAGTGTCGTATAGTAAAGGATTTACAGGTGGTGGGATATTACCAGCAGAAAGTCCTATAAGAGTAAACCTTAGTGCTGATGGTAGTGTGAAATTGGGTCCTAATGTAGCAAGAGTCACTCCTGAAGTAGTATCCGCTGGTTATGTTGGCGCAACATTGGGTGATATAAAACTATTACAGGGCACGACAACCAGCACTATATCATATGAAATAGTTGATCCTCACAAAATAAAGAATGATCATAATTATTATATAACATTTGAAGATACTTTGATTATAACTCCCGGATCTCCAGATACACTTAAAACAAAGAATTATACACTAATAGATTCAACTGAAAACAATATAATTGTTAATAAAAGAACAAATTTTAGTAATATTTATGAACAACCTATAACAGATGGATTCAGGCTAAGTTTTAATAGTGAAAGTTCTGTACAACTAAACGATAGTCTTTCTAGGTGGAATAGTAGAAATTTACCTCCGTTTGTTTTTGAAAAATATGTTGCACCGGGTGAAAGTGGTGAATTAAGACCTAATGATTATAAAATATTCTTTGGTAATGAAGGTATAGATACATCCCAATCAATTACTTATTCTGGCATTTCTTTTCCTTCCGAACCGGTAAATTTCAGAGTTTACGATAACTCCAATAAAAAATTCATAAAATTTGGATTTTTAGATCTTGATAAATCTGATGGTAGCGGTAAATTAAGTGCTAAAGGATCAAAAAAGGACAGAATTATATTCTTAGAACCCAATACTAAAGACTCATTAGTAACAACCTGGTGGTTCTATTTAAGTGCCGAACCTGATTCGTCACAGCTAAATCCTCAACCCGGAGACACTGCATATATATTTTTGAAAAAACCATTTTTATCGTCTGATATTTTTTCATTTACATCAAAATCTCCTTTGGTTGATAATTCATTGGCAAAGACGGATCTGGATAATATTAAGGTCGTCCCAAATCCATACCTTGGCTCTGCACAATGGGAAGTTAAAAATCCATATACCACAGGCAGAGGACGCAGATCGCTGCATTTTACGCATTTACCTGCAAAATGTACAATACGAATATTTACAGTGGATGGAGAATTAGTTAAAACCATTGAACACGAGAGCCCAATTGACGATGGCACTGAAGATTGGGATATGCTGAATAGAGATAATCTTTCTATTTCTTATGGTGTCTATATATTTCATGTTGAGGCACCTGGTCTTGGAGAAAAAATTGGCAAGTTTGCCGTTATAAAATAATTTAAAAATATGCCTTCGCTGTCCTGTAATGGTAACGAGATAGCTAATGGGCCTAAATTATTCAAGGAGCTGTAAAGTGCTGAATAAAAAATTAATTGTCGTATGTATAATAATTTTTTCACTTTTGCCAGCAATTATAGTTGCACAAAAAGTTACTAAAACTGGCACTACTGCTGCAAAATTTTTAAGCATCGGTATTGGTCCGAGAGCAAATGCAATGGGTGGAGCATTTACTTCTATTTCAAACGATGCTTCCGCAATTTACTGGAATCCTGCTGGTATTGCATATTCAGACCAATTCCAGGCAATATTTACTTATTCCAGTATGTTTGCCGATCTGAAACTTAATTATTTCGGATTAATTATCCCCGGCGCTGACCTCGGGAATTTTGCGGTAAGTGTAACTGCTCTGAATTATGGTGAGATGCAGGTAACCACAGAAAATCAACCTGAGGGAACAGGCGAGACTTTTTCACCCGGGAGTTATGCATTTGGACTTTCTTATGCGAGGCATATAACTGATGATTTTTCTGTCGGTGCAACAGCAAAGTTAGTAACGGAGAGTATATATCATTCAAACGCAACAGGTTTATCATTTGATATCGGTACTATTTTCAATACACCATTTTATGGAATCAGGTTTGCGAGCAGTATTAATAATTATGGTACAAAAATGCAGATGACGGGGGATGACCTTTTAATTCGTTATGACGTTGATCCTCAAAGAGCAGGCAGTAATAATACGGTTGACGCTAATATTGCTACCGAAAAATTTGATCTTCCTTTAAGACTACAAATCGGAATATCAAAAGATTTTAATTTTATGGAAGATCAGAGATTTACTCTTGCTGTTGATGGAAATATTCCAAATGATAATGATCAATCAGTAAATGTTGGCGGAGAGCTTGCCCTGTTTAATGATATGATATCAATAAGAGGCGGTTATAAATCACTATTCTTAAAGGATAGCCAGGAAGGATTAACATTTGGAGTAGGGTTTATTTATAACCGGGCCGGATTTATAAATATTGGAGTTGATTATGCTTTTCAAAAGTACGATTATCTAGGAAACGTTCATAGTTTTGGTATAATACTTAAATTTTAGTTCTTTATTTAAATAGTATAAGTAAACTTTCCATTTAATGGGAAAGATTTTAACCACAAAATATAAGGAGTCAGATATGAAAAAATACCTTCTGCTTATGACGGTATTTCTATTTATGGGCTTTACTTCTCTTCAAGCACAAATAAATGTCACATTTAAAGTGGACATGTCCCGTTGGCAGGAACTGGGAAAATTTGACCCAACTGTTGACGAAGTAAAATGTGTTGGAGATGTAAGCCCGAATAGTTGGGATCCTGCAGCCAACACCGGAATGACAAGAACCGGTGGAAGTGGCGCAGATTCATCCGTTTATTCCGTTACCTATGCGGTAAATCCTAATAATACATATGCCTATAAATATGCAATAGGAAGTGACTGGAATAGAGATGAAAAAGATCTTGGGGGTGACGGCAACAGACATCTTACAGTAGGGGCAAATGATACTACTTTGGCAACAGTCTGGTTTGATAATATCAGCGGTGGTTTTAAGCATGTAACATTTAATGTTGACATGTCTTTACCGATTAAATCCGGTGACGTAACTCCCGGTGTAACTAATGTATATGTTGCTGGTAACTTTACAGCTGGTTCAGACGGAACATGGTCAACATACGCAAAATCAATGACGAAATCATCTACTGATTCGACATATAGTTACACTACAGTTGTCCCGGACGATAGCGTTGCTTCAGGCGATACTTTGCGATTTAAATTTATATATAGTGCAACAGATGCGGCATCAGGATCCTGGGAAAATGTTGACGACAGGAAATTTTTCGTACCAGAAAAAGATTCTTCTGAGTTCTCAGCATATTGGGATGATGTAAATCCAAACGTTACACTCGCTACCGGTGATGTGAATTTTGCTGTTGATATGTCAGTAATGATCAGAGCGGGGATTTTTGATCCTGTTAAAGATAGTGTACTTATAAGCGCTGGTTTTAACGGATGGACAACTGATGCTGCAGATGCCTGGATGACTCAGAATCCGATAAATGACAGCTCTTATTTCATTACACATACATTTAATAATCAAGTGGTAGGTTCTAATTATCCGTATAAATATTATGTAAAGAAGGTAGATGCCTCTGGTGTAGATACAATCTGGAACGATGGATATGAAAGGCCGGTTTTTTCTATGGGAGGCAATAGGACGGTATTATTCAATGGTGATGCAAGTAAAGATACAAGTGATTATTATGATGGTGTTCTGCCTGATTGGTTTGTACCTTCAGGAACTGGTTTACAAGTAACATTTACAGTAGATATGAATCCAGCAATGGATGCCGACTTACAGGGACCAAATGTATTTAATCCTGCAGAGGATAAAGTATATTTTATTTCCGAACAACCTACATTCAGGCGTACCCAGGAATGGATAGCCAATTCAGATACAGGTTCTTACTTTGAATTATCATCGATCGGCAATGGCTTATACAGTGGTACGGTTACATTAAAGGAGCCTACTTTTAATGCATTTGAGTATATTTATGCGTGGAAAGAAGCCGATGGTAGTTGGGTAAACGAACCAATTAGTTTTGGTGTAGCATCCAGAGTCAGATATGTAGGACAGGATGCACCAAGTAGTTTCCCTCAAAGTCCTTGGCCAATGCCTACGGATACCTGGACAAACTCAGAACAGAAACCTAATGATCAGGAAGTTGATCCATATCAGTCTTACCAGGATTATATAGATGGAGTTAAGGTTGAATCTACACAACCTGGCACATACAGTCTGTCGCAGAATTATCCAAATCCATTCAATCCTACAACAAACATTAAATTCAGTATTGAACAATCTGGTTTGGTTTCGTTGAAGGTATATAATATTTTGGGACAGGAAGTTGCCACACTGTTGAATAAAGAATTAAACGCCGGCTCATACGAATATAATTTTGATGCTTCAAAATTAACTAGCGGTGTTTATATATATACAATTCATTCCGGCAACTTTATGCAGACCAAGAAAATGATTCTTTTGAAATAATGGCTATCTTTTCTTTAAAAAAAGCCCCGGGAAATCGGGGCTTTTTTACTATTAGTCGGGTCTTGTATATAAATATTATTTTTTAATCGCATCTTCTAATTGTTTTTTGAGGGTCAGGGCTTCTCTATAATTTGGATTTAAATTTAATGCTTTATTTACAGTTTCAAGTGCTAATTTATATTTTCTTTTAGCTACATAACAGCCTGCTAAATTATAATATACCTGGGAATCCTTATTATCATATTTTAAACTTTCTGTAAAATATTTTTCAGCTTCCACCGCGTTATTTCTTGATAAATCAATCGTCCCAAGCCATTTAGTTGAAAAAGCATCCGGGTGTATTTTATATTTCATATAGAGATAGGTATAAGCTTTATCAAACATTTTGAAATTCATTAGTGTATTAGCTGTAAAATCATAATAACTTAAAATAATAGGATACTGTGCGATTAAAACATTCATAACGCTCAAGAAAGAATTAATATCCTTATTTTTTAAATACCAGTTAGCCAGTTCCCGATGCGCTTTTTCCCAATTAGAATCTTTTACAAGAAATTTAGCTGCCACTGAATCCACATGATCCTTAGGTCTCAAAACTTCATAATCGGGCAGTTTTTGACTTTTTTCTATAAAAGGCCAGTCGTTTTTTAGTAACCTGATCCTGTAATTACCTATAACCGAATCGAGTTTTGAAAAACTAAAGTTTGCAATGGTTATACTATCCTGAATATTATCCGGTAAATTAATAGCTTTTGAATCGGGCAATAGTTTCAGATTTTCCATTAATTGATAAAAAGCTCTTCCCATTAATTTATAGCCGGATAAAGTTGGATGTAACTGATCTGTCATTAAATTATTACCGACAATATTATATGGGCTATTTGCGTTAAAAACCGAATCAATTTTTACAACAGGATAATTAAATTTCCTCCCAAGAGCTAAGATAATTTTGTTCATTTCTTCCGGTGCTCTGAATCTCAGTGCATCCAGATCTTTTGCATATCTAAATAAAGAATCGGCTAAATAATAGTTATTCTTGCTTAATTCATCTTCTGCTTGACTAAAGATTATATCTGCTCGAGGGTAACCGTTTAAAGATAAAGATACAAATGGTTTTTGATCCCTTAAATTAGAAGTTAAAGTTCCTATTATTACAGGAACCCCCGAATTTTTTGTCATTTCTAAAACATCGGACATATTTCCTTTAAATTGGGACAAGCCCTTATAATATATATCTGAATTGTAACCGATAAACTGGTTTTTAGCCATACGGGACATAAGAGTTCCGGTGAGATGCTTTTTACCGGATAACATACCGGATATTGATTTTAATAAATTTCTTAGTAATTGAAACGTCTTAAATTTTTCCAGACTAATTACGAAATTTACTATGTCTCTTGATGTACCAAGGCTTTCCATTGAACCAATCCCAAGAGCGCCGTAATATTCATTATGTCCGGCATAAATTATAATCAAATCCGGTTTTTTCTCAAGAATTCCGGGCATCAAATCTCTAATGGTATAACTATTTATTGCGGTCATACTGCAGTTTATTACTTCAATTTTCGAATTAGTATAAACTAGTGAGAGTCTGTCCCGAAGATATTCTGCGAAAGAACCTATTGGAAGGAAAGGATAGCCAGCGGCACTGCTTCCACCCAGCACAAAAATCCGGTAAGTACTATCTGTTTTTACTTCATCAAAAGCATTTTGATTAGAATAAGGTATGTTTTTAGTATTAAAAAAATATTTGTGTGCAATGTCGGTATTTAACACAAGTTTGCCGGTTGTAACATGTACCCATTGACTTAAGTTATAGCCGTAGTCAAATATCCTTAAACCTAATTCCAGTAATACGAAGAAAATTATTGGTAATCCGATGAGAATCATGTAAAAGTAAAATGGTGATGTTTTTTTCTTTAACGTATCCAAATATTGGTTAATTTCGTCTTCCGGGGTATTAAATTTTTCTGCTATTTTTATTGCAGAATACTTCCTGCGATTTTTTAAGATCCAGTTTTTTTGTTTATTGGATAATGGCATCGTTTAACTATATTTTCTTTAAGATCAAAATTTGATATGGTTTAAGCGGCAAATAAATTATTCCTTCCTTACTATTAAATGTTCTTTCTTCAACTAAGTCCTTTAAAATGTTTCCATCCGGCAGCATTTTATTAAGAT
>Ga0307424_1001209_pt1 | contig 13708 bp, 11 predicted proteins | sample SalMarWE160320MG_FD_202157 | JGI IMG/M metagenome (GOLD analysis project Ga0307424, IMG submission 202157) | Salt marsh sediment microbial communities from the Plum Island Ecosystem LTER, Massachusetts, United States - WE1603-20 | ecosystem: Environmental > Aquatic > Marine > Intertidal zone >... | reverse complement strand
TATTTAGAAAATCCAACGCATACTTTATATCGGTTATGTTGTTACTTAGTTTATGTTGTGTGTATTTGGTTCTTTATATTTTATTCCCTCATTGTTTTTCATATAATTCCCCCACAGTCGAAAACTCTTTGTATATCCGGATTTAAACTTCACTCCTTATAATTCCTCTACTTCCGATCAGGGAGAAAAAGATATGGTTCTTTCCTTTTGATTCCTCTTTATTCATCTTGGTCCTTTGATTTGTTTGGTTCGTTTCGTTCCTCTCATTCAAAGGAGGACCAGGATGAAAGAATGTCCCTACTGCAAGACCCAGTTCACCCCTCACCCAAAAGTCGGTAAACGCCAAAAAATCTGTGGAGAGCCTGCCTGTAAATCCGCCCTGAAGGCAGATAACAACAGGAAATGGAGGGAAAGAAACCCTGACTGCCATTGCAATGATTATCCTCGGGTCAAGGAGTGGCTTGAACAGAACCCGGGATACCTCAAAGAGTACCGGGAAAGCCATCCGGAATATGTGAAAAAGAATCGGGAAGCTCAGAGGGTGCGTGACAGACGAAAAAAGCTTCATCTTGATATACAAGCCCAGTTAAAAAGACAAGTTCCTGAGATCACGAACGAATTATGGGAATCCTCGAATCTTGATATACAAGCCCAGTTAGAGGTGAAACCCCTTGAAATAACTTTCCTTTTAAGTACGCTTCCCTGTCTTGATATACAAATTCAGTTGGACAAAGCCTTTCATACGGGAGAAAATGTCGCCATTCTCTGCAGGAGGTGACAACCATGTACAGCAAAAGAATCCTCAATTCTTCACGGGTTCGAAAAATTCAAAGATCCTTCAGCTGGATCGACCATCGTTTTATCACCGGCGGGTTTCTCCGGGATCTGTCTGCTGTGGAGATTCTGCTCTATTTTTTCCTGGTAACCGTTTCCGACAGAAACGGGATCAGTTTCTATCACGATGATAAAATATGCAGCCTGATCAAGATTGGCTTGGTCTCATTGGGAGAAGCAAGAGACGTGTTAATCAGCAAGTCTCTTTTGGACTACGAGCATCCCATCTATCAGGTCCTTTCATTGCCCCCAGAACCGGTAACATCAATTGCAAAAGAAAAGGAAATAACTTCTGAACATATGAAAAAGATCCGGGAAGCGCTCCAATGAACGAAGACCAGGGCGGATTGCCTGACATCTACGAGCAATACTTTCTTTATCTCGCACATACACGGGAAATCTCTCGAAGCGAGATCAACGACGTAAAAAGAGTGCTGGCTTCACTTGACGGCTATCTTGGAAATCATAAACTCAGCCTTGCCGCCTTGAAAATAGAACACCTTGATGCATTTATGGGCGAATTCAAGGTAGCGAAGACAACACTGCGGATTTACCGCTATCGTGTACGAGGATTCTTGAAGTATTTGTATGCTGAAAAAAAGATCATTAAAAAAGACCTCGCTCCCTTGCTGGTAGGCCCACCCCTGTTTGCCCATAAAAAACCGCCCAAATTCTTGAGGCCCCAGGAGGTACAAAAACTCTTTTCAAGTCTGAAGCTTGTAACTTCTGTGGATATCCGGACGTATGCCATGATCCACCTGGCCTATACCCTGGGGCTCAGACCCATTGAAATCAGCAGAACCACCCTCGACCATATCTCTTTCAGTGATGGGGAACTCACCATCAAGGAAAGAAAAACCAAAAATCCGACCGTTCTGCCTTTATCCAAACAAACCCTTAAAGCTATGGCCGCTTATGTTTATAAGGCCAGGCCCGAAACACAGTACAGACACGTCTTTCTGACCCATTACAGACCTCATCGGCCCGTTGCGCCAGGAACCGTGGGTTGCGCCATCCGTAGAGCTATGATAGAAGCAGGCCTCTCTTCATCAGCATATTGGCTCAGACATACCTACGCTCAGAATCTTCTTCAGATTGGCAGATCCATTTACGACATCAAAGAGATGTTGGGTCACAAAAACATCCAATCCAGTCAAGTATATCTTCACATTGACACCGAACTTATGCGAAAGGTCCTCTTTAATGAAACCCTTTAAAAGTTTTCTGGCACCCCAACTCGAGGAGCACATCTCTTACCGTCAAAACCTGGGATATGCCATGCGAACCTACAGAATCCACCTCCTCGTTTTCGATCGATACCTGATAGACAAAAATGCCGGCTGGGATTCGCTTCATCCCGACTTTTTCCTTGACATGAGAGCCTCTCTCAAAATGCAGCCCAGCTCTGTTAACGCAATTCTCTCCGTTACACGCACCTTCTTTCAATTTATGGTACGGCGGGGTTACTCTAAAGAAAATCCCCTTCGGGATATCCCACGTCTCAAGAAAAACGCTATCGTACCTTTTATCTTTTCCCCGGAGCAAACCCAGCAGATCCTCGATGCTATTTGTAAGCGGTTCCATAAAACAAAAGGTTACTTTCTAACGGATTTGGCCTTGTACCTGGTAGTGTTGCTCCTGGCCCGATGTGGCATGCGAATCTCAGAGCCCCTGAAGCTGAAACGCCACCATTATCGCCGTGATGATGCCACTATTTATATCCAGAGGACCAAGTTTGCTAAGGACAGACTTATCCCGATCCCCCAAGAGGTTGTTACTCAGATCCAAAATTATCTGTCAGTACGCAAATCACTGATCCGCAATGATCAAACCCCTTTTCTCCTGGTCCGGCCAAATCAGAAGCCTATAACCGATTTCCAAGTCCGCCGTTTGTTCCGTACAGCCCTAAAGGATATCGGACTTGATCAACCAAGGCGGGTTATTGGAAATGTAAACTTCCTTCAGCCTACACCTCATAGTTTACGCCATGGTTTTGCAGTTAATGCATTACTAAAAATCAAAGAACGCGGAGGCTCTGCTAAGCACGCCCTTCCAGTACTCGCTGCTTTTATGGGACACAGCCACTACATGTATACCAGTGTTTATCTTCGGGTCACCGATGCCCTCAGCCGGAAACAACTGGTGGACTTTTCCCTTTGGCAGGAAAGGAAAGAATGAAACTCTCTCCCTGCATCCATACCTTCTTCGATCAATATCTTCCCCATATCAAAGGGGTCAGTCAGCATACGGTTCAGGCTTATCGGGATGCTTTCAGGCTTTTTCTGCCCTTTGCAGCCAAATTTTACAGCATCAAAATCAGATCCCTCAGAGTAGAGCATCTCTCATCGGATTTAATTATTGCTTTTCTTGAAGGCCTTCAGCGTGAGCGAAAGAACCTGGTCAAGACTCGCAATCAGCGACTTGTGGCCCTCAAGTCCTTTGCCAAAATGATCCGCTTCAAATATCCAGAACAACAAGAGGTGGCCAATACCATCCTAAATATTCCCCAGAAACGGGCTCAGAAACCCCTCATCGGATTTCTTTATCAGGATGAGATCTTGCAGGTCTTTCAGGCTGTGGATCTAAAGAGGAAAGAGGGGTTCAGGGATTATACCCTCCTTCACCTGCTCTATGATTCCGGGGCCAGGGCCACCGAACTGGCAACGTTGAATTTGGACTACTTTGACCCGCAAAAAAAAACCTTGGCTATCCTGGGAAAGGGAAACCGGTTTCGGCTCATAAAGCTTGAGTCCAAGCCCTCCCATCTCCTGCGACTCTATATTAGAAAATACCGGATCTCTCCAAAGCCTCTATATCAAGACCGGCTCTTTCTCAATCAACGGGGAGAAGAACTCACCCGCCATGGCATCTACCGCATCTGCAAAAAATATCTCGAGAAGACCCTTCCTCCCAAACGGCTTAAAAACATCAATCCCGTACACAGTTTCCGTCATTCACGCGCTGTGGATATGCTTCATAGCGGCCATCCCATAACGGACATCAAGAACCACCTGGGTCATGACAACATACAGTCCACCATGATTTATCTACATCTGGATCTCAACCACAGGCGGCACATCCAAAGGCGGTTTATCAGGTATATGCAATCGGTCCTGACAGACGATTCAAAGATAGAAGAATTACTCCAGTGGGAAAATGAGAAGGATTTGATGGCTTGGTTGGATAGTCTCTAACAGGGGCATATAACCAACAGCCCTTAACGGAAAGCTACGAAAAACGTACAAATATTATGTTGCCAGCCGCCCAAGTAACTTAATCAAAATAGGTGATAACCTATTGTTACTCTTATTTATTTTCCATATCTCATGGTGAACATGAAAATCTTACTGTTTTCACAGGATTAGGCTTACTCACAACATAGTATCGGTAAGTCAGCATCCGAGATTTTGCCAAGATTCAAACAGTAGTCTTACATTTCAGTCAAATCGGTACCTGTTTTCGTTTGCCGATCCGGCACGCTGGCAGTGGTCCCGAGCTATCGCATTCTCCCTTTTTGCCAGCGCGCCTCCGCTTGGACTCTGCATGTTTATGTTCTGTTCTGGACAAACAGCTCGGATCTTAGAGACATGGGACTTACAACGAGTTCGAGTTTTGCTCAACTCGAATAACTATTCACGGATCATGGTCACTGTCATACTTGCAGGGCCTCTGTCCCTCCCATTATCCCAGGTATAGTCGCACTCACAAGTCAGAGTGTTTCCATCTTGGGAGATCTTATACTCTCGAGCAGGGAAATAGCTAGTCACGCCACTGTTTAGATCATAAGCATCTCGGGATTCCAGGTGGATGATATCCCCCTTCAGAGTACAAGGGAATTTGTCCCCTGAGCGAGTATTTATCATTGTGATTTCCATGCCTTTTTGGACTATTTCATATTGCAAATTGGATGTGCCACTTCTATACTCGTTTTCCCACTCAACGGTTACCTTCCATTTACCATTAAGATTGAATGAACTCGGACTTAATAATTTTCCAGGTTTGGCTGTTTCTGCAGTCGCTTTAGTAGAAGTTTGACATAATACAAACATAAAAGCCATTATAAGAATGCAGATACACACGACTGATTTTCTCATTGGATGCCTCCTTTCTTGTACGGTTTTAAGATGCAAATTGGATACATTTATAGTCGGAGTAAGGCCCTTTCCGACATTAAAATCACTCCAACTTCCGTTTTATTCTTGTGGACCTACTTTAAGAAAACTGACACGACGATCAGATTCTCCCCCGGTACTTTGAGGGCGTAGCAATCTCTTTTTCCAAAGCTCCTATTACAGGTAATCCATCCCTTACCTTTGGTCTTGGCAATGCGAATCATCTCCTGACAATAGAACTTACCATCAGAATCCTTCACATTGAGATATTCACCACCGACAGCCGACGGGTATTGCGAGTGGGCAAGTATCGTTGCATTTTCATCTTCAATTACAAATACGTATCCCTTTTCCCATCGGAACCCCCCATCATAATCCTGTATCTTCTTAAGAGCCGCTGCCTTTCCAACCTCCTTTATCAAATTGACCGCCTTTTCACCCCTGGCTATGCATTTATCCCTGTTGGCTCCCTCGTCCGCCGTTGCAGGGTTCATAAATGCAAAGGCAAGGAGTATCACCAGAGTCACATTAGCAATTGCAGATAATCTTTTCATGATACCCTCCTTCTCTCGTAAGTGCTTCCGTTATCTCATCTCATTGCGCCAGGTTTGCTTCAAGCAGGTAGCTAACGACAAACCATACCCACACAAATCCCAAAGCAAAAAGCCGGACTGCTTTAATGTGACCTTCACGATGTCACACTCGGCAACCCGGCTATCTTTCAGAAGCAAGATACTTTAAAAGAGGCTCAACGGGGGATTTTAAGACCCTTGGCTTTCCGTCCTCATCTTACGATGAGTTTGGCTTTGTACAGAAGACGATTTAAGCTCCCAACAGGCAAGAAAAGCCTATTAGGAGCAGGCCATATACAATTTGAGGTCTTTTTTCATTGGGTAACCTCCTGGATAGAGGTTGAATCACTGCTGTCCGGTTAACTTTTGCTTATTGCGGCTAATTACTTGATATAACTACTGATCCAGCGCAAAAGTGATTTTGGGATTAGAAATTCCAGAAAAACATCTAAAAATGCCATATTTAAGGGTTAACATTATGAAATTGCAGGATATTGGACTCATAGCGAACTCTAATTCAGTCGTATGGTGTTGTTATGCTATTTGAGTTATTTTATAATAGTCAACCGGACAGCCACAAAGTTACTTTACTACCTTCAAGAATAAGCCATGTCTGGTCGCCAATACGTGTTTGCCCAATTCCTCAATTTACTGCCTCGATACGACTTCCAGCGTATTGTGGACAAGTACAACGGCGACTATCGCGCCAAACATTTTAAGTGCTGGAACCAGATGGCCTGCATGATTTTTGCCCATGTCAGACAAGAAGATAGTTTGCGAGACATAGATATTGCCCTAAACGCTCATGCCGACAAATTGTACCACATGGGCATCCAACAATGTCCAAAATCTACTTTGGCCGACGCGAATAACCGCCGGGACTATCGGATTTATGAGGAAGTCGCAAAATTATTAATGCAGCGCGCCCGTAGAGAGTACGCTGGAACCGATTTAGCAATAGATGTAGACAATGCTGTGTATGCCCTGGACGCGTCCACCATAGACCTGACATTATCTCTATTTCCCTGGGCAAAATTCCGCAAAACCAAAGGAGCCATTAAATTGCACGCTATGATTGACCTAAGAGGCAATATCCCGGCGTTTCTGACCATCACTGATGGTAAGGTACATGATGTCAAGGCCGCGCCTCAGGTCCCGATCGAAGCGGAAGGCATCTATGTTGTCGATCGCGCATATATCGACTTCGACTGGTTGAGAGGCATTGACGAGACCGATGCATTTTTTGTTACTCGTCTGAAGAAATCCATCAGGTGGACTCGTGTCGTATCTCACCCGGTAAACAAATCCCTTGGACTGAGAAGTGACCAGGAGATCCTCTTATTCAGTAAACAGTCCAAGGCAAAATATCCAAAACGATTGCGAAAAGTAAGTTTTCGGGACGAAACCCAAAATCGAACCTTGGTGTTCTTAACCAACAATTTTATTTTGTCAGCAGAAACTATTGCTGCCTTGTACAAAGCTCGATGGGAGATCGAACTGTTTTTCAAATGGATTAAGCAAAATCTCAGAGTGAAAAGTTTCTATGGTACTTCCCCAAACGCAGTAAAAACCCAGATCTGGATTGCTATGATTGTTTATCTCATTTTGGCCATCCTGAAGGAGAGATATTTACTTCAAAATAGCTTGTCCCAGTTATTACACTTTTTGGAAGTCAATCTGTTCGAGACAAAACCACTTATTTCCATCTTTCGGACTAATCCCCGCAAAACGTATCGTAAAGAGGAAGATGATCTTAAGCAACTGACATTATTCGACTATTGAGCCAACGCCATTTTGAAGCCGCAAACAATTTCTTACAATATTACTTGCCAGACTTTTTAAGCAAAACTACAAGTTGGAGGGCAAGTAATTAGATAACTATCTGATATTACTCCAAAATTAACCGGACAGCAGTGAGGTTGAATGATTGGTGGGAATCCCTACTACGACTCATGAAATGATAAAAAACCCTTTGTGTCAAGAAAAATCGACTTGGAGAAAGGTCAGGCTTTCTTTGGTATCTGACAATGCCCTCAGGTGTGACTTTCGTGCATAAGTCCTAACCACGATATCCGCCAAATCCATGCAAAGCTGCAAGATCAATTGTTGAAAAAGAGGCGGCACCCCTATCCATATTTTAACGCGCCTCTTCAGCCCTGTTTTATAACAGATATCGCATGTTCAGATAGCCCTCGAATCGACCATCTGCGATACAAGGCTATAATGTCTAATGAACGTTCTTTCAAAATCCCAACATCCCAACTATGTAATCATATTTCAGGATCGATTGCTGCAATGGATGGGCGGCTTTCTGTGTAACCAAGGTCTTTCTCGTTCCAATTGAGCTGCAAATCTGAAGAGAGTGGCTTCTTCTCCAAAAGGGGCCGCGAACTGTACACCGATTGGGACACTATCTTGGTTCCAAAATAACGGCACCGACATAGCAGGTTGACCTGTTACGTTTTGGATTTCGGTGAATGAACAAAATGCGCTTGAAGTTTTAAACCCTCTCATAGGGTCCTCAGATGTCGGTTGAAACGCACCAAGCTTTGTAGGTGGAATAGTCATTGTGGGGGACAGGATTGCGTCGTACTCGTTTTCCTCATAAAACCTCGCTATTTTACGTGAAAAATGCTGCAGTTCTTCAACAACACCAAGGTAATATGCTCCAGTTCGTTTCAAGCCTGCTTGATAGCTGGACCAGGTCAAGGGTTCAAATTGATCCTGCATTGGTTCTTTGTCCAATTCTTTTTTCCAGTACTCGATAAAGTGGCCGGTAAGGCAACTAAAGAGATTCCCGTAAAGCTTGAAAAGATTTGGATAGCCGAGCTCTTTTGAAGGAATTTCCTCAACAATATGTCCCAGACCCTCACAAAGCTGAGCAGCGTCTTTAACCGCCTCATCACAATCCGGATGCAATTGAGTTTTTACCCCCCAACCTTCGGGAACAGAGGTCAAGAAGCCTATTTTCAAGCTTTCCACCTCCCTTCCCACTTCCTCCAAAAAAGGTCGCTTCGGCGACGGAGCATAATAAGGATCTCCAGTATCCGGACCTGATGTGGCATCCAAAAGCGCTGCTGAATCTCTTACTGTTCGAGTCAATGCATGTTCACAAATAATACCGGATCCAATATCTCCGAAATATGGCCCCAGGGAATTACGACCTCGTGTTGGCTTTAACCCGAAAATTCCACAACAGGAAGCGGGAATACGAATTGAGCCTCCTCCATCGTTTCCGTGGGCCATAGGCACTATTCCTGCTGCAACCGCAGCTGCCGAACCACCGCTGGAGCCGCCTGGTGTTAGGGTGGGATTCCAAGGGTTGACCGTCGGCCCATATAGCTCGGGTTCAGTTGTAGGGAGCAGCCCAAATTCAGGTGCGTTGGTTTTGGCAAAAATGATCAATCCGGCAGCCTTTTGCCGGTTTACTAATTCGGTATCCAATTTCGAAATATAGCCCTCAATTGCACGAGATCCTTCGTTAAAAGGGGCTCCTTTGTATTCGGCCAGCAGATCCTTCAAAAGAAATGGTACCCCATAGAATACAGCTTCAGGAGATGCGGTTCTATGGGATCGAGAATCGCAATCCCTTGCAATTCCCCGGGCCTGATCGTACATTTTATGAATTACAGCGTTGAGCTTGGGGTTAAGACGCTCAATTCGCTGAATGGTAATCTCTAGTAGCTCGGTGGGTTTGACCTCCCCATCCCGAATCAATTTGGCCAATTCCATAGCGTCATATCCGATCAAGTCATCATTCATGGCCTACGCCCTCCTTCTTACTTCAGGAATTGAAACTTTCGTGCATGATGGTAGCATAGCACATCAACCAAATCCATGCAAGAGTACCAGACGTAAGTTAGCCTTTTTGCATGGAAAATCCAACGCGCACTTAATATCGGTAATGTAGCATCGGGAGTTTTGCCGGGATTCGAACACAAACGTGGAATTTTAGGCCAGTCTAAGAACGAAAATTAGCAGATGAATCCTTGAAAATATCAGGGGTGAATGACGGTAATCAATGAAACTGGTGGGAAGGTGGTGGCCCCGTGCCAGAAGCCACTTGACACTTTATGATTCTGTCGACAGACCGTTTCTGCCAACAGTCAGTGTAACCGTAACCCGCTTTATCCCTCCCCATGGTTTGCCTGTTTTGTGGCCCCTAACTATCACAAACCACCAGTTATGATTTTTTACATCATTTTCATAAAACATTACACTTTGAAGACTTGAATCCTCACCTTACCTCAATTTTGTTTAGCAGCCTGCCATGTCCCATTATCACTTTGAGAGGGATAAACATAGGTTCCCGATAATGTTGAATTACCACTAAGTGTTCCTGTAAACGTAATTTTACCTGCGAAATCACCAAAAACAACATTATTTCCCGTGCCCGTTCCTTTTAAATCTGCATTATAAATACCTATATCAGGGACAGAAATTAATCCACTCAAGGTTGAACCCTGCTGAACTACAGTTGTTTTAAAATCACCATTTATCCCATAAACACGGCTGTGCCAGGTCCCTTTCCACGTACCGGTCAGATCTATTTGTACGCTTACACCTACATAGTCATAAAATAACGGAACATCTACCAAGCCATTCATGTTCATATCAACTCCGAAATAAAAGGTATAAGTCCCCACAGGTAATTCAGATGTGTTCAATACCCCAAAAGAAGCAAGATTAAATAAGGGTCCCTGGTATGTCACTGATAGCCCGGGCAAAAACGACCAAAAACCTCCAATGACATCATAATAATACCAACCATCAGGCGCACTTTCTAACACCCACCAATCGGCATTTTGTGCAACTTGACTGCCTGGATCGAGGCTGATAGTAATGGCGACGGGAGCACCCTCAGAGACGGTAATTGAATTGTCTGAGCCGTTTGCTTTAATGTCTGGAACAGGGTCGGATGCTGCTCCTGCTTGGTTAGCGTTTATTGATGTTGTGCCCGAGCAAACAGCTACACCACCAAAATACCATGTCCAATATTCTACACCATTAATGCTGTTTCCATCTCCAGATACAGTTATGGCCACTGAATCAATTTTTGTTATACCACCTTCATCTGGAAAACTTCCAGACCAAAATACATTGTTTCCCTCTACATATCCTGTGTATGTCTTTGTACCGACAGGATGAGATATATTACAATCGTTATCCTGTGTAATATTTCCTGTGTAGTTTACGGTATAAACTGCATCTCCACAATCAGTCCCGTCAATAGTACTTGTCCCATTCCACTGCCCGGCCATATTTACACATACTTTAGCATCAGCCGAATCTCCAATAAAAGCCAATGAAAATAAGAAAGTCACTAACAATATTGTTGTCTTTATGTAAAGATTAGTTGTTTTCATGGTGCCCTCCTATCTTCAATAATGAATAAGCCTTATAAATTGACTTTTCATAACGGTAAATATTGGGGGTAGTTCTTGCTTTTTGATTTTCTCAATTCCCCAGATTATTACCCTGCTTCCCATCCCTAAAGCACAAAGCCGAACCACACAAAATGAGACCTTTACGATGTCACACTCGGTGCCGCCCCATAGCGGGACTATCTTTCAGCAGCAACTACTTTAAAAGAGGCTCAACGGGGAATATTAAGACCCGTGGCTTTCCGTACTCATCTTACGTGTTTGGCTTTCTTTAGAAAAGATTTAAGCTCCCAACAGGCAAAAAGCGCCTATTAGGAGCAGGAAATATACAGTTCAGGTTGTTCTTCATTGGCTAACCTCCTGAATAGAGGTTGAATGATTGGTTGGAATACCTACATCTGCATGAAATGACAAAAAAAGTCTTATGTCAAGAAAAATCGGGGCTTTCGGCAATCTCTTTATAATAGACGATTTTGGCCTTGAGAAATGAAACAACATGGTCAGGCTTTCTTTGGTATCTGGCAGTACCCTCAGGTGAAGAGTACGTGCATAACTCCTCTTACCACATCCCCAAAATCCATGCAAGAGTGGGAGATGTAACCCTCTGTTTTTCTGGGGAAAGCCCAGTGCTATGATCATATCGGTAAGTCAGCATCAGGAATTTAGCAAAGATTCGGCCACAAAGGTTGAATTTTAGGCCAGTGTAAAAGTGAAAACTGGCAGATGAATCCTTGAAAACATCAATGCTGAATTGAGCCAATCAACAAAATTGGTGGGGTGGTGGTGACCCCGTGCCAGAGCCACCTGACATTTTATAATACTGATGACAGGCCGATCCTGCCGCCAGCTTACGTTAAGACGTCCCTCCCCATGATTTGGCCAGTTTCGAACTGACTTTATCAAGGCTTTATGGTTAGCTCCTGCATGGTAAGTGACCCCTGCGTTGCTTTGGGTGCCTTGATGAAGGTTGTGTTTGAGGTTTGAGAGGTGAAAGGGTAATTCCAGCCACCATTAAGGATTAGTGATTTTGATGTGTTAAGGTTAATCGACTCTGAGTAAATTCCTTGGGCTATTCTTATGACAGCCCCTGTGCTCGCTGCGTTGATTGCATCCTGGATTAAGGCGTAGCAGGGGATTTTGCCACCACATGTTCCATCATCCTTGTTGACATAAATAACAGAAGAAGCATCGACATAAGTGTAACCATTTACCAAGGTCCCGCTTTGAGTATCAGGATTTGTAACTGTAACATCAACGGTACCCGCAGCATGGGCAGGGGCCGTAACAATGAGCCGATCGGAATTCATAAACCCCACAGAAGTTCCAGCCGTACCGCCAAAGCTAACAGTCGCACCGTTTACAAAATTAGACCCAAAGATATCTACACTCGTAGTACCACCAATTGGCCCTGATGTTGGAGACACACTGGTTACGGTAGGCGTAACAGCACTCACCATACACCCATTGGAACCGGTGCGCCAGGCACTGTCATTGTACCCGCTCCGGGTTGCTTTCACCCGGTAGTAATAGGTCGTGCCGCTGCTTCGACCGGTGATCGTCGTGCTGGTGGAAGATCCGGAATATGCCGTCCGGAGACCGCTACTGAAACTTGAATTGGTGGCCTCTTCCAGGGCATAGGTGACGCTGCTGGTACTGGATGATCCCCAGCTCACAGTGTAACTGCCATCACTGTCGCTCGATGGAACCGTGATGCTCGAAGGCGTGCCGACTGTGGGGGCAGAATCAATAATATCAAAATTGGACATGCCGAACCCCAAATCATTGGCATGGCCGGTGTAGGCAATCCAGAAGGTCCCGTCATCATTTGGACCTCCGGTTGCCCCCCAGCTGTTCTTGCACAGGTATGCGTTTTTTGTATCGTCCCACCCGATCAGCAGGACAGCGTGTCCACCCCGGTAAGTGCCGGATGCGTTGATATACACATCTCCAGGACCGACGTCATACCAGAAACCGTGGCCGTACTGATCGGCAAAATCGCTGTATACTTGGAACCGCCAGTAGCTCGGCCCTTCATTGTAACATGAGTCTTTGAAATACAATTCAGACTGGGTAACGGTATGCCACCCAGTGACACGATAAGCCATCTCAGTACAGGAATAGCTGCAAGTTCCTTTTGTTGCAGTATAAGAGTAGCATGCTTCTGTGATAGGCCCTGTGGATTCCCAATATAGAGAGGCATTAGAAGAGCCTCCGGAGCAACTATATCCATAGGTGTTACAATCAAGAAGTTGTTGCTCTGACAAATCGTACGGACCAGCGCTATACTTTTTGAGCAAGTGGGACTCCAAGGCCCCGACACTCGCAAATGCCCAGCACGAACCACAGCTGCCTTGATTCTTTGCCGGGGTAACAATGCCAGCATCTCTCGCATCATAGCTTGAAGGATGAACACCCTCCAAACGTTCCGGTGGAGGCACTTTTATGTATTTTTCATACGTTTCCTTATCCAGGGGGATATCGCCCAGTGCAAAATCCTCTGCGGCAGCCATCGTGACCATACCCGATATGCCCATGCCGGATATAAGTAAAAAAACCATTACTGTTGCCATACGAATTTTTGACTGAGATCTTGCTCTTAAGCTATTCATATCATCCTGCTGGGAATGAGGGACGTTGCTATGTAACTGGTCTATTTGTCTCAAACTTTAACGCATCAAAACGCCTTCACATTTGTCCACATCCTTTTCTCCCCGGTTTCTTGAAAACAAAAAAAGCCGGTAACCCGGCTGTCTTTTCGCTTCAAACAGAGGTAAGTATTAACCAGGTGGAGATCTTAAAGACCCGT